>Ga0308157_10000421_pt1 | contig 145990 bp, 113 predicted proteins | sample PhyBR1_FD_201035 | JGI IMG/M metagenome (GOLD analysis project Ga0308157, IMG submission 201035) | Phyllosphere microbial communities from UC Gill Tract Community Farm, Albany, California, United States - DLSLB.R1 | ecosystem: Host-associated > Plants > Phyllosphere > Unclassified | place... | reverse complement strand
GTGCCGGCCAACGGCCGGCACCTACCGCTTACTGCGCGCGCAGGAAACCGACCGGAGCCGCCTCAGCTACGGATCAGGCAGGCGCTGATCAACACAGTTGCTACCGGCTGCTACGGGGCCCTCACGCGCGCGACCGCCTCGATCGGGGACGGAAGCCGATCCAATCTGCGCCTGCACGAGCGCACCCCGCCTAGCGTCGTGCTCACCCTGCGACGGCCCTTGCAACAAGACGCTCCCCTCATTTGGGAGAAGAACCTTTTTTATGGCCAGTGCCGACCGCCGCACCGGGTACGCGCGCAACGCACGCGGCCCGCTATCATCCGCCCATGCTCGCCACCTACCCTGCCCTTGCGGCCTGGCTCGACGCCATCCCGCACCTCCGTCCCCTGCTGGTGGCGGCCTACATCCTCTACCTGCTGTGGCTGACCGGCTGGATCATGCTGCAGAAACGCGAGCCGGTTGCCACGCTGAGCTGGATCCTGTCGATGGCGGCCCTGCCCTACCTGGGGTTGTTCATCTATTACCTGCTGGGCCCGCAGAAAGTGAAGCGGCAGCGCCTGCGCCGCGGTCGCGCGCGCTCGGGCATGGAGCACTACAGCAGCGTGTGCCCGCCCGATGCGGACTGCACCGAACTGGCCAAGATCGCCCAGGCCACCACCGGCCTGGCGCCGACCTCGGCCACCGAGGTGGAGTGGCTGGTGGATGGCGGGGCCACCTACACCGCGCTGCTGGCCGCCATCGCGCACGCCCGCGACCACGTGCACGTGGAGTACTACATCTTCAACCCCGACCACGCCGGCACCGCGCTGCGCGACGCGCTGGTCGAGCGCGCCCGCGACGGTGTGCGGGTACGCCTTCTGCTGGATGCGGTGGGTTCCTCGGCCATCCGCACGCGCTTCCTGCAGCCGCTGCTGGACGCGGGTGGGGAGGTGGCGTGGTTCCATCCGCGGCAGCTGCTCAAGCCGTTCAAGCGCCCCTGGTTGAACATGCGCACCCACCGCAAGCTGGTGGTGATCGATGGGCGCACGGCCTTTACCGGCGGGATCAACATCACCGACGAGGAAGACGAACGCCGCCGCCCCGATGCCTACCGCGACCTGCACATGCGCCTGGCCGGCCATGTGGTGCGCAGCCTGCAGCTGGTCTTCATCGAAGACTGGATCTACGCCACCGCCCAGCCGCCCGAGCGCTTCGCCATTGCCCAGCTGTGGCCCGATGACATGCCCAGCCGCGCCGATGGCCGCATCAATGCGCAGGTGCTGGTGTCCGGCCCCGACTCGGCCTGGGAGACCATCCACCGCCTGCAGGTGGCCGCCATCCACGAAGCGCGCGAACGGGTCTGGCTGGTGACACCCTACTTCGTGCCCGGCGAGGCCGCGCGCATGGCGCTGACCTCGGCCGCACTGGGCGGCCTGGATGTGCGTCTGCTGGTGCCGAAGATGAGCGATTCCTGGTTCGTCACCCAGGCCGCGCGCTCCTACTTCGACGAACTGCTGCAGGCCGGGGTGAAGATCTACGAATATGGCACGCGCATGCTGCACACCAAGGCCTTCATTGCCGACCACGACGTCTGCATCGTGGGTAGCGCCAACTTCGACCACCGCAGCTTCCGGCTGAACTTCGAGCTGTCGATGATGTTCGTGGACGCCGACCGGGTGGCGGCGCTGGAGCGCATCCTGGCGGCCGAGTTCGATGCCTCGGTCCGCGTGCACAACGACCGCAGCCGCTCTCTGTGGCGGCACCGGGTACCGGAAGCATTCGCGCGGCTGGCCTCGCCGCTGTTGTGACCGCGCACGTGGAACCGCACGGGCCGGCGGCGCTACACTGGCGCGGTCAACGGGGAGAATGACGATGCATTGGCTGTTCCTGCTGCTTGCGCTGGGCTGCTTCGCCCTGGCACTGAAGGTGCCCCAGATGTCGCTGATGATGCTCGCCCTGTTCGGTGCGCTGGTGTTTCTGCTGGCGTGGGTGCGCGGGATGTACGTGGCGCGCTTCGGCACCCTCCAGCGCGACATCTCCAGCGTGATCGATCCCACTGAACTGCGCCGGCTGCGCGAACAGGCCCAGGCCCGTCGCCAGCTCGCCGAAGAAGACTCCGACCCCCTGTAGTGCCATGACCCAGCTCAGCGTCAACGTCAACAAGATCGCCGTCCTGCGCAACTCGCGCGGCGGCACCGACCCGGACGTGCTGCAGGCCGCCCGTGCCTGCCTGGACGCCGGCGCGCATGGCATCACCGTGCACCCGCGCCCGGACCGCCGCCACATACATGCCGAGGACGTGCTGGCGCTGTCGGCGTTGACCACGGCACGTGGCGTGGAATTCAACATCGAGGGCAACCCGTTCGCGCCGCCGCGCGAGGGCTACCCGGGGTTGCTGCCGCTGTGCGCGCAGACCCGCCCGGCGCAGGCCACCCTGGTGCCCGATGGCGACGGGCAGCTTACCTCCGACCACGGATTCGACTTCGGCCGCGATGCGGAGCGGCTGCGGCCGCTGATCGCCGAACTGAAGGCGTATGGCTGCCGGGTCAGCCTGTTCGTGGATGCCGGCAACCCGGACATCGCCCAGGCCGCGGCGATCGGTGCCGATCGCATCGAGCTCTATACCGGCCCCTACGCCGAAGCGCATGCGGCCGGCGATGCCGGTGCCATGCTGGCTAGGTTCGCCGACGCTGCCCGCCGTGCGCAGGCCGCCGGCTTGGGCGTGAATGCCGGCCACGACCTGTCGCAGGACAACCTGCGCGCCTTCCTGGCCGCGGTGCCGGACGTTCTGGAAGTGTCCATCGGACACGCGCTGATCAGCGAGGCGCTGTACGCCGGGCTGGACGCCACCGTGAAGGGCTACTTGGCGCAATTGGCCCCCTGATGGCCACGCGATGGCCGGTTCCCGGCCAGCGGCGATGTCCGATTCTGGCCTGTGGACAAGTATGGGGACCAATTTCGCCGATTTCGGTCGGAACCCAATGGTGGCAAGCCTTTCCCGGTTGACACAGGTCTGTGGTTAGCAATACTACTAACCCCGATCGATGGGTTACCGCGCATGCTTCCCCACCCTGCCGTCGCAGCTACTGCGACACCCCGGCGATAGCCTCGGCCGATGGGTATCGCTATCAAAGGCCGAGGCTCCACCACGCACCTGGCGGGCCGCTTCGAGGTCACCGTCAGCGAAGCCGTGCACGATGGCTGGGACGCCGGGGAGAGCGAGGAGTTTCTCGCGCCGCGCCTGCGCACCGAAGTACGCGCCGAAACCGCGCGCAGCATCATCAGCCGCAACAAGTCGCCGGACGTGGGGTTCAGCCAATCGGTGAACCCGTACCGCGGCTGCGAACATGGCTGCTCGTACTGCTTCGCCCGGCCGTCGCATGCCTACCTCAACCTGTCGCCCGGGTTGGACTTTGAAACCAAACTGTTCGCCAAGACCAACGCACCGCAGCTGCTGCGCAAGGAGTTCTCGCGCCCCGCCTACGTGCCGAAGCCGATCGCGCTGGGCATCAACACCGACGCCTACCAGCCGATCGAGCGCAAGCTGAAACTCACCCGCCAGCTGATCGAAGTGATGCTGGAAACGCGGCACCCGTTCTCGCTGATCACCAAGAACGCACTGGTCGAACGCGACATCGATCTGTTGGCGCCGCTGGCCGAACAGAACCTGGTGAGCGTGCACTTCTCGGTGACCTCGCTGGACCCGCACCTGTCGGCGAAGCTGGAACCGCGCGCCTCGGCGCCGCACGCGCGCCTGCGGGCAATGCGCCGCCTGCACGACGCGGGTATCCCGGTCGGGGTGATGGTGGCCCCGGTGATCCCGTGGATCAACGACGCCGAACTGGAAGCGGTACTGGAAGCCGCGCGCGATGCCGGCGCCACCACCGCCGGCTATGTGCTGCTGCGCCTGCCACTGGAAGTGGCCCCGTTGTTCCGCGACTGGCTGGATACCCATCACCCCGATCGCGCCGCGCACGTGATGAGCACCATCAACCAGCTGCGCGGCGGCAAGGACTACAACAGCGAGTTCGGCAGCCGCATGCGCGGTGAGGGCGTGTACGCCGATCTGTTGTCGAGCCGGTTCAAACTCGCACGCAGGCGCTTGGGGTTCGACGCGCAGAACAGTCACTGGCCGAAGCTGGACTGCGACAAGTTCGTGCGACCGCTGCCGCCGCGGGTGGATTCGCCGCAGGGGTCGTTGTTCTAGATCGTCATCTGGACGACGGGATGCGTGGGAACCTGCGCTGTAGGCCACGCTGGATCAAGGGCGTGCACAGGGCAGCATCAAGGACAGCGACATCTGCTCTGATGTCTCAAATGGTGATGCGCTGCGGACGCGTCGCCGTGATGGCGACGGGCTTGCGGTGGGTCTGTCGGGAGCCGGCCAGCGGCCGGCACTACCGGGGCTTGCGTGTGTCGTCGTCAGTTTCCTGCAAACAGCTTCTGCGCGGTCTGGAACAAAATCCAGCTGGTGGCGATGAACTTGTCGCCGCCCTGCGGGCGGTTGCCGCGATGCGTGTGGGTGAACGCCGTCGGGGCGATAAGCAGGCTGCCGGTGCGCGGGGCGATCTTGCGCTGCTGGAACAGGAACTCGGTTTCGCCCTGCTCGAAATCGTCGTTGAGGTAGAGCGTCCATAGCAGGTGGCGGTGCAGTGTTTCACCGGCGGGATCGCGTGGGTACAGCTCGCAGTGCCAATAGGGATAGCCACCCTCGCCCGCGGCATACCATTGCAGATTGATGGCACCGGGACGCAGGCACGTACGGGCCAGATCCGACAGCGTGGCATCGTCCATGCCCGAGAAATCGTCGGCCGCCAGGCGCCGCGGTTTACCTTCGCTGTCTTGGCTCTGCAACATCAGCGGCGAGATCAGTGCCTGTGGATAACGCCGTAGATAACTCAAAACACCGCGAAACACCGCCTGCTGCAACAGCATGTCCACATCGCGCCACGCCGCGTCGCCGCTGATGCGCAGATCCTTGCTGTGCTTGAGTTCCGGGAACACGCCGCTGCCCACTTCGCCGGGCCGCAATTGCGCACTGGTTCGCATCCTGGCCTGGATGGCGGCACACACATCGGCGGGGATGGCGTTGTGGATTACTTCAATGAAGTCGTGCTGCGTGTCGGCCGTCATGGGGTCATCCGTGGGCATCTGGCCCCGATGGTGACCGCTGCATTGGCCGATGTCACGCCGTTGCCACGTTGGGTTTTTCCATGGCACACACGGGGCCGGCAACGGGCCGGCCCCGTGCGTTGCGATCAGCCCTGCGCGCTGTCGTGCTCGCGGTGATAGCGGGTGGCTTCGGCCACTTCATTGCGCGAGCCGAGGAACACCGGCACGCGCTGGTGCAGCTGGTCGGGCTGGATGTCGAGGATACGCTCGCGCCCGGTGGTGGCCGCGCCGCCGGCCTGCTCGACCAGCAGGCCCATCGGGTTGGCTTCGTACATCAGGCGCAGCTTGCCGGCCTTGGACGGGTCCTTCTTGTCCCACGGGTAGATGAAGATACCGCCGCGGGTGAGGATGCGGTGCACGTCGGCCACCATGCTGGCGATCCAGCGCATGTTGAAGTTCTTGCCGCGCGAACCTTCCTTGCCGGCCAGCAGGTCCTGCACGTAACCCTGCATGGGGGCTTCCCAATGGCGCTGGTTGGACATGTTGATGGCAAATTCCTGGGTGTCGGCGGGAATCTGCATGTCCGGCGTGGTCAGCACGAACTCGCCCTTCTCGCGGTCCAGGGTGAAGGCATGGGTGCCGTGGCCCACGGTGAGCACCATCTGCGTGCTGGGGCCGTAGATGCAGTAACCGGCGGCGACCTGCGCGGTGCCCGGCTGCAGGAAGCTGGCGTCGTTGGGCTGTTCGGTGCCTGGCGGGCAGCGCAGCACCGAGAAGATGGTGCCGACCGAGACGTTGACGTCGATGTTGGAGCTGCCATCGAGGGGATCGAACAGCAGCAGGAAGTCACCGCGCGGGTAGGTATCCGGCACGGGCTGGCAGTGGTCCATTTCCTCCGAGGCGCAGGCGGCAAGGTGGCCGCCCCAGGCGTTGGCCTCGAGCAGGATCTCGTTGCTGATCACGTCCAGCTTCTTCTGCGCTTCGCCCTGCACGTTGCCGGTACCGGCCTCGCCCAGCACGCCACCGAGCGCGCCCTTGCTGACCGCGATGGAGATGCTGGTGCAGGCGCGGGCGACGACGGCGATCAGCTGGCGCAGGTCGGCGTTGATGCGGCCGGCATGCTGCTCTTCGATCAGGTACCGGGTAAGCGACGTACGGGACATGGAATGGCTGCCAAAGACATTTGGGGGCCGTATTGTCGCCCGTTGCCGCGGGCATTACGAGGCAGGCGCAGGACAGGCCGCCAGGTCAGGAAGGCAGGGCCGCGTGGGCCGCAGGGATCCGGATACAGGAACGGCCGCACTGGGCGGCCGTTCCTGTGGGTGCTGCAGCGCGCGCCGATCAGCCCTTGGCGACGGTCGCCACGGCCTTGGCCACGTACGCCAGGTTGCCCTGGTTCAGCGCGGCCACGCAGATGCGGCCAGTGCCGACGGCGTAGATGCCGAACTCGTCGCGCAGGCGGTCCACCTGCGGGCGGGTCAGGCCGGAGTACGAGAACATGCCGGCCTGGTCGTTGATGAAGGCGAACTCCGGGGCGCCGGCGGCGACCAGGTTCTCCACCAGGCCGTGGCGCAGGGCATGGATGCGCTCGCGCATCTCGGTCAGTTCCGCTTCCCACACCTGGCGCAGCTCGACGCTGTTCAGCACGCCGGCCACCAGCGCAGCGCCGTGGTTGGACGGGCTGGAGTAGATGGTGCGGATGATGCGCTTGACCTGCGACTGCACGGCCTTGGCCGAGGCCGCGTCCGGCGCCACCACCGACAGCGCGCCAATGCGTTCGCCATACAGCGAGAACGACTTGGAGTACGAGTTGGCGACCACGAAGCTGTCGATGCCGGCCTCGGCGATGATGCGCACCGCGGCGCCGTCTTCGCTGATGCCCTTGTCGAAGCCCTGGTAGGCCATGTCGATGAACGGGAACAGCTGGCGGTCCTTCAACAGCTCGGCCACCTGCTTCCACTGGGCGACGGTGAGGTCGGCGCCGGTCGGGTTGTGGCAGCAGGCGTGCAGCAGCACCACGGTGCCCGGCTGCAGCTTGCCCAGGTCGGCCAGCATGGCGTCGAAATCCACGCCGTGGGTGGTCGGGTCGAAGTAGCTGTACTCCACGACCTCGAAACCGGCGGCGCCGAACACCGCGCGGTGGTTTTCCCAGCTGGGATTGCTGATGGCGATGGTGGCGTGCGGCAGCAGGCGGTGCAGCAGGTCGGCGCCCACGCGCAGCGCACCGCTGCCCCCGATGGTCTGCGAGGTGGCCACGCGGCCGGCGGCCAGCAGCGGCGAGTCTTTGCCGAACACCAGCTCGCGGGTGGCCTGGTTGTAGGCCGGCAGGCCGTCGATCGGCAGGTAGCCGCGCGGCTTGGCTTCATCGGCCAGCTGCTGTTCGATCTGCTTGACGGCGCGGAGCAGCGGAATGCGGCCGCTTTCGTCGTAGTAGATGCCCACGCCCAGGTTGACCTTGGTCGAGCGGCTGTCGGCGTTGTAAGCCTCGGTCAGGCCCAGGATCGGGTCGCCTGGGACCAGTTCCACATTTGCAAAGAAGGACACGGCGGTACTCATTCGGATGACGGAAGGGGGGAGGTTGGCGCGACGCAGGTTGCGGCAGAATCAGCCAAAACCAAGCCATCCTAACAAAGCCGCGGCGTGGGCGCGGTGGCCGCCGTCACGTCGTCTTCCGTACCATGGCGTGCGGCGTGCCCTGCCGCTGAGGACCCCTGCCCGTATGCTGCGTTTTTCCGCGTTTGTTGTTCCCTCCGCGCTGCTTTCGGCGGCGCTGTTGCCGAACCCGGCACAGGCCGCGCCTGCCCCGGCCGATGCCCCGCCGATCGAGCGCCTGCCCACGGTTCAGGTGCAGGCCGCACGGGTGCAGCAGGTGGACGATGCGGACCTGCCGGCCTCTATCAGCACGGTCTGGCTGGATGACGACGCCAATGGAACCCTGGCCCAGGTGTCCGAAGCGCTGGGCGGCATCCCGGGCGTGGTGGCGCGCGACCGCCAGAACTATGCGCAGGACACCCAGCTGTCGATCCGGGGCTTCGGCGCACGGTCCACGTTCGGGGTGCGCGGGGTGCGCGTGCTGGTGGACGGCGTGCCGGCCACCATGCCCGACGGCCAGGGCCAGCTGTCCCATGCCAGCCTGCTCTCGGCGCAGCGGGTGGACGTGCTGCGCGGCCCGTTCTCTGCGCTGTACGGCAACTCCTCCGGCGGTGTGGTGCAGGTGTTCAGCGCCGACGGCGCCCCCGGCGACCCGTGGCGGCTGCGGCTGGACACCGGCAGCGACAACAGCCTCAGCGCCGGCGCGCAGCTGCGCGGCCAGCAGGGACCGATCCGCTACAACGTGGCCGCCAATCACTTCCGTACCGATGGTTGGCGCGACCATAGCGCGGCCCGCCGCGAGTCGGTCAACGCGCGGCTGGGCACCGACGTGGGCGGCGGCCAGCTGGACCTGGTGCTGAACTACTTCGATTCCCCCGATGCGCAGGACCCGCTCGGCCTGAGCCGGGCCCAGGTCAACGCCGACCCGCGCCAGGCCACCGCCGTGGCCAGCCAGTACAACACCCGTAAATCGGTCCGCCAGGCCCAGGCCGGACTGGTCTTCACCCGCACCGACGGCGCCCACACCTGGCGGGCGATGGGCTATGCCGGGCAACGCAGCGTGGAACAGTACCTGGCCATTCCCCCCGGGCCGCAGGCCAACCCGCTGCATGCCGGCGGGGTGATCGACCTGGACGGCGACTACGGCGGTGTGGACGCGCGCTGGAGCTGGCACGGCGACTGGGCCGGACGACCGCTGGATCTGGTGATCGGCGCCAATGCCGACCGTCAGCTGCAGGATCGCCGCGGTTACGAGAACTTCGTGGGCGATCAGCCGGGCATCAAGGGCCGCCTGCGCCGCGATCAGGGCGACCGCGTCGAGAACATCGACCAGTTCGCCCAGGCGTGGTGGCAATGGGCCCCGCGCTGGTCGCTGTTGCTGGGCCTGCGCCACAGCACCGTGCGGTTCCGCTCCAACGACCACTACGTCACCGCCAGCAACCCCGACGACAGTGGCGCGCGCCGCTACGCGGCCACCACGCCGGTGGCCGGGGTGGTGTTCCGCGCCAGCGACGCCTGGCGGTTGTACGCCTCGGCCGGGCGCGGCTTTGAGACGCCCACCTTCAACGAGCTGGGCTACCGCGCCGATGGCCAGGCCGGGCTGGCGCTGGACCTGTCGGCCGCGCGCAGCCGCAACCTGGAAGTGGGCAGCAAATGGCATGCACAGAGCGGGGCGCGGCTGGAGGCGGCCCTGTTCCGGGCGGACACCGATGACGAACTGGCGGTGGCCAGCAACAGCGGCGGACGTTCCACCTACCGCAACATCGGCCGTACCCGGCGGCAGGGCGCCGAAGCCAGCTACGTGCAGCCACTGGGCGCGCAGACCGAGCTGGCGGTGGCCTACACCTGGATCGAAGCGACGGTGCGCGATGCGTACCCGCTGTGCGGTACCGCCGGCTGCAACACGGTGCAGGCCGGCGCGCGCCTGCCCGCCGTGCCCCGGCAGCAGTGGAACGCGCGCGTGCAGTACACGCCCGGACCGTGGCAGTGGGCCGCCGAGCTGGTGGCCTCCAGCGACACGGTGGTGAACGACCTGGCCACCGAGAAAGCGGCCGGCTATGCGCTGCTGAACCTGGAAGCGGCGCGGCGCTGGAAGACTGCGCAGGGCACGCTGCGGGCGTTTGCGCGCATCGACAACGTGCTGGACCAGCGCTACATCGGCTCGGTGATCGTCAACGATGGCAACCAGCGGTACTTCGAGCCCGGCCCGGACCGCCGGGTGGGCGTGGGCCTGCAGTGGCAGTGGGCGCCGTGATCAGCGGGCCGATGGCCGCTTGGCGGTCAGCGGCCACTGCTTGACGCTTACCGCGGGATCTTGGCCGGCACGAACGGCGAGGTTGGGTCGCTGGCCGGGAAGGTCTCGTCCAGGGCCTCATCCTGGTTGTTGCTGGCGTGTTCCTTGCGCGCCTGGCGCTGTTCCTGGTTTTCCCGCCCGCCCGGGTGCGGCACGCCGGTGGGGTCCTTGCGGTCGCGGTAGCCGTGGCTGGGGCCGGAGACCACCGGCAGGTGGTCGGCTTCGGTTGGGGGAGACATCCCGGCGCCGCGGTCTTCGGCGTCCTGGTTGTCATGTTTGGCGTGCTGTTCGCCAGGCACCGGGGTGCTGGCTTCGCGCAGGGGATCGCGTGGCATGGGAATCACTCCGGAACGGGGGAACTCCACTACAGCGCTTGGCAGGTGAAGTCCCTGCGAATCGCCTGCCCTGAACAGATCTGTCACGGCTGGCTAACGGCGGCGGGACTATTCCTGCCTGCCCTGTACCGCCGGAGTCGTGCCATGCCCCGCCTGGACCGTCGCGCCGCCCCCGCGCTGTTCAACGCCTACCTGCAGCCTACCCGCAACACGCGCCGCGAGCGCACCGAGGAAGCACAGGCGGTCGCCCAGGACTACCTGCAGTACATGCGCAACGACTACGAGCGCCGCCGCGGGCATGGCCACCGCAGCTGGCGCGATCTGTACCCGGCGTATGCCTTCGCGCTGACCACCCACTATGCGGCCTGGCCACGCGGCAACGACGACGACACCGACGGCGAGCTGGCCGAGCACTGGGAACAGATGCGCGGGCAGTCGCGGTTGGGCTGGGGGCAGGCCCGCGGCATCGTCGAGGACGCGTGGCTGGCGCTGGACCACATGCCGCCGGCGGCGGTGCACGGCCTGCTGCAGTAGCCCGTAAAGGGCCCCTGCACGGCGCGGACACGGGCGTTTCACGTGTGTCGCGGTACAGCTGCCCTCCCTCTGTAGCGTTGGAGTGGCCCTGCCATGGCCCGACCGATCTGGACCGGTACCCTCTCGTTCGGCCTGCTCAATGTCCCGGTGTCGCTGATGTCCGGCGAACGCAAGGTCGACCTGCAGTTCCGCATGCTCGATTCACGCGACCGCAAGCCGATCCGCTTCGAGCGGGTCAACGCCGACACCGGCGAAGAAGTGCCGTGGAAGGACATCGTCAAGGCCTACGAGTACGACAAGGGCAGCTACGTGGTGCTGGAGGAGGACGATATCCGCTCGGCGGCGCCGGAAAGCCATGAGGCGGTCGAGGTAGAGACCTTCGTGGATGCCAGCACGATCGACCCGCGCTACTACGAGAAGCCCTACCTGCTGGTACCGGCCAAGAAGGCCGAGAAGGGCTATGTACTGCTGCGCGAAACCCTGCGGAAGACCGACAAGGTGGGCATTGCCCGGGTGGTGGTGCGCACCCGCGAGTACCTGTGCGCGGTGATGCCGCACGGCGACGCGCTGGTGCTGATGATCCTGCGTTATCCACAGGAACTGGTGGACCCGGAAGACTATAAATTGCCCGCCGGATCACTGGCCGACTACCGGATCAACAGCAAGGAAACGGCCATGGCCCAACAGCTGATCGAGTCGATGTCCGGCGAGTGGAAGCCCGATGATTACCACGACGAATTCCGCGAACGCCTGCAGACGCTGCTGAAGAAGCGGATCAAGGCCAAGGGCGGCACCACCAAGGTGGACGAAGAGCCGGCGCCGCGCGAGGACGACGCCACCAACGTGGTCGACTTCATGTCGCTGCTGCAGAAGAGCCTGGACGCCAAGAAGCGCACACCGCCCAGGAAGACCGCGGTGACCGCCGCACCGAAGAAGGCGGCGGCGAAGAAAGCCAAGGCACCGGCCAAGGCACCCGCCAAGGCGGCCAAGGCCGCGAAGAAATCCTCGACCAAGCGCGCCAGCCCTACGCGCAAGGCCGGGTAAACGCCGATGTCGCTGCAGGAATACCGCCGCAAGCGTCGTTTCGACCGCACCCCCGAGCCGGACGCCGACCGCCGCGGTGCGCCGGCGCGACGCCCGATCTTCGTGGTGCAGCTGCACCATGCCAGTTCGCGCCACTACGATTTCCGGCTGGAAGCCGATGGCGTGCTCAAGAGCTGGGCCGTACCCAAAGGGCCGTCGCTGCGCGCGGGCGAGAAGCGCCTGGCGGTGGAGGTGGAGGACCACCCGCTGTCCTATGCGGGTTTCGAAGGCGATATTCCCACCGGTCACTATGGCGCCGGGCATGTGGACGTGTACGACCATGGCACCTGGGCCTGCGACGGCGACCCGCTGGAGGCGATTGCTGCCGGCAAGCTCGACTTCGTGCTGCACGGTGAGCGGCTCAAGGGCGGCTGGAAACTGGTACGCACGGCGATGAAGGGCAGGCAGCACCAGTGGCTGCTGATCAAGCGCGACGATGCGCAGGCACGCAACGCAGAGGCCGACGACATGCTGGACACACCGCCGCCACGCGGCGCCGCCCGCAAGCGCGCAGCGGGGGCCAAGGCTGCGCCGCGCGCTGCCGCAAACACAGCCAAGCGCCCGGCCACGCCCGCGCCTGCACGCAAGGCCGACGCGCGCTGGCGCAAACGCGCGTTGGCACTGGAGGGTGCGCGCGACGCCCCCTATCCACCCGGCTTCAAGCCTCAGCTCACCGACCACCGCGCCACCGCACCGGACGGCGATGGCTGGCTGCACGAGATCAAATGGGACGGCTACCGCCTGTTGGCGGAGGTCAACGACGGGGTGGTCGCGCTGCGCTCGCGCGGCGGCCTGAACTGGACCGACGATTTTCCCGACGTGGTGCAGGCCATTGCCGCGTTGCCGGTGCGCGACCTGCGCCTGGATGGCGAGCTGGTGGTGCTGGATGCGCAGGGCCGCAGCGACTTCACCGCCTTGCAGAAGGTCATCGACGGCACCGCCAGGCAGCCCCTGCGCTACGTGGTGTTCGACATGCCCGGCATTGCGGGAGTGGATATCAGCCGCTGCGGGCTGCTGCAGCGCAAGGCGCTGCTCAAGGACCTGATCGGTCCGGGTCCGGGCACGCTGGCCTACAGCGACCACGTGCTGGACCATGGGCCGGCGGTGTTTGCCGCCAGCGGCGAGGCCGGATTCGAAGGCATTATCAGCAAGCACGTGGACGCGCCCTACGTCAACGCGCGCTCGCCGGCGTGGATCAAGGTCAAGCACGAGACCACCGACGAATTCCTGATCGTCGGCTACACCGACCCCAAGGGCGCGCGCAGCGGCTTCGGCTCGCTGTTGATGGCCACCCCGGACAAGGGCGGCCTGCGCTACGTGGGGCGGGTCGGCACCGGGTTCGATGATGCGCTCCTGGGAGCGCTCACCCGGCAGCTGAAGCCATTGGCCGTGGCCGACGCGGGGGTGGAACTGCCGGCGCACGTGCCGTTCAAGGCGCGCAGCGTGCATTGGGTGAAACCGGTGCTGGTGGCCGAGGTGGCCTTCCGCGGCTGGGCCAAGGAAGGGCTGCTGCGCCAGGCCAGCTTCAAACGGTTGCGCGAGGACAAGTCTGCCGGCGACCTGGGCGTGGCAGGCCAAGCGACGGAGAAGGCCAAGGGCATGAACAAGACAACGCGAAAGGCCAAGGCCGGTGCCCAGGCGGCAGGCGACGCGTCCGATGGCGTCAGCATCAGCCATCCCGAGCGGGTGGTGTTCGCCAAGGCCAAGATCACCAAGGGCGAGGTGGCCGACTACTACCGGCAGATGGCGCGCTGGGTGTTGCCCGAAGTTGCAGTGCGGCCGCTGTCGGTGCTGCGTTGCCCGGACGGCGTGGACAAGCCCTGCTTCTTCCAGAAACACCACGGCACCGGCCTGGGTGAGGCGGTGCGCGCGATACCGCTGGAACAGAAGAGCGGGCGCGAAGACTACCTGTACATCGAGGACGTGGCCGGGCTGCTGCAACTGGTGCAGATGAACACCCTGGAGCTGCATCCCTGGGGCGCCACCGTGGCCGATCCGGAGCATCCGGACCGGCTGGTGTTCGACCTGGACCCCGGCGACGGGGTGAGCTGGGCGCAGGTGAAGGCGGCCGCACGCGATGTACGCGACCGGCTGCTGGACACCGGCCTGCAGAGCTTCGTGCGGCTGTCCGGGGGCAAGGGCGTGCACGTGGTGGTGCCGTTGCAGCCCAAGGCCGACTGGGCCCAGGCCAAGGACTTCTGCGAGGCGTTCGCGCAGGCCATGGCCGAACATGCGCCGGACCGCTACGTGGCCACGATGAGCAAGGCCAAGCGCACCGGGGTGATCTTCATCGACTGGCTGCGCAACGCGCGAGGCGCAACCAGTGTCAGTTCCTGGTCACTGCGCGCGCGGCCCGGAGCAGGCGTGGCGGTGCCGCTGCGCTGGGAAGAGCTGGGCCGCATTACTGCTGCCGATGCCTTCCCCATGGCCAAGGCGCTGCAGCGGGCGCGGCGTCTGAAGCAGGATCCGTGGGAGGGGATCGAGGCGGTGAAGCAGGTGCTGCCGGGGGCGTGACGCCGTAAGGCGTGCGCCACCGGCCCGTCGCCCTACTGTGGGCGATAACGCGCGCCCAGCCAGATGCCGGCGGCCTGCAGCGGCAGCGAGAGCAGCAGCACCAGCACGAACCAGAACGGGAAGTCGCTGCCCAGGTCCCAGGCGGCGTAGGCCGAGGCGGCGGCGATCACCGCCCACACCACTCCGCCGTGAAGGTAAGGCAGTGTCGGCGCGTAGCGCGCGGCGAATGCAGTGGCGGCCAGGCCGCCGAGAATGGTCCAGCCCAGATCCCAGGCCAGGCGCGGCTGCCCGCCGTCGCCCAGGCCGATGCACGGCGCGATCCAGCCGGCCGCGCCGCTGACCATGCCGAGCACGAACAGCGCCACCACCACGCACAGCACGGACAGCACGACAGTCTTGGCAAGCGACAACGCGGACATGGCGATCCAGGGCAACGGGACGGTGCCCATTATGGACGCGTGCGCGGGGTCAGACCTTGCCGGCGTCCTTCAGCTGCGCGAACTCGTCATCGCTGAACAGCCGCGAGCGCACCAGGAAGCGCACGCCCTCGCCGTTTTCCAGCGAGAACATGCCGCCGCGCCCGGGCACCACGTCGATGATCAGCTGGGTGTGTTTCCAATACGCGAACTGCGAGGCGCTGATGTAGAACGGGGCGCCGCCGATCTCGCCCAGCTGCACGTCGCGGTCGCCCACGATGAAATCCCCCTGGGCAAAACACATCGGCGAGGAGCCATCGCAGCAGCCCCCGGATTGGTGGAACAACAGCGGGCCGTGGCGTGCGTGCAGCGTTTGGATCAGCTGCAGCGCGGCCAGGGTGGCGGTTACCTGGAGCGGTTGGGCGTTCATCGTTGGGTTTCCTGGGAGCCGGCCAGCGGCCGGCACTACCGGCGCGGGTGCGGCCTGCCTTCGTTGGGAGAGGGGGAACGAAGACAGGCCGCAGTGCAACGTGCGTCAGGCATTGAGGTCCAGCACCACGCGGCCTTCGATCTTGCCGGCGTGCATGCGCGCGAAGATGTCGTTGATGTTCTCGAGTGAATCGCTGGTGACCGTTGCGGCGACCTTGCACTGCTCGGCGAATTCCAGCGATTCCTGCAGGTCCAGGCGGGTGCCGACGATCGAGCCGCGCACGGTGATGCCGTTGAGCACCATGCCGAAGATGTCCAGCGGGAAATCCCCCGGCGGCAGGCCGTTCAACGACACCGTGCCACCGCGGCGGACCATGCCCAGTGCCTGCTCGAAGGCCTTCGGCGACACCGCCGTGACCAGCGCACCGTGTGCGCCGCCGATCTCCTTCTTCAGAAACGCGGCCGGGTCGGTAGTGCGTGCATTGATGGTGATCGTGGCACCCAGCCGCTCGGCCAGGGCGAGCTTGCCGTCGTCGATGTCCACGGCGGCCACGTTCAAGCCCATCGCCTTGGCGTACTGGACCGCCATGTGGCCCAGCCCGCCGACGCCGGAGATCACCACCCATTGGCCGGGCTTGGTATCGGTGACCTTCAGGCCCTTGTACACGGTGACGCCGGCGCACAGGATCGGTGCGACCTCGATGAAGCCGATACCCTTGGGCAGCAGCCCCACATAGTTGGCATTGGCCAACGCGTACTCGGCGAAGCCGCCGTTGACCGAATAGCCGGTGTTCTGCTGCGCTTCGCACAGCGTTTCCCAGCCGCCCAGGCAGTGCTCGCAGTGGCCACAGGCCGAATACAGCCAGGGAATGCCGACACGGTCCCCCTCGCGGACATGGGTGACGCCTGCGCCCACCGCGACCACGTGGCCCACGCCTTCATGGCCGGGAATGAAGGGCGGGTTGGGCTTGACCGGCCAGTCGCCGTCGACCGCATGCAGGTCGGTGTGGCATACGCCGCACGCTTCGATCTTCACCAGGATGTCGCCCGGGCCGGGGCGCGGCACCTGCACTTCCTCGATGCGCAACGGCTTGCCGAACTCGCGGACGACAGCGGCCTTCATGGTCTTGTTCATGCGTGGATCTCCGTGGATTGCCAATGACAGCACTGTGGCGCCGGCCTCATGCCGGCGCCTTGATCGTGATCAAGCAGGGCGCGGGCTCAGAAGAAGCCCAGTTTCTTCGGCGAGTAGCTGACCAGCAGGTTCTTGGTCTGCTGATAGTGGTCGAGCATCATCTTGTGGTTCTCGCGGCCGATGCCGGACTGCTTGTAGCCGCCGAACGCGGAATGCGCCGGATAGGCGTGATAGCAGTTGGTCCACACACGGCCGGCCTGGATGCCGCGGCCCATGCGGTACAGACGCGAGGCATCGCGGCTCCATACGCCCGCGCCCAGCCCGTACAGCGTGTCGTTGGCGATCTCCAGCGCCTCTTCCTCGGTCTTGAAGGTGGTCACCGACACTACCGGCCCAAAGATTTCTTCCTGGAACACGCGCATCTTGTTGTGGCCCTTGAACACGGTGGGCTTCACGTAGAAGCCACCGGCCAGGTCGCCGTCGAGGGTGGCCTGTTCGCCGCCGATCAGCACCTGCGCGCCTTCCTGCCTGCCAATATCGAAGTAGGACAGGATTTTCTCCAACTGCTCGGACGACGCCTGCGCGCCGACCATGGTGTTGGGGTCCAGCGGGTTGCCCTGCTTGATCGCGGCCACGCGCTTGAGCGCGCGTTCCATGAACGTGTCGTAGATCGACTCCTGGATCAGCGCGCGCGACGGGCAGGTACACACTTCGCCCTGGTTGAAGGCGAACAGAACGAAGCCTTCGATGGCCTTGTCCAGGAAATCGTCGTCCTCGGCCATCACGTCGGCGAAGAAGATGTTGGGTGACTTGCCGCCCAGCTCCAGCGTCACCGGGATCAGGTTCTGGCTGGCGTACTGCATGATCAGCCGGCCAGTGGTGGTTTCACCGGTGAACGCGATCTTGGCGATGCGCGGGTTGGACGCCAGCGGCTTGCCCGCCTCCACGCCGAAACCATTGACCACGTTGAGTACGCCCTTGGGCAGCAGGTCGCCGATCACCTCCATCAGCACCAGGATCGAGGCCGGTGTCTGTTCGGCTGGCTTGAGCACCACGCAGTTGCCGGCGGCCAGTGCTGGCGCCAGCTTCCAGGCGGCCATCAGCATCGGGAAGTTCCACGGGATGATCTGCCCGACCACGCCGAGCGGCTCGTGGAAGTGGTAGGCGATGGTGTCCTTGTCGATCTCCGACAGGCTGCCTTCCTGCGCGCGCACCGCACCGGCGAAGTACCGGAAGTGGTCGGCCATCAGCGGGATGTCGGCGTTGAGCGTTTCGCGGATCGGCTTGCCGTTGTCCCAGGTCTCGGCATGCGCAAGCAGCTCGAGGTTCTCCTCGATGCGGTCGGCGATCTTGTTGAGGAGGTTGGCGCGGTCGGTGGTGGAGGTGTCGGCCCAGGCACGTTTGGCGGCATGCGCCGCATCCAGCGCGGCCTCGATGTCCTCGGCGTTGGAGCGGGCCACCTCGGTGAAGACCTTGCCGGTGACCGGCGTGGTGTTCTCGAAGTACTGGCCGCTGCGCGGCGCCACCCACTCCCCGCCGATGTAGTTGCCGTAGCGCGGCTTGAAGATGGACTGCGGGTCGGTGGCGTGCGGCTTGGCGGACGTGACGGCATTCATGGGTGCATCTCCGGCAGGTAGGGAAAGGCCCGTAAGGGTCCTTCCCTGCCGCAAGGACGGTGCCAACTCTGGCCTGCTGCGCTGCGGCACGCCTTCCGGCCCCGGCCGGCCACGGGACATGCCTGTGATCTGCGGCGGTGCAGCAGCGAAGGTCATTGCGCAGTAACGCTGCCTGTGCTGTTTATCGGAACAGGTCCCGCTACAACTGTCGCAGATTGCGACACTGGAGAAACAGGTGTCCCAGCAGCCGCTCCTGCACCGCGTCGGCAACGCGCGTCGTTCGTTCTTCGAGCGCGGCGCAACGCCGGTTGGCACCGTGCCCGACACCATCCTGCAGTCGTGGCAACGCTGCCTGCGTGGTGGGCTGTCGGTGGATGCGCAGCCGGACGTGGAGCCGTTGCCGGATGCACGCCTGCGCGAACTGCGCGAGCGCCAGCAGAAGCTGTGGCGGTTGGCCCGCCCCGAGCTGGACGGGCTGGCCGCCGACATCGCCGCCGCCGGCAGCATCGTGCTGCTTACCGATGAGGATGGCTGGATCCTGGATGCCGAAGGCAGCCCGGGCTTCCTCGACAAGGCCGGGCGCGTGGCGCTGATGCCGGGCGTGCGCTGGGACGAGACCACGGTGGGCACCAACGCCATTGGCACGGCCATCGTGGAGGGCCGCTCGGTGGAAGTGCGGGGCGGCGAGCACTACTTCGCCCCGCACGGCATCCTGACCTGCTCGGCCACGCCGATCTTCGACCCCTACGGCCAGCGCGTGGGCGTGCTGGACATCTCCGGCGATGCGCGATTGCAGCACCTGCACGCGCGGGTACTGGCGCGGCAGGCCGTGGCGCACATCGAGCACCGTTACTTCGACGCGGGGCTGGCGGACTGCGAGCTGGTGCGGCTGCACCACGACGCCACCCTGCTGGGCACCCCGCGCGAGGGCATCCTGGGCTTCCGCGGCGGCCGCCTGGTGGCTGCCAACCGTACCGGCCTTGCCCTGTTCGGGCTGGAGCATGCCGACATCGGCCATGCGCCGTATGCCGCGCTGTTCGATGGGCCGCTATCGCGGCTGCACGACGACGGTGCGCTGATCGACCGCCAAGGCCGCGCGCTGTACGGGCAACTGGGCGAGGGCCAGCGTGCGCCGGTGCGGGGCCGTGCGGATGCGCGGCCGGCGGCGTTGCCGATCGGGTCACGCCGACCGGCGGTCACCGCAGTGGATGCCACCCCGCTGTTCGATGCCGACCAGCAGCGCGCGCTGGACCGCGCCTGCCGCGTGCTGGATGCGCAGTTGCAGGTGCTGCTGCAGGGTGAGACGGGCACGGGCAAGGAGGTCTTCGCCCGCGAACTGCACCGGCGCAGCCTGCGCGCCGACAAACCCTTCGTCGCGGTCAACTGCGCGGCCTTGCCGGAGGGCCTGATCGAGGCCGAACTTTTTGGCTATGAGGAAGGCGCGTTCACCGGTGCGCGCCGCCAGGGCAGCACCGGCCTGCTGCGCCAGGCGCAGGGCGGCGTGCTGTTCCTGGACGAGATCGGCGACATGCCGCTTGCCCTGCAGCCGCGGCTGCTGCGCGTGCTGCAGGAACGCACACTGTCGCCACTGGGCGGCGGCAAGCCGGTGCAGCTGGATTTCACGCTGATCTGCGCCACCCACCGCGACTTGGATCTGGCCATGCAGGCAGGCGATTTCCGCAGCGACCTGTACTACCGCATCGCCGACCACGCGGTAGTGCTGCCACCGCTGCGCGAGCACCCGGATCGGGCGACGCTGGTTGCCGGCCTGTGGGCCCGCCTTGGACAGGGCCGTGAACTGGATACTGCCGCGCGCGCCGCGCTGGCCGCACATGCATGGCCAGGCAACGTACGCCAGCTGTGCGCGTGCCTGCGCACGCTGGTGGCGTTGAGCGATCCGGGCGATGTCATCGGGGTGGACGCGTTGCCGGCGCAGGTCCGTCACCGCGCCCCACCGGCGCCGCTACCGGCGAGCGCAGGCGATGGCCTGGAAGCGATGACCCTGGCGGCCATGCGCGAAGCACTGGCCGTCAGCGGCGGCAACGTGGCCGCCGCCGCGCGGGCGCTCGGCATCAGCCGCAGCACCCTCTACCGGCGCCTGGGCGAGGCCGCGCACCGGCACTGAGCCGGCGTGTCGGCTCAGCCGACCAGCGCGGCCGAATCGCGGGCCAGCTGCTCGATCGCGGCCCAGTCGCGGGCCTGCAGCAGCGCGCGCGTGGTCAGCCACGAGCCGCCCACGCACAGCACGTTGGGCAGGTGCAGGAAGTCGCGCGCGGTCTGCGCGCTGATCCCACCGGTCGGGCAGAAGCGCACGTCGCCGAACGGCCCGTTCCACGCCGACAGCATCGCCGCGCCACCGGCCTGCACCGCCGGGAAGAACTTGAAGGTATCCAGGCCGTGCTCCAGGCCCAGCATCAGCTCGGACGAGGTGGCCACGCCGGGCAGGAACGGCAGGTCGGTATCGCGCGCAGCCGCATACAGGCGCGGGGTGGCACCGGGCGATACCGCAAAGCGCCCGCCCACCTGCTTGACCTGCTCCATCTGCGCGGCGGTCAACACCGTGCCGGCCCCCACCACCGCGTCAGGCACGGCCTCGACCATGGCCCTGATCGCCTCCATCGCAACCGGGGTGCGCAGAGTCACCTCGATCACCGGCAGGCCACCGTTGAACAGGGCGCGCGCCACTTCAACGGCATCGTCGATGTTCTCCGGGGTGAACACCGGAATCACCGGGGCCAGCTTCAGGACTGCACGTGCACGTGGATCAGCGCCGGACATCGAATCGCTCCTCGCCCGTCAGGGCCATCACGTCAGCCTCGCTGACAGGGTTGAAGTCGCCCGGGATCGAGTGCTTGAGGCAGGCCGCAGCCAGGCCGAAGCGCACGATCGCCTCCGGTGCGAAGCCGCGCATAATGCCATGCAGGATGCCGGCGGCGAAGGCATCGCCGCCGCCGATGCGGTCCACGATGCCCACCATCTCGCGGGTCGGGGCCACCGCGCGCGTGCCGTCGCGGCCGAGCAGCATCGCGCCCAGTGCGTGGTTGTCCACGCTGTGCGGGGTGCGCTGGGTGCAGGCCATCCACTGCAGGCGCGGGAAGGCGGCAAAGGCCTGCGCGGCCGCAGCGTCCACGCGATCGGCGGGGTCCGGGTGCGGAAACTCCCCGCCCAGCACCACGCCGATGTCGCGGTAGTCGGCAAACAGCACGTCGGCGCAGGCGAACAGCGCGCGCAGGATGGCCGGCGCATCGCCCTGCCAGCGCGCCCACAGGGACGGCCGGAAGTTGCCATCGAAGGACACCCGTACGCCACGCGCGCAGGCCGCCTGTGCCGCAGCCAGCGTGGCCTGGGCCATGGCCGGGTTCAGCGCCGGGCTGACCCCGGACAGGTGCAGCCAGTCGGCGCCGTCCAGCAGCGCGTCCCAGTCGTAGTCGGCGGCGGTGCCGCTGGCGAACGCCGAGTCCGCGCGGTCGTAGACCACTTCGCTGGCGCGCTGCACCGCGCCGGTGGTGAGGAAGTACAGGCCCATGCGGCCGGGCCGGACCTGCACGTGGCCGGTGTCCACCCCATGCCGGCGCAGCTCGCCGCTGACGAACCGGCCCAACGGGTTGTCTGGCAGCGTGCTGACCATCGCCACCGCATGGCCCAGGTGGGCCAGCGACACGCCCACGTTGGCCTCCGCGCCGCCGGGATGCACCGCCAGCTGCGCGCTCTGCAGCAGCAGCTCGCGGCCCGGTGCGCTCATGCGCAGCAGCAACTCTCCGAAACAGACAACACGACTCATGGCGGTGGATCCTTGTGAAAGCGAGGGCGCGTGCGGCGGCACACGGATGGAATGGCTAGCGGTGTCATTCTAGCCATGGGCGGCCGTGCGTCTACCGCGCCGAATGTCGAAAGCTTTGTCCCGCAAGCCTCCGGGGGACATTGAAAATCTGTTGCGCTGCAAGATGCTCCTTCTGGAACGGGCTGTTAACGTCCGCTCTGACCAGCGGTGTCATTGCACTGAAATGTCGCCGGATAGCTGTTTCATGTAGCACCTTGGGAGAGGGAAAACATGCAATCTCGAAACATCCAGAAAAAGACACCGGTTACCTTGCTTGCCCTGTCGATCGGCCTGGCGCTGAGTGGTACCGCGCTGGCCCAGGAAACGCCTACCGACCTGGACACCGTCACCGTGACCGGCTACCGCGCCAGCGTCGAGAAGGCGCTGGACATCAAGCGCGGCGAAGCCGGCGTGGTCGATGCCATCGTCGCCGAGGATATCGGCAAGTTCCCGGACCTCAACCTGGCCGAGTCGCTGCAGCGCATTCCCGGCGTGGTCATCACCCGTGAAGCCGGCGAAGGCCGCAACATTTCCGTGCGTGGCCTCGGCCCGGACTTCACCCGCGTGCGCATCAACGGGATGGAAGCGCTGACCACCGTCGGCGCCGGCGACCAGAGCGGCGGCACCAACCGCGGCCGCGGTTTCGACTTCAACGTGTTCGCCTCGGACCTGTTCTCGCAGATGCTGGTGCGCAAGACCGCCTCGGCCGACGTCGAGGAGGGGTCGCTGGGCGCCACCGTGGACCTGCGCAGCGCGCGCCCGTTCGACTACGACGGCTTCACCTTCGCCGCCAGCGGCCAGGCGGGCTACAACGCCATGGCCGAAAAGGCCGACCCACGTCTGGCGGCCCTGATCTCCAACACCTTTGCCGATGGTACCTTCGGTGCGTTGCTGTCGGTGGCCTATTCCGAGCGCCAGGCGCTGGAAGAAGGCTCCAACACCGGGCGCTGGGCCAATGGCACCAGCAACGGTAACTTCGCCCTCAGTCCGGCCTTCCCGGCCGCGCGCAGTGCCGGCGTCTACCACCCGCGCTTCCCGCGCTATGTGCAGCTGGAACACCAGCAGGAACGTCTGGGCATCACCGGCTCGCTGCAGTGGAAGCCCAGCGATGCCACCGAGATCTCGCTGGACGCGTTGTATTCCAAGATCGACGCCACCCGCGACGAGCACTACATCGAAGCCATTTCCTTCAGCCGCAACCGCGATACCGGGAATCCGCGGCGCCCCGAGCGCGACGGCAAGCCGACGATGGTGGTGCGCAACGGCGAGATCCGCAACAACGCGCTGGTCTACGGCGAGTTCGACAATGTGGACATCCGCACCGAGAACCGCCACGACGAGTGGAGCACCGAGTTCAAGCAGGCCAGCCTCAACTTCGATCATCGTTTCAGCGACGCGTTCTCGATCAACGGAAAGGTGGGCGCCTCGCGCTCGGCGCACGAAAACCCCGTGCAGACCACCATCATCATGGACAAGTACGACGTTGACGGGTACAGCTACGACTACCGTGGCAACAGCCGTGCGCCCATCCTGAACTACGGTATCGACCCGACCGATCCCAACGGCTGGGAGCTGGCCGAAATCCGCCTGCGTCCGCAGTACGTGGACAACGATTTCGACACCGCCGAAGTCAACTTCAACTGGAACATCAGCCCCGGCTTCCGCCTCAAGGGCGGTGTGCTGGCCAAGAACTACACCTTCAGCACGGTGGAACTGCGTCGCAACAGCGAAGTGGTCGTGCCAACGTTTGCCGACGGCACCCGCATCGTGTCGCCGGACCTGACCAGCCAGGCCGGTCTGAAGGGCATCTCCGGTTCGCCGTCCAACTGGGTGGTGCCCAACCTGGATGCCATTGCCGACGCGCTGGACATCTACAGCAACACCGGCACCTTCGCCGTTGCGCCCCGCGCCAACAACAGCCGCAGCGTGGAAGAGAAGGACCGCGGCATCTGGCTGATGGGTGAGTTCTCCACCGACCTGGGGTCCATTCCGCTGTCGGGCAACTTCGGCGTGCGCTACGTGCAGACCGAGCAGACCTCCAGTGGCGCGGCCACGGTGGCCGGCGCGCTGGTACAGGCCACCACCAACCGCAAGTACAACGACACCCTGCCCTCGTTCAACCTGGTGGCGGAAGTCGCCCCGGACTTCCTGATCCGCCTGGGTGCGGCCAAGGTGATGAGCCGTCCCGGGCTGGGCAACCTGACCCCGGGCGTCACCGTGGCGGTGGCTGGCGGCGCACGGACCGTGGCCGGTGGCAACCCGAACCTGGATCCGTTCCGCGCCACCAACGTGGACATGAGCTTCGAGTGGTACTTCAACGAAGGCGCCATGGCCGGCATCGGCCTGTTCTACAAGGACATCGAATCGTTCGTGCAGACCACCCGCGAAGTGCGTCCGTACTCCAGCAGCGGCTTGCCGGCCAGCCTGCTCGACGGCACCGGCGCGTCGGTCAACGATGACTTCACCTTCACCATTCCGCTCAATACCCCAGGCGGCGAACTGTACGGCGTCGAGGCCAACTACACCCAGCCCTTCACCTTCCTGCCGGGCAAGTGGTCCAACCTGGGCGTGCAGTTGAACTACACCTGGGTGGACACCAGCATCCAGTACGTCAACGGCGCCGGTGCGCCGGTGATGAAGAACCAGCTTACCGGCACCTCGAAGAACGCCTGGAACGCCACGCTGTTCTACGAAGGTGAGGTGTGGTCGGGCCGTGTATCGGCAACCAACCGCAGCGACTACCTTACCCAGGCCCCGGGTCAGGAAACCGGCTTCAACGAGGACGGTTACCACGGCATGACCGGCACCACCGTGCTGGACGCTTCCCTGCGCTACCGCATCAGCGACCAGCTGGAACTGAGCCTGGAAGGCATCAACCTCACCAACGAGGCGTCCGACGAGTGGGTGTACTCGCCGAGCACCGGCGAGCTGCCGCTGCAGTACACCGAGAGTGGCCGCCAGTTCCTGCTCGGCGTGCGCTACAAGTTCTGATTCACCGGCAGGACCCAGCGGCGGCGTGAGCACTCACGCCGCCGGCTGCGCGCGCCGCCGTCGTTGCCATCCACACCCGTCACTGCATGCACGCTGCTGCGGCGCAAGATGCCGCCGCGTGAGGGGTTTGTTACGTTTCGGATGACCAACGGTGTCACAGCGGCACATGCGCGACAGACGCTCCGGGGAGGCCGGACGTCCATGACTCATCACCATCACGCTCGCATGGCGGCGCACCTTGGAAGGGAACACACGATGGATCGACCGCTCCCACGTAAAAAGACACCGGTTACCTTGCTCGCAGTGGCCATCGCGTTCGCCCTGCAGGGCACCGCCGGCATCGCCGCGGCCCAGCAGACGCCGGAAGCCGCCGCCGCACTCAACGCGGTCGATCTGGACAAGGTCGAGGTCAAGGCAACCTACCGCGAAAGCCTGCAGCAGTCGCTCGATGAAAAGCGCTACAGCGTCGAGCAGGTGGATGCGATCTACGCCGAAGACATCGGCAAATTTCCCGATCTGAACCTGGCCGAGTCGATGCAGCGCATTGCCGGCGTGTCGATCGACCGCGAGGGCGGTGAAGGCCAGCAGATCTCCGTGCGCGGCCTGGGCTCGGACTTCACCCGCGTGCGCATCAACGGCCTGGAAGCACTCTCCACCGCCGGCAGCGGCACCACCGGGGTCAACCGCAGCCGCGGCTTCGACTTCAACACCTTTGCCTCTGAACTCTTCAGCCGGGTCAAGATCAACAAGACCCAGTCCGCGCAGACCGACGAAGGCTCGCTGGGCGCCACGGTCGACCTGCGCGGTTCGCGGCCGTTCGACTTCGAGGGCTTCCAGGCATCGCTTGGCGGCCAGTACGGCTACAACGAGCTGTCCAGGAACAAAGACCCGCGCATCTCCGGGCTGATCAGCAACACCTGGGCCGACGGTCGCTTTGGCGGGCTCATGTCGGTGGCCTACAGCAAGCGCACCATCTTTGAAGAAGGCTACAACCCGGTCCGCTGGGAGCATGGCAACTACCGCAACTCCAACCAGAGCACCGCGGCAAACAACGGCACCTACGGATTCTGCAGCCCGGTCGGCTACGACCCGCAGACGCCGCGCAACCCGTTGGCCAATGAAACCGCCGCCGGCGTGGGCAGCGCCGCCAACCAGGCGCGCAGCAACGGCTGGGGCAGCTACGGTATCGATGCCACCCACTGCGGCCCCGGCCTGGACCGGCCCGCCGCCATGGCCGACAACATTGCCGCCTACGAAACCGCGACCAATGCGTGGATCCCGCGCTACCCGCGCTATGTGCGCACTGAACACGAGATCGAGCGCCTGGGCGTGACCGGCGCGCTGCAGTTCAAGGTCAGCGACGACACCCTGCTGAACCTGGACATCCTGTATTCCAAGCTCGACAAGGACGTGCGCGAAGACTCCATCGGCGCCAACCTGCACCGCACCGCGCAGTACGGCGGCAAGACCCAGATCGTGGTGCGCGAGGCACAGACCGACGCGCAGAACCGCCTCACCTACGGCGTGTTCGACAACGTAGACTTCCGCACCGAATCCACCGCGATCGAAGAAAGCACCGCGTTCAAGCAGTTCAGCCTGAACCTGGAGCACCGCTTCAACGACGCGGTGCGGCTGGACGCGGTGGTCGGGCATTCCGAGTCGAACTACGAACGGCCGGTGTTCTCGATGGTCAGCTTCGACAACAGCAACCTGGACGGCTTCGTGCTGGACATGCGCAACGGCAAGGTGCCGGCGATGTCGTTCCCGTTCGACCTCAGCGCCGTGGACAACTGGAAGTGGCTGGGCTACGGCAGCACGCCGGTCAATGCCAACGGCACCGCGCGCGGCGGCAACATCAGCGAAGTGCGGCTGAACCCGCAGTACGTCGACAACGCGTTCGACACGGCCAAGGTGGACCTCACCTTCGGCATCACTCCCACCTTCACCCTGCGCGGCGGTCTGGCCTACAAGGACTACGACATGAGCACGCAGGAGTACCGCAACATCAGTTACGGGCGCCTGTCGCAGGCGCTCCCCGACGGGGTCACCGTGGGTGACCTCAGCAGCTCGCTGAGCGGCTTTGGCAAGGGCATGGACGGCAGCCTGCCCAACGCGTGGCTGGTGCCGGACTTCAAGCAGATCGCCAACCTGCTGGACATCTACTGCAACTGCAACACCGGCACCCTGGGCGGTGACTATCGGCTGGCCAGCGTGGGCCACTTTGGCGCGTCCAACAACAATTTCGACGTCAACGAAAAGAGCTACGGCAGCTACCTGCAGCTGGACTTCAACACCGACCTGCTGGGCCGCGCGTTCCGCGGCAACCTGGGCGTGCGCTACGTGCAGACCCGCATCACCGCCGATGGCTATGCGCCGTGTACCGCTACCAACGCCAACGATCTGTCCTCGGCCTGCGCACCGTTCTTCGGCGTGGCCAGCGCCACCGCCGATCCCGGTGAACGCCTGCAGGTGGCCACCCGTGTGGGCCACAAGTACGACGACTGGCTGCCCTCGCTGAACCTGGCCTGGGACCTGAGCGACACCTTCGTGCTGCGTTTCGGCGCGGCCAAGACCATGGCCCGCCCGACCCTGTCCAACCTGTCGCCCAGTGTCAGCGGTGGGCCCACCGCGTACTTCGACGATGACCGCGCGTACTCGATCAACCTGGGCAACCCCAAGCTGGATCCCTTCCGCTCGACCAACTACGACCTCAGTGCGGAGTGGTACTTCGACGAGGGCGCGCTGCTGTCGGCGGCGGTGTTCTACAAGGACATCGACAGCTACGTGCAGCGCACCCGCCTGATGACCACCTGGGCCGACATGGGCTATTCGCTGGACCTGTTGCCCGCTGGCTTCAGCGCGGACACCGTGTTCAACGTGCAGAGCTACTTCAACACCCCGGGCGGCCCGCTCAAGGGCTACGAAGTGTCCTACCAGCAGCCCTTCAGCTTCCTGCCTGGCTTCTGGCGCAACTTCGGCGTGCAGCTCAACTACACGCACGTCGAGTCGAAGATCAAATACATGTTCAGCTCGGGCACCGGCAGCACCATCGTCACCACCTACACCGAGAACGACCTGCTGAACCTGTCGCCGAACTCATACAACGCCACCCTGTATTACGACGATGGCCGCTTCAGCGCCCGCGTCTCCACCAGCTACCGCGACGCGTACATCAGCACCATCCTCTCGCAGGAAAACGTGTGGGACCTGGACGGCAAGCAGCTCGCCACCGCCGATGTGCAGGGCAAGTACAGCGTGGAGAACGTGGACTTCAACATGTCCTACAAGGTCAACAAGAACCTCTCGCTGACCTTCGAAGCGATCAACCTGCTCGACACCGCCGATGAGCGCTATGTCGATTCGGCGCTGTCGCTGCCGGACCGTTACACCCACACCGGCCGCCAGTACTACCTCGGCCTGCGCTACAAGTTCTGACCGTGCTGCGTCTTCCGCCACCGCTATCGCGCCCGTCCCCGTCCTTCTCTCCGGGATGGCGGGCGCGGTGCCGGGGCGGGAGGCCACCGTGAGCGGCTGACGCTACGCCGGTGGTTCCGCTGTACTGTTTCTGCTGTCGAAAGGAAGGTCCCATGCATCGCCCTGTCGCCCCCTCGATCCGTCCCTCCCGCCTGTCGGCCAGCCTGCTGGCCCTGCTGCTCGCGGGCAGTGGCGCCGCCTGGGCGCAGACCGCCCCGCAGCTGCTGTTCCACGTCTCGGCCGACCAGGGCCTGCAGGCCGACACCGCCGCGGGCGATCCGGTACCGAACTTCGTGGACAAGGTGAAGCGGGTGCCGAACGGGGCGCGCGGCAGCGCCATCGAATGGGCCGACGACGGCGTACTGTCGTGGAACGCGCCGGGCAACATCCAGGCCCAGCGCGGCACGCTCGGCTTCTTCTGGCGCTCCCGCTACGCGGTGGGTGACGCACCGTTCGTGATCTTCCGGGTCGGCTACGCCGACCACAGCAGCTGGGACATGGCCTGGCTGCGCATCGACTGGAACGGCCACGGCTTCGATGCGTTCGTCACCGATGCCAACCTGGCGCGCACGCGCGTGTCGTTCAAGCTCGACCAGAACCCCTCGCCGCAGCAGTGGCAGCACATCGCCTTCGGCTGGGACGAAAACCACGGCGTGCGCCTTTACGTGGACGGCGAGGAGGTCGCCCGCCAGGAGACCACCGCCGACTACGATGCCGCACTCGATCAGCTGGGCCTGGCCGCGCGCGTGATGGCGCCCTACCAGGTGCAGAGCCGCTACAACTTCCTGCGCGGCAGCGACGTCGACGAGATCCGCGTCTACGACCGCCTGCTCGATCCGGCCGGCATGGCCGCCCTGGCGCGCAACGCCGCCCCCACCACGGCGGTGGCCGCGCCGGACCCGATGCGCGCCTGGCGCCACCGCCATGGCTGGGATGCCAGCCCGCCGCCGGCGCTGACCGCGCCGACCACCACGATCCGCAAGGTCGAGTTCGCCGATACCAAGGACCACAAACAGTGGATGTGGAAGGCGACCGACGGCATTGCCGAAACCACGTGGCCGGGCGTATACAACCGCTCGCGCCTGCCGGGCCGCAACGACTACTTCCAGCTGCCCGACTGGAACACCTACGTCGAGGGCGGCCAGCAGCTGGACCTGACCCTGCCGGCCGGTGAGATCGTCAACCGCATCGAAGTGCGTGGCGCCGCGTTCGGCGGGCTCAGCCACAGCACCGATGGCCAGCCGCCGCAGACCCTGTTCCAGCGCCCGCAGGGCGTGGTGCGCAGCGTGAATGCCATTGCCGCCCAGACCGGCGGGGTACTGCACTTCCGCAATACCGAACAGGAAACGCCGATCCAGGAAATCTGGGCCTACCAGGTCAGCGACGCGGTCGAGCCGGACGGCACGGTAAAGCAGCGTTACCTGATCGACAGCCAGGCGCTGCCGGACTACACCAACATCGCGGCACTTCGGGAGTACATCGACGGCCGCTACCCGGCGGCCGAACGCAGCACGGTGATGGCGCTGCCCAAGGGCGCCGGCGCACGCAAGCGCACGGCCGACACGCTGCCCGCACAACCGCTGCCGATCGTGCACGTGCTCATTCCCTCCGGCGTCAGTGATGCCCCGGCGGCGCAACCGCTGATCCGCAGCTGGGCACACAGCTGGGAGAACATGCACGATGGCCTGGATGGCGTGGCCATCGACCTGCCCGCGCTGGACCTGCCGGCGACCCACGATGGGCTGATCCCACTCAACATCCGCATCAAGGACCCGATCTGGCCGGCGCGCGACATGATCGACGTGTCGGTGTCGGTGTCGGTGTCGGTCAGACCGGGCCAGAAGCGCACCCTGTGGCTGGACCTGCGTGACCGCATCCTCACCGCCGACAGCCTGTGGATCTCCATCGCCTCGGCCGCGCCCGGCTTCAACGCCGCGTCGCTGGACGGTGCGGAAATCCGCATGGTCTACAAGGACCGCGAGGAGGCGAAGAAGGAGCACATCGCCGACCGCTTCAACCAGGTGCGTGACAACTGGGGCTTCCTGGTCGAAGAACACACCACGTCCAAGCGGCAGCGCCTGTACGCGCGCGTGTACGCCGACCTCAGCGACCTGTTGCGGGTCGACCCGGACCACGTCAACGGCCGCCTGTACTGGAACTACATCAGCTACAACAGCCAGGGCAAACCGCTGTTCACCCAGCCGCAGGCGCCCAAGGGCGTGCCGCAGTGGGCGTTCGCGCAGACCGAAGACCTCAAGTACGTGCGCCGCTTCATCGACTGGTGGATCGACAACCGCCAGATCGCCTACGGCGACTTCGGCGGCGGCATCTCCGACGGCTCCGACCTGACCCAGCAGTGGCCCGGCCTTGCGCTGATGGGCGTGCAGCCGGACAAGCTCAACGCCTCGCTGACCGCGCTGTCCGACGCGGTGTACCGCAATGGCATGTTCAGCAACGGCCTGAGCACCATCGAGACCGACGAGCTGCATGCCTACGAGGAAGGCATCAACACCAACAGCGCGATGCTCTACCTCAACTGGGGCGATCCGCTCACCGTCGAGCGCCTGATGGAAACGGTAAAGGCCTTCGATGAACGCATCATCCTGCCCAACCCGCAGGGGCATCTGCTGTTCTCAAGCAACTGGTTCGGCGGCAACAAGGTCTACCGCGAACCGAACTGGCAATGGCAGAAGCCGTACTCCTTCCCGGTGCTGCACCCGGCCTTCCTGATCGGCCAGTACAACGCCGACCCGACCGGTCGCAAGCTGGTCACCGGGCTGGCCGATGGCTACCTGGCCCACGCCTACACCGACGACAAGGGCCGCTGGGCGCTGCCGAACGAGATCCACTGGGCTACCGGCAAGACCCGTGGCGGCGAGCTCAACAACGGCTCGGGCAGCGGCGACATCATGCACACCTTCTGGGCGGCATGGCGCTGGACCGGCGATGACAAATACCTCAAGGCGCTGGACTACCGCGTCGAGCGCGGTGGCCCGGGGGCGCTGTCCAACCTGGGCGAGAACTACGTGGAAGCACTCGGGCGCGGGGCCGAATGGAACCCGCGCTTCATCAGCGATGCCGACGGTGGCAGCACCGGCTTCGCCAGCCTGATGGCGTGGCAGGCCACCGGCGACAAGAAGTACCTGGAAGCGCTGCATGCCGACGGCATCCAGGCCAAGGCGCAGCGCGAATACATGAACACCGAAGGCCACTGGTGGTCCGACCGTGTCGAGGCGCCAAGCGAATTCCTGCAGCGTGCACGCCTGGGCGGCATCGCGCTCAAGCGCAACCAGAGCTGGCCGGGCCACACCGTGAGCTGGCGCTTCGCCCAGCCGAACGCGGCCGAACAGGTGGCGCTGCTGGTGCATGCACCGTCGCCGGACCGCTTCAAGGTGATCGCCTACAACCTGGGCAAGCACGCAGTGGATGCGGAGATGAGCACCTGGAACGTCACCGCCGGGCAATGGCGGATGACCAGCGGGGTGGACCGCGACGGCGATGACACCATCGACGGCAAGGCCACCACGCGCGATCTCACGCTGGAGCGCAGTGCCTCGACCACGCTGCGGTTCGTGCCGGGCCAGAGCCAGGTGTTCGAGTTCGAGCTGGTGCAGGCCGGCACGCCGGTCGAACAGCGTGCCGACCTCGGCATCGGGCGGGGCGATGTGCGCATGGACGGGCGTCAGGTGCAGGTGACCGTGCACAGCCTGGGCCACGTGGCCACGGGCGCGGGCGTGGCGGTGCTGGAGGATGCCAGGGGCCGTGAACTGGCACGGGCGGACATTCCCGCGCTGGCTTCACCGACCGACCTGCTCCCGAAGACCGCCACGGTGCGCCTGTCGTTGCCGGCCGGCAACCGCAGCGGCTGGCGGGTGCGCGTGATGCAGGCCGACGGCGCGGTCGAGGTGACCCAGCGCAACAACGTGGTAACGCTCGACCGGTAGCGCCCGTGTCATGCGCGGCTGCCATGGCTTACAGCGTGACCCTGCCCTCGATGCAGGTCACGCAGTCGCCCCCGATCCACAGCGCATCGCCCACCCGCTCCACGCGCAGCCGCCCGGCACGCCCGATCGCCGTGCCCTGGCTGATCACATAGCGGTCTGCCGCTTCACCGGTGGCCAGCAGCCAGCGCGCGATGCCGGCATTGAGGCTGCCGGTGGCCGGGTCCTCCGGTGCGCCGTCGCCGGCGATGAAGGCACGGCTCTCGTACTGGGCCTGGCTGCCATCGCTGGCCAGCCACGGCCCGAACACGCCCACCTTCAGGCCCATCAGCTGCGCATAGTCCGGCTGGATCGCCAGCACCGCGGCACGATCGCGCAGCCGCAGCGCGAGCCAGCCGGTGCCGTTGTCGGCCCAGCGTGCGTCCACCACGTCCTCGGCCGCCACGCCCGGCCACGCCGCACCCGCTCGCGCAGGTCCGCCGCCAACGCCTCACCGCGCAGCAACGGCGGCGCCAGGAAGGCCAGGCCGGCGTCGCTGCGGCGGATCCGCACCAGCCCGATCCCGCACTCCTGCACGATCTCCTCGCCCTTGGGTACGCCGCCCTGGGCCAGCCAGGCATGACAGCTGCCCAGGGTGGGATGCCCGGCGAACGGCAGCTCTTCCAGCGTGGTGAAGATGCGCACGCGATAGTCCGCCTGCGGATCGGTGGGCGGCAACAGGAAGGTGGTCTCGCTCAGGTTGGTCCAATGCGCGAACGCGGCCATCCGTGCGTCGTCGATGCCTTGGGCATCGAGCACCACGGCCAGCGGATTGCCCCGCAGGGGATCCTGGCTGAACACATTGACCTGCTGGAACGGAAACGTACGCATGGCGGAGCATCGAAAGGCGGGAACCGGATGATGCGCGCGGCGCAGGCCGCGGGTCGAGCGCGGCACTAGGCCGCGTCGGTTTCCATCACCTGCACGCGGCGCTGGTACCAGTCGCCTGCGTCGGGTTCGAAGATCGCGCTGCGGGTCATCTCGCCTTCGTACACATGCACCGAGATGGCCAAGTCTTCATCGCTGGTGTTGCGGATGGTGTGGTACTCGTGCGGCGGGATCAGGCTGCCGGCACTGCCGCAGTTGCCCAGTACCGCCGGTTCGGCGCGGAAGCGGAAGCGCTCGCCGTCGCGTTCGAGCAGCCGGTACTGGGTGATTTCCAGCTGGCCCAGCCACACCCCTTCCACGCACCACAGCCCGCTGTGGTCATGCAGCGGCGTGCCCTGCCCCGGCCCCCAGCTCATCGCCACGATGCTGTAGCCGTGCGCGGCGCTGCGGTACAGCTCGCGGCGGGCGTAGTGGTCTTCGATGGGGTGGTGCACGCAGGCCGGCAGCTGGATGCGGCTGTCGGCGATGGCCTCGCGCAGCGCGCTGCGCAGGGTGGCGGCGATCTGCTGCGGGCTCTCGTGCTGCACCGCGTGGTCGATGGCCGCGATCAGTCGATCACGGCCATGGAACGGCGGAAAGAGATTGCTGTGGTCTTGCATGCCCTGAGTCTAGGCCATCGCGGTGAATGCCGTGTTTGATCTGAATCACATCCAATCGCCCCGCGATCACCGAAATACCCATCCATTCGAAGAAAATCGTGGGATATGCCTATCGATCAGGGGATCAGCAGCGGCCGCAAGGACGGCACCTGCCGGGCCAGTTCCTCGGTCACCAGCGTGGCAAACAGCGCCGCGCCCTCCGGGCCCAGGTGGGTGTAATCGAACGCGACCTTGGCCTGGCCCATCGGCTCGGTAACGGCGTTGTCCTGTGCGGCCGGTGCCCCCACAACGGGCGCCGCCCCCACCGTGGTGCCGCCCAGCGCCGCGCTGACCTGCGCCGGGGCAGCCGCCGCCTGCGCCAACGGCATGGCCGCCACCGGGCCCAGCGCCTGCACCACCGCACGGCTGCGGGCGTGCAGGTCGACCAGCGGCACGTCCATCTCGCGCGCTACGCTGCGCACCGCCTCGGCCCAGGGCGCCAGGTCGTCGATCAGCACGCCGTCGGCAAACTGGCGGCGGGTCAATGGGGTCAGCAGCACCGTTTGCGCGCCCGCCGCGCGGATCTCGCGCACGTAGCGGCGCAGGTTGTCCGGGAACTCGCGCCGCAGGTCGGTCGAGCGCCCCGGCTTGCCGGGCTGGTCGTTATGGTCGAACTGCACCAGCACCCAGGTGCGCGCGTAACCGGGCGTGCGCATCTCCGCGTCGGCCAGCACCCAGGAGCCTTCGGCGCGGTAGTTGTACGTGCTGCGCCCGCCCCGGGCCAGGTTGGTGCAGGTCAGGAACGAGGTCACGTGGCGCGCGCAGAAGGCCGGGCCCCAGCCCCCCTGCACGGCGGTGGTGGAATCGCCGACCAGCACGATCTTGCTGGCCCGGATCGGCGTCGGGGGCGGACGATCCAACACCGCCGGATCCGCGGCGGCGTGCGCCGCGCCCAGTGCACCGAACAGCAGGCTGCCCAGCAGCCAGGTCGACGCGCGCATCAGAACGTACCCCGCTGGATGAAGGGCGCCTGCTGATACAGACGACGCTCGCCACCGCGCGGGTCGTTGGCCTGCTGCGGGGTGGCATTGAACAGCATCGTTTCGCGGCGGGCGAGTGAATAGGTCTGCCAGCGTGGCAGTCCGCCATGATTCGGATCGCCATGACGGGCGAAGGCGATCAAGGCCTCGCTCATCGTCGCTGCCACGCGCGCGGCCTCGTCGCTGTCACCGGTGCGCGAGCCGGGGCGGTCGGTGGTGTCAAACACCAGCGGGATGTCCAGCGTGTGGAACGCGCCGAACTTCCCGCCGTCCAGCGGCGAGCCCCAATCGAGTTGATAGGCCCAGGTGGGTGCGCCCTGGCGCGCGCGCGCCTCCAGTTCCTCCACCGCACCCCGCCAGGAGCGGCCGGCGGTGGTGGCCGCGAAGAACACCTCCGAGGGCGTGTAGTGCGGGTACAGGCGGCGGTACTCGGCGATCACCACCGAGGGCAGCAGGTCCACGTACTGCTCTTTTTCCAGCTTGGCCGGCAGCGTCTCCCAGGTCAGCGCGAAGTTGGCCGGGTCGTTGCCGAGGAAGGCGCGGGTCTCATCATGGGTGTTGCCGATCACCATCGGAATTGCGGCGGACTGCGCGGGCGCCTCCGGCCAGAACGGATGCACCGGCAGCGAACGCCCGTCGAGCACTGGCCCGACGTAGAGACTGCTGTTCTCCACGCGCGACGGGTCGCGGGCACGGGTGGCGGCCAGCAGAGCGTCCATCGGCAGCGTGCGCAGCGCGTCGGCATCGGCCGCCCCCACCGCCTGCATCGCGATCTGCGCGCGCTGGGTGGCCGCCCGCGGGCCGGCCGCGGTGACCTGCTGCCCGCTCATGGTCCAGGCGCGCTGGAACAGGCCGCGCGCGGCCGGCATGGCCATCAGCGTAGCGATCTTGGCGCCGCCGCCGGATTGCCCGACCACGGTGATGTTGCCGGCATCGCCCCCGAATTCGGCGGCATGCTGGCGCACCCAGTGCAGCGCCTGCACCAGGTCGAGTTGGCCGACATTGCCCGAGTCGGCAAAGCGCGCATCGCCCAGCTGCGCCAGGTATAGATAACCGAACACATTGAGCCGGTGGTTGACCGTGACCACCACCACGTCGCCGCGCCGGCACAGTGCGCTGCCGTCGTACAGCGGGTCACTGCCGGAGCCGTTGTTGTAGGCGCCGCCGTGGATGTAGAACACGATGGGCCGCTTGCCGCCGTCGCGCAGCGCCGGGGTCCACACGTTGAGGTAGAGGCAGTCTTCGCTGCCCGGCCCTTCCTTGCCGGTCTGCGGGGCGGCGTTGCCGTAGTCCAGCGCATCGCGCACGCCACGCCAGGCCACCTCGGGCAGCGCCGGCTGGAACCGCCGGGGCGCAGTGTCGGCCCCATAGGGGATGCCGCGGAACACATTCACCCCCTGCTCGCGTTGCCCGCGCAACCGGCCACTGCGCACCCGGGCCAGCGGCGCGGCGTCAGGGCGCGGCCCGGGCACCCCGGCGAAGGCCGGCAGCGCGGGCAGGCTGGTGGCACCCAGCATCAGGGCATAGCGCGCGCTGTCGCGCAGGAAACGTCGACGCTGCAGGTCGGCGGGGGACTCACTCATGGCGCGCGGGCTCCGTGTGGCGCGAAGGGATCCAGCGCAGGGCCAGTTCGGGCCACTGCGCAACGGTCAAACCGGGCGGGATGCGCACGCCGAAGCCGTGGCCGCCCTGCGGGAACAGGTGCATTTCGGTGGACACGCCGGCCCGCAGCAGCGCCTGGTAATAGACCAGGCTGTTGTGCACCGACACCACGGTGTCGTCCTGTGCATGCACCAGGAACGTGGGCGGGGTATCGGCGCGGACCTGGTCCTGCATCGAGAACTGCTGCTGCAGCGTGCTGTCCGGATGCGGCCCGAGCAGGCGCGCACGCGAGCCGGTATGGGCATGGGCGCCCATGTCGATCACCGGGTAGATCAGCAGCGCGACATCCGGGCGTGCGCTGAGCGCATCGGTGGCATCGCGATGCGGGCACACCGGCGTATCGAAGCCGTTGCTCAGCCGCGCGGCGACATGCCCGCCGGCCGAAAACCCCATCACCCCGATGCGCGCCGGATCCAGCTGCCAGCGCGCGGCCCCGGCGCGGATCACCCGCATCGCGCGCTGTGCATCGGCCAGCGCCGCCTGCCGATCGCTGCGACCGGCGGGCAGCCGGTAGCGCAGCACGAACAGGGTCACCCCGCCCTGCGCGACGAACGCCGGCACCAGGGCGGTACCTTCCTTGTCCAGCACGATGCGCTGGTACCCGCCACCGGGCACCACCAGCAGCGCGCTGCCATTGGGGCGCGCTGGCCGGTAGACCACCAAGTAGGGCGCGCTGATGGTGTCGATGTAGCGGTCCGGCAGCGCGGGGTCGGTGCTGCGTTCAATCACGTTGGGCGCGCTGGCCGGGCCGGTCTCGCCCGGGACCTGGCCCTGCGGCCACAGATCGATGCGGTCCGGCGCACCGGCCACCGGTTCGGTCGCCGGCACCGGGCGTTCGGCCGCGCGGGCCAGGGCCAGCGGACTGGCAAGCAACAGCAGCATCAACAACGGCAGCAACAGGGGGCGGCGCATCCGCATCGGTCCTTTCCAGTTGGGGTATACCCCGGATCGTGCCTGACGATGGCGACTCTGATGCGCTGCACATTGCCAATGACACCGGTTTACCATATACAGCTCATCCAGCCACTGTCGATTGGCAGTGCACCATTTCTCCGGGAGACCCGCTTGAGCAACGACAACGGCAAACAGGACCTGCCAGACCACGGTTTGAGTGAGATCGCCCGCCACTTCGTCGGCGCCCGCCAACACGGCCGATCCCTGCCGGATTTCCCGGGCACGATCCCCGCCGACCTGGTGACCGCCTACCAGGTACAGGACCAGGCCATCGCGCTCTGGGATGACCGGGTGGTGGGCTGGAAAGTGGGCTACATCGCCGCCGAGCGCCGCGATGCCTCGGGCGATGACCGCCTGCTGGGCCCGATTTTCTCGCGCAATCTGCAAAATGCTACCGGTGGAACAGTGGACATTCCGGTGTTCGTCGGCGGCTTCGGCGCGGTCGAGGCCGAGTACGTGATCCAGCTGCAGGAAGACGCCTCGGCCGACAAGCTGCACTGGACGCCCGAAGAAGCCGAGGCGCTGGCCGCCAGGCTGTTCATCGGCGTGGAAGTGGCCAGCAGCCCGCTGGCCACCATCAACAAACTCGGCCCGCGCGTGGTGGTGTCCGATTTCGGCAACAACAACGGCCTGGTGCTGGGTACCGAGATCGCCGACTGGACCCGCCTGGACGATGCCGACCTGCGTGCGGAAACCCGCATCGACGGCGAGGTGGTCGGTACCGGCGGTGCCACCCTGCTGCCCGGTGGCCTGCGTACCGCCTATGCCTTCGCCCTGGGCCGTTCGGCGCAGCGCGGGCGGCCGTTGAAGGCCGGCGACCTGATCGCCAGCGGCAACGCCACCGGCATCCACGACATTGCCGTAGGCCAACAGGCACTGATCCGTTTCGCCGGTTACGGCGACATTACCTGCAGGGCCATCGCTGCCGGGTAACCGCGCAGCCATGGACAGTCCGCTTGGGAGGGCGCAGATGTTCACTCGCAGAAGTTTCCTTGGCACCGGTCTGGGCGCGCTTGCCGTGCCCGCGCTGGCAGCCTGTTCGCGGTCAACCAGCAACGCGCCGGTCGGTGCGCAGCTGCTGACCGCCACCGACGTCCACGTCGCCGACTACCCCACCGTGACCGCGGTGAAGTGGATCGGCCAGCAGCTGGAACACAAGACCGGCGGCCGCCTGAAGCTGCGCCAGTACCACTCCGGCCAGCTCGGTCGTGAGTCCGAGGCGATCGACATGGCCCGCTTCGGCGCCATCGACATCACCCGGGTCTACTCCGGTGCACTCAACAACGCCTTTCCGCTGACCCAGGCGCTGTGTCTGCCCTACGTGTTCGAGTCGGTGGCGCACATGCGCCGCGCGCTGGACGGTGGCGTGGCCGACGCAGTGCTGAAGGGCTTCGAGACTCGCGACCTGGTCGGCCTGGCCATCTACGATTCCGGCGCGCGCTGCTTCTACAACACCAAGCACCCCATCGTGGAGCCCAAGGACCTGCACGGCCTGAAGCTGCGCGTGGCGTCGTCGGACATCTTCATCCAGCTGATGCGTCTGCTGGGCGCCAACCCGACCCCGATGTCGTTGGGCGACACCTTCTCGGGCATGGAAACGCACATGATCGACGGTGCGGAGAACAACATGCGCAGCTTCCATTCCAGCCGTCATTTCGAGGCCGCGCACTACTGGTCGCAGAGCGACCATTCCTACGCGCCGGACGTGCTGCTGATGTCGCGGCAGAGTCTGGAGGCACTCACCCCGGCCGACCGCGCGCTGGTGATCGAGACCGCGCGTGAATCGGTCACGGTGATGCGCGAGCAGTGGGATGCCTCGGAAAACGCCGCCCGCCAGGCCGTGGCCGACTTCGGCGTCACCTTCAACGCCGTGGACATGCCGGCCTTCCGCAAGGCCGCCGACCCGCTCCTGCAGCAGTACCTGCAGCAGCCGGCGCTGGCCGCGCTTACCCGTCGCATCCGCGACTTCGCCTGAGGCCCCGACGCGATGTCCGACCCGACTTCCGAAACCCCCGTCATCGTCAGTGCGCCGCAGCGCGTGCTCAACGTCATCGCCGATGTGGCCATCCATATCGCCGTCATCGCCCTGCTGGGGCTGGTGGTAGTGCAGGGCTGGCAGGTGTTCGCGCGCTACGTCATCAACGATTCGCCCAGCTGGACCGAGCCGGTCACGCTGCTGCTGCTGGCCACGGCGATGAGCCTGGGCGCGGCCACCGGCGTGCATACCCGCCGCCACTTCGGCTTCTTCCTGCTGGCCGCGCACATGGGCCCGGGCCTGCGCCGCGCGGTGGATGTGTTCGCCGCGCTGGTGGTGGCCGTGCTGGGCGTGGTCATCGCCTGGTGGGCGGCCGTGCTGCTGATGGACGGCCTGGATATCAAGGCCGCCGGCGCCAACCTGCCGCAGAGCATCAACTACCTGCCGCTGTCCATTGGCGGCGCACTGATGGCGATCTTCGCCGTGAACCAGATGGTGCAGGCCGTGCTGCCCGTCGACGCCGACACCGTTGCCGAGGGAGACCGCTGAGCCATGGGTATCACGATCCTGTTTACCGTTTTTGCGGTACTGCTGCTGCTGGGCGTGCCGGTGGCCTATGCGTTGGCCGCGGCCGCCCTGGCCACGTTGTGGTACCTCGACCTGCCTACCCTGGTGCTGGTCCAGCAGATCTCGGCCGGTACCGGTTCGGCCTCGCTGATCGCCATTCCGCTGTTCATCTTCGCCGGCGAAATCATGATGCGCGGCGGCATCTCCGAACGCCTGATTTCGCTGGCCTCGTCGCTGGTGGGGCGCATGCGCGGTGGCCTGGGCCAGGTATCGATCCTGTCTTCGCTGTTCTTCGGTGGTGTGTCCGGTTCGGCCATCGCCGATGTCTCGGCGGTGGGCGGCACGATGATTCCGCAGATGGTCAAGCGCGGCTACGACCGCGACTTTGCGGTCAACGTGAGCATCACCGCCGCGCTGGTCGCGCTGCTGGTGCCGCCGTCGCACAACCTGATCCTGTTCTCGGCCGCAGCCGGCGGTGGGCTGTCGATCGCCGACCTGTTCGCGGCCGGCATCGTGCCGGCGCTGCTGATGACGGTCGTGCTGATGATCACCGGTTACATGGTGGCACGCCGCCGCGGTTACGGCGTGGAGATCTTCCCGGGCTGGCGCGCGGTGCTGCTGCGGCTGGTGTCGGCGCTGCCGGGCCTGGGCCTGGTCGCCTTGATCTTCATCGGTATCCGCGCGGGCATCTTCACCGCGGTGGAAAGCGCGGCCATCGCCGTGGTCTACGCCCTGCTGGTCACCACCGTGCTGTACCGCCAGCTCAACTGGCGCGAGTTCCTGGGCACGGTGACCCATGCGGCGCGCAGCACCGGTGTGATCCTGTTCGTGATCGCCACCGCCGCGGTGTTCGGCTGGCTGCTGGCGTACCTGGAGGTGCCGGCGGCGGCGGTGGATTTCCTGCAGTCCTTCGCGCACAGCCAGTTCATGGTGCTGCTGATGATCGTGGTGATGCTGTTGCTGCTGGGTACCTTCATGGACCTGGCGCCGATGATCCTGATCTGCACGCCGATCTTCCTGCCGGTGGCCAAGGCCTATGGCATCGATCCGATCCACTTCGGCCTGGTGCTGGTGCTGACCGGTGGCCTGGGCCTGGTGACGCCGCCGGTGGGCTCGGTGCTGTTCATCGGTACCGCGATCGGCAAGATCAGCGTGGGCGAGAGCATGCGCTCGATCTGGCCGTTCTGGTTCGCCGCACTCGGCGTGCTGCTGATCGTCACCTTCTTCCCGGAACTGTCGCTGTGGCTGCCCGCCCTGCTGCGCGCGTAAGCGTGCGGCGGCTCGCGGTCCTGCTGTGGATCGCCCTACCCTTCGCCGTGATGGCGCAGGGCCAGGACATCCCGCTGCGCGGCTTCCAGGACGGCATCAACCACTGGCAGAGTGGGCACGGCACGGACTACCCGCGCTATTCCCCCGATCAGTACCGGCAGATCGCCGACAACCTGGTCGCGCTGCAGCGTCGTGGTGGCGGCTGGGCGGTCAACCAGGATCCGCAGCGCATCCTCGATGACACCGCCCGTACGCAGGCGCTGGCCGACCAGGCCACGCCCGGCGGCAGCTTCGACAACCGCAACGTCTACACCCAGGTGGCCTACCTGGGCGAAGCGTTCGCGCGCAGCGGGGACGTACGCTATCGCGACGCGGCCGTGCGCGGGCTGGACTTCATCCTTGCCGAGCAGATCGACAGCTGTGGCGGCTGGCCGCATTCGGTGCCATCGCGCACCGCGTACCACGGCCACATCACCTTCGCCGACGACGTCACCAGCGGGGTGCTGACCACGCTGCGGCGCGTGCTGCGCGAGCCGGTGTTCGGTTTCGTCAGTGCCGGGCAGCGGGCCCGCGTGCAGGCCGCCGTGGCCGCCGGCGATGCCTGCCTGCTGCGCCTGCAGGTGCGCCAGGACGGCGTGCCCACGATCTGGGCCGGGCAGTACGACCGCACCACCCTGCAGCCCGCACAGGGCCGGAAATTCGAGCTGCCGGCCCTGGTCACCGACGAGAGTGTGGGCGTGGTGCGCTACCTGATGTCGATCCCGGATCCGCCGCCGGCGGTGGTCGCCTCGGTCAACGCCGCCATGGCGTGGTTCCAGGCGCATGCGTTGACCGGCTGGCGGCTGGAGACGTTCGAGACGGCCCCGGCGCAGTTCCAGTTCCATCGCACCACCGTCGACCGCCGCCTGGTCGCCGATGCCGGCGCGCCGCTGCTGTGGGGGCGCTTCCACGACCTGCACGACAGTTCGGTGCTGCTGGCCAACCGCGAGGGCGAACGGGTGGCCCGTTTCGACGCGATTCCGCGCGAGCGCCGCACCGGCTACCACTGGTACGGCACCTGGCCGCAGGCCCTGATCACCACCGACTACCCGCGCTGGCAACAGCGCGCTGCCGGGACCCGGGCGCGCTGAGCGCGGCCGGCCCACGCTACGTTCAAGGGAGACACACGATGCGTTTGAGGACGACCCTGGCCAGCTTCGCCACCGCCTGCCTGATGCTGGCGGGCGCCGGCCACGCCGCCGAGCCTTCCACCGCCTGGAAGCGCGGGATCGAAAACCAGCGCCAGGCCGACCTCGGCAATGGCACCTTCCTCAACCCGGTGTTCGCCGGTGATCGCCCGGACCCCTCGGTGCTCAAGGATGGGCAGGACTACTACCTCACCCTGTCCTCCTTCGACGCCTACCCCGGCCTGCCGATCTGGCACTCGCTCGACCTGGTCAACTGGCAGCCGCTGGGCCATGCCATCACCAGGAACGTGGGGGCGATCTGGGCGCCGGACATCGTCAAGCACGGCAGCCGCTACTACATCTATTTTCCGGCCCGGACCGGTGAAACCCGCAGCAACTTCGTGGTCTGGGCCGACAGCATCAAGGGCCCGTGGAGCGAGCCGATCGACATCGGCCTGGGCGGCTATATCGACCCGGGCCACGCGGTGGGCGAAGACGGCAAGCGCTACCTGTTCCTCAGCGGCGGCGACTACGTGCAGCTGGCCGACGACGGGTTGAGCGTGGTCGGCACGCCCCGGCACGTATACGACGGCTGGAAGTACCCGGAAAGCTGGGACGTGGAGGCCTACGCGCAGGAAGGCCCGAAGATCAACTTCCGCGATGGCTGGTACTACATGACCACCGCCGTGGGCGGTACCGCCGGCCCGCCCACCGGGCACATGGTGATCACCGCCCGCTCGCGCTCGATCCACGGCCCGTGGGTGAACGCGCCCAACAACCCGATCATGCGCACCCGGTCGGCCGCCGAGCCGTGGTGGTCGCGCGGCCATGCCACCGTGATCGAGGGCACCGACGGGCGCTGGTGGATGATGTACCACGGCTACGAGAACGGGTACTGGACGCTGGGCCGCCAGGCCCTGCTGGAGCCGATCGAATGGACCGCCGATGGCTGGTTCGTGGCCAAGGGCGGCGACCTCGGCCAGCCGCTGGCCAAGCCCTCGGGTACCTCGGTGGGCCCGCACGGCATGGCGCTGTCGGATGACTTCCGCGGCACGCGGCTTGGCCCGCAGTGGTCGTTCTTCAACCCGGCCCAGGACGAGTACGCGCGGCTGGACTTCACCGGCACAGGCATGGTGCTGCAGGGCAAGGGCGAGACCCCCCGCGACAGCTCGCCGCTGACCGCCATCGCCGGCGACACGGCCTACCAGTTCGAGGTCGAAATGCACGTCGCCCCGGGCGCGGTGGGCGGTGCCCTGCTCTACTACAGCGACCGCCTGTACGTGGGCGTGGGCAGCAACGGCGAGAAGTTCATCATGCACCGCTACGGCGAGGAGCGCCCCACCCGGCTGGCCCCCAGCGCCACCGGCGGCACGCTGTGGCTGCGGGTGACCAACAACCGCCATATCGTCACCTTCCACTCCAGCACCGATGGCAAAACCTGGCAGAAGTACCCGGTTCAGATGGAAGTCTCCGGCTACCATCACAATGTGGCGGGCAAGTTCCTGGCCCTGAAGCCGGCCCTGTACGCCGCCGGCCAGGGCAAGGTGGAGTTCCGCAACTTCCGCTACCGCGCCCTCGATTGAGCTGCCCGCTAGAATCCCCTGACTCATCCCCGGTTTGAACGACATGTCATTGCGCAGCAAAACCGATCCGTCGCCGCACGGATTGACCAAAGGCAAGGCCGCCACGATCAACGACATCGCGCGCCTGTCCGGGGTGTCCAAGAAGACCGTCTCGCGCATCATCAACAACTCGCCGCTGGTGCGCAAAGACACCCGCGACAAGGTGGAAGCACTGATGCGCGAGGTCGGCTACACGCCCGACCCGCTGGCGCGTGGCCTGGCCTTCCGGCGCTCGTTCCTGATCGGCATGGTCTACGACAACCCCACCGCACAGTACATCGTGGACATGCAGTACGGCGCGCTGGACGCGCTGCGCGGCTCCAGTTTCGAACTGGTGGTGCACCCCTGCGACTCGCGCAGCCCCGGCTACATCGATGGCGTGCGCCGCTTCGTGCAGCAGCAGAAGCTGCACGGCGTGATCCTGGTGCCGCGTGCGTCCGAAGACCAGGCGCTGGTGGACATGCTCGATGAGATCGGCGTCCGCTTCACCCGCATCGCCTCGCTGCCCCTGGACGACACCTCGCAGATGGTGGTCACCCACGACCGCGACGGCGCCGCCGAAGCGGCCGACTACCTGCTCTCGCTGGGCCACCGCGACATCGCCCTGGTGACCGGCCCGAGTGCCTACCGTTCGGCGCACGAGCGCACCGCCGGCTTCATCGATGCGCTGGCCAAGCGCGGCATCGAGCTGCCCCCGGCGCGCATCGTCGAGGCCGGCTATACCTTTGAATCGGGCGTGGCCGCCGCCGAAAAGCTGCTGCTGGGCAAGCAGCGCCCCACCGCCATCTTCACCGGCAACGATGAAATGGCCGCCGGCATCTACAAGGTCGCCCTGCGCGCCGGCATCAACATCCCGCGCCAGCTGTCGATCATCGGCTACGACGACAGCCCGCTGGCCTCGCGCCTGTGGCCGTCGCTGACCTCGGTGCGCCGCCACACCCGCGACACCGGGCGTACCGCCGCGGCCATGCTGATCCAGCCCGATGGCCAGGCCGCGCTGCAGATCGCCAGCGTGCGCCCGCACCTGATCGTGCGCGACTCCTGCCAACCGCCCGAGGATTGATCCCAAAGGGGTCAATCCTCGGTAGGTCACGACCGTTGGTCGTGACGCTTCTTCTGTCGTCACCCTTGTTCTGTGGTGTCGCCCCCTGTCGTGTGGCCTTCCGTCCTGACCCCCGCCCCGGGCCATCCGGCGCTATCGTGCAACGCAAAATGACACCGGTTTACCAACTCGCTACACTTTGACCAAATCGCGCCGGGGCCGACCTGTTGCCCCACCCCTGCTCTGGAGACGCCATGTACTGCAAGACCCACTACGCCACCCATCCCGACGCCATCAAGGGCGCCAGCAATGACGACCTGCGCGAGCTGTACCTGCTCGACGGCCTGTTCAACGCCGATGCGGTGACGCTGAAGTACACCCACTACGAGCGCTTCGTGCTCGGCGGTGCGGCCCCGGTCAACGGCCCGCTGTCGCTGCCCACGCAGACCGAGCCGGCCTCGGCCGCCGGCCATCCGTTCCTGGAGCGTCGCGAGCTGGGCATCATCAACGTCGGCGCTGGCAGCGGCACCGTCACCGTGGACGGCACCGTGTTCCAGCTCGGCCCGAAGGACGGCCTGTACGTGGCCATGGGCAGCGTGGACGTGGTGTTCGCCTCCGATGATGCCGCCACCCCGGCGCAGTTCTACCTGGCCTCCACGCCGGCGCATGCGCGCTTTGAAACCAAGCAGCTGTCGATCAAGGACGCCGTGGCGCTGGATCGCGGCGCGCTGGAAACCAGCAACGAGCGCACCATCTACCAGTACATCGTGCCGGCCACCTGCCAGTCCTCGCAGCTGCTGCTGGGCCTGACCGTGCTCAAGCCGGGCAGCGTCTGGAACACCATGCCGCCGCACCTGCACGACCGCCGCAGCGAAGTCTATTTCTACTTCGACCTGGGCCAGAACGACCGCGTGTACCACTTCATGGGCGAGCCCGACGCGCAGCGCCACATCGTCATCCAGAACAACGAAGCGGTGGTGTCCCCGCCGTGGTCCATCCACATGGGCGCCGGCACCAGCAACTACGCCTTCATCTGGGCGATGGGTGGCGAAAACCTGGATTACACCGACATGCACGTGCTGGACATCTGCCAGCTCAAGTGACCCCCGCACGCCGCTCGCATCGCGCGGGCGGCGTCTGTGCCGCATTGGAAAAGGACCGCATACGCAATGGCTAATCCGTTCAGTCTGGAAGGCAAGGTCGCCCTGGTCACCGGTGGCAACACCGGCCTGGGGCAGGGTATCGCCGTGGCACTGGCGCAGGCCGGTGCCGACGTCGCCGTGGCCGGCATCCAGCCGCCCACCGAGACCATCGCCGCCATCACTTCGCTGGGCCGTCGCTGCCTGGCCATTGAAGCCAACCTGATCAGCATCGAGCCGGTCGAGCGGGTCATCCGCGAAACCATCGAAGGCCTCGGCGGGCTGGACATCCTGGTCAACAACGCCGGCCTGATCCGCCGCGCCGACGCGGTGGACTTCAGCGAGCAGGACTGGGACGACGTGATGAACGTCAACATCAAGTCCGCGTTCTTCATCTCGCAGGCCGCCGGCCGGCATTTCATCGCCCAGGGCCGCGGCAAGATCATCAACATCGCCTCGATGCTGTCTTTCCAGGGCGGCATCCGCGTGCCGTCGTACACGGCCAGCAAGAGCGGCATCGCCGGCATCACCCGGTTGCTGGCCAACGAGTGGGCCAGCAAGGGCATCAACGTCAACGCGATCGCCCCGGGCTACATGGCCACCGACAACACCGCCGCGCTGCGCGCCGACGAGGACCGCAACAAGTCCATCCTCGACCGCATCCCGGCCGCGCGCTGGGGCACGCCGGAAGACCTGGGCGGCACGGCCGTGTTCCTGGCGTCCAGCGCCTCGGATTACGTCAACGGCGCCGTCCTGCCGGTGGACGGTGGTTGGCTCGCTCGGTAAGCGACACCACCGAACGATGCGCCCACGCGGGCAGACGATGGGTGCCCTTGGGCGCCCATCTGCCATTCAGGCACCCCATCTGCCCGGTAGTGCCGGCCGCTGGCCGGCTTCTCTTCACCCAGGAGCACGACCATGCTGCGCTTGCTGTTGTCCCTGTCGCTGCTGCTCGCCGCCCCCAGCGCGCTGTGCGCCCCACACCGCATCTTCATCGCCGGGGATTCCACCGCGGCCGCGTACGGCCCGGAGCGTGCGCCACAGGCCGGTTGGGGCCAGGCATTGCAGAGCTATCTCGATCCCACCGTGTGGGAGGTCCGCAACCACGCCAAGGGCGGCCGCAGCACGCGCAGCTTCATCGACGAGAAACGCCTGGACGCCATCGCCGCCGACCTCCAGCGCGGCGATGTGCTGCTGATCCAGTTCGGCCACAACGACGCCAAGTTCGAAGACCCCACGCGCTACACCGAGCCCGTCAGTGCGTACCCGCAGCACCTCATGCGCTACGTGCAACTGGCCCGCGACAAAGGCGCCACGCCGGTGCTGATCACCCCGGTGGCGCGGCTGCTGTACGACTTCGGCTCACTGCTGGACACCCACGCGCTGTATACCCAGGCCATGAAGCAGTTGGCCACGCGTGAGCAGGTGGCGCTGATCGACCTCAACGACAGCTCCACGCGCTGGATCCGCGCATTGGGCGAGCAGGGCGCGCGCCCGTACTTCCTGTTCGTGCCCGACCAGAACAAGGCCGATAGCACGCACTTCAGCACTGCCGGTGCAAACGCCGTAGCGTGCCTGGTCGTGCGCGACTGGGTTGCGTTGCAGCCCGCGCTGAAACCCGCGCTGAAACCCGCGCTGAAACGCGATATCGATTGCGACGTGCGCAGTGCGGGGCAGGGTGCGGATGCCTCGAAGCCCTCGCGCGTGGTGCACGAGCGCGACATCGCGATCACCCAGACCGGCCCGCATGGTGGCGCCGGCCCCACCACCGCCTACCCGTTCTTCGCCAACGACACCGACCTGCCGTTCGTGCTGCGCAAGCGCGTGCTGCACAAGGGCGCCGGCATCGGCCTGCACCCGCAGCACAAAGATGAGATCTACTACATCGTCAGCGGGCGTGGCAGCTATGTGCTGGACGGCAAACAACACGACGTGGCGGCAGGCGACGCGCTGCTGACACGTACTGGCAGCCTGCACGCGCTGCAGCAGGTGGGCGACGATGACCTGGTGGTGCTGCTGGCATATCCGCGGTAGGTACCGACCGTTGGTCGGCACCGGGCGTACTCACGGCTGCGGGCCGGCATCCGGCTCCGGCCCGAAATGCAGCACGCCGAGCCTGGCCAGGTCCTCCGGGCGTGCGTAGTACGCCTCTTCAAACTGCTCCAGCGCGTCCTGCTCATCGGGCGTCATGGCCGCGTACAGATCGCTCAACTCGGTCACCGCCGGATCATCCTCAAAACGATCCAGCAGCCCGCGCATGCCGGCCAGCGCCGCATGCGTCTGGTCCGCACCGATGGCACGCAGCCCCTGCAGGGCCAGCTGGCAGGTGGGGTCGCCCCAGTTGCACAGAAACTGCATGAAGCCGCCGTTGTTGATGTCCGCTTCCATCCGCCACAACGCCACCAGCAGCTGGTCCTGGGCTGACAGCGCGTCCAGTCTCCACTCCAGAGCATGCAGCCGCTGCATGGCATGGTCGCAGCGCGCATCCCACAACAGGTCCAGCACGTAGACCATTCCGGTGGCCGACGCCGGCGACAGCGCCGGCCAGTTCGCGCCGAGGCCATCGTCGGTCAACACCCACTGTGCACGCTGCTTCGCCGACGCCTTCTCCAGCCGCGGGTTGCGCGTGAGGAACTCACCTACCTGCGCGCCGCTGGCCAGCTGCAGGTACACGTGGGTGGCGTCGAAGTGGATGGATTGGATGCGGAACGCGGACAGAGGCATGGCGTTGGACAGCGGCACGGGAAGGTCCAAGACCTTAACAGAGCTCAATCCATCCCCCGGTAGAGCCGACCGTTGGTCGGCTGCTCCACATCCAACCCGCCCGCTGCACTGTCGCGCGAACGGCAGCCGACCAACGGTCGGCTCTACCGATCAGGCATCGCCGCGGTCTTCCAGCCTTCGCCGGATTCCTTCTGAAGCAGGCCCAAGCCAGCGGGTAGAGCCGACCGTTGGTCGGCTCCTCCACATCCATACCGCCCGCTGCAATGTCGCGCGAACGGCAGCCGACCAACGGTCGGCTCTACCGATCAGACATCGGCGCTGTCTTCCAGCCTTCGCCTGTGCCTTCTGAAGCAGGCCCAAGCCAGCGGGTAGAGCCGACCGTTGGTCGGCTGCTCCACATCCATGCCGCCCTTTGTAATGTCGCGCGAACGGCAGCCGACCAACGGTCGGCGCTACCGATCAGACGTCGCCGCCGTCTTCCCAGCCTTCGCCGGTGCCCTTCTGGAACACGGTGTCGCCGTCCTGCACGTCACCGGCCGGCAAATGGTCCTTGGCCTCCAGCGCCGCATAGATCGGGGTGAAGTCCGGAGCGGTCGCCTCCATCAACTGCTCGAAGCTGTCGATGACGAAGTAGGTCTTCTGGAAGGTGTCGATGCGGTAGCGGGTACGCATGATCCGCTCCAGGTCGAAGCCGATCCGGTTGGGCGCGGCCGACTCCAGCGAGTACAGCGATTCGCCCTTGGACGACACGATGCCGGCCCCGTAGATGCGCAGGCCTTCGTCGGTGTTGATCAGCCCGAACTCCACCGTGTACCAGTACAGGCGGGTGAGGTGCTGCAGCGCTTCGGGGCCGATCGCATGCGCCTTGACGCCACCGCGGCCGTAAGCGGCCATGTAGTCGGCGAACACCGGGTTCATCAGCAGCGGCACATGCCCGAACAGGTCATGGAACATGTCCGGTTCGGCGATGTAGTCGATCTGGTCGGGGCGGCGGATCCACCAGGTCACCGGGAAGCGGCGATTGGCCAGGTGGTCGAAGAAGTCCAGTTCCGGCAGCAGCCCTTCCACCCCCACCAGGGTCCAGCCGGTGGCGGCGCCCAGCACCTCGTTGAGCTGGTCGAAGCGCGGAATCATGTGCGCGCTCATGCCCATCTCGTCCTGCGCGTGCAGGAACTCCTTGCTGGCACGCCCTTCCAGCAGCGCACGCTGGCGCTGGTACAGCGTGCTCCAGGTGGCGTGGTCGTCGGCGGTGTAGGTGTCCCAGGGCTGTTCCACGATCGCGGTGGTATACACCGGGACGTACCCCTTGTCGGTCTGCTGGTGTTCGACGCGGCGCGGGGCGGTGGCGGTTTCCATCGTGGTGGTCTCCTGGGACGTCATCTGACGATGCTAGGGCAGGGGGCGCGCAAGAGGTTTGCAAAGTTGCGCGGATATGCCCAAATGGCGCAATATCATTGCGTCCACCTCATGTTGCGGAGCAGCAATGGCCGGAGAACCCCAGTTCGACCGCACGGATCTGCGCCTGTTGGCTGAAATCCAGCAGCATGGCCGTGCCACCAACGCCGAACTGGCCGCCCGGGTGAACCTCTCCCCGTCGGCCTGCCTGCGCCGCGTGCAGCGCCTGGAGAACGAGGGCGTGATTGCCGGCTACGGCGCGCGGCTGGAACCCCGGCGCATCGGCCTGGGCCTGCAGGCGTTCGTCCGCGTGCAGCTGGAAAAGCACGACCAGCACGCCATCGGCGTGTTCGCCGACAGCGTGGTGGAGTGGGACGAAGTAGTCGCCTGCCACGCCCTCACCGGCGACATGGACTACCTGCTGCACATCTACGTGCGCGACCTGGAGCACTTCTCCAGTTTCCTGCTGGACAAACTGCTCAACGCCGCCGGCGTGGCCGACGTCAATTCCAGCTTCGTGCTGCGCACGGTGAAGGATTTTCGCGCGCTGCCGCTGTCGCAGCTGGAATAACGCGGATCGCAAACACGATCACGTGGTGGAACCAACCGTTGGAACCACCCCAACCCGGTAGAGTCGACCGTTGGTCGACTGTGCACTGCATCCCAATGCCCAACATTGGTATGCGTTTAATCCTGCTCCGATAAAACGGCGTCACGCCGTTGCAGGCGCTGTATTTGCGGCCTCGCCTTTTTTCCCGCTGACGCAATTGCCTCTGTAACCCCCAACGCCGCGCAACGCACCATGCGCGCGTGCGTTAGGGAGATGACGGATGGAACAGGGTGCCGGAGCGCCACGCCACGGGGCAGTGGGAAACGGATCACAACATACGCCAGCGGATTCATGGTTGAATCCGTACTTGGATGAACGTGGCGGAGCCACGGCGGACCATTCCGCCGGCGGTGCTACGCGCAAGACAAACCCCAGCATTACACCGGCCGCTGAGCCGTTGAATGCGAAGGCTGTCGGCGAATCAACAGGGATGTGAACATGGACAGTTCAATGACGGCCGCCTTGGTGGCGGCGCTGCGGGCAGGTGACGCCCGCCGGTTCCTGCGCCTGCACACGGCGCTGGGCTCTGACGTATTGGTAGCCGAAACATTCGATGGCCTCGAGCAGATCGATGGCGCGGGGTTTCAATGGTCCATCACCGCGCTCTCGCTGGAGGCCGGGCTCCCACTGGATGAGCTGATCGGCCAACCGGCGCTGTTGCAGCTGGAGCTGGCCAATAGCGACCTGCGCGCCTTCCATGGACGCATCACTGCTGTCGAACGCATCGGCAGCAACGGCGGGCTGGCGCGCTATCGCCTGCGCCTGCAGCCGTGGCTGGCCTTCCTGGGCCAGCGCGTGGACAGCTACGTGTTCCATGACGCCAGCGTGATCGACATCGTCGAAAACGTCTTCGCCGACTACAGCGCGCTGGTACCGGCTTGGCGCTGGGACCTCACCGACCGCAGCCTCTACGCCAAGCGCAGCCTGACCACGCAGTACCAGGAAACCGACCTGGCCTTCGTGCAGCGCCTGCTCGCCGAAGAGGGCATCTATTACTGGTTCGAGCATGGCGCAGACCCGGGCAGCGAGTCGTTTGGTGCACACACGCTGGTGCTGGCCGACAACCATCATGACGCCAAGGATCTCGGCGCGGTGCGCTTCCACCGCGGCGATGTGACCGAGCGCGATGACAGCGTGCAGCAGTGGTCGACCGCGCGCCGCTGGCTCACCACCAAGGTCTCCCGGCAGACCTGGGATCACCGCACGCTGGAGCTGCGCCAGGCCAGCGCGGAAGCGCAGACCGCGCACGAGGCGACCGGCGAAGATGCCGACACCTGCGGCCCGTACGGCTGGCAGGACAACGCGCGTGGCCAGCGCCGCGCCCAGCAGCATCTGGACGCGCTGCGCGTGCGCGCGCACACGATTGAAGGGCAGGGCAAGTGGCGGCAGCTGACGCCGGGCGCCCAGTTCCAGTTGGGGCGGCATCCGGGCGTGGATGCCGGCACCGCCTTCCTGTGCCTGTCGGTGCAGCACCAGTCCCGCAACAACTTCGAGGCCGACGTGTTCGACGCGCTGGAGCAGCAGCTTGGGCCGGCCGCGCAGGCGCCGCTCAGCCTGCCGGGTGCCTTGAGTGGCTTGTCCGTTTCGAATGCATCGCCGGACCTCACTACGACCTTCTACGACAACCGCTTCGTCGCCATTCCGGCCGAGGTGGTGTATCGCCCGCAGACCGAAGACGGCCACGGCACGCGTTTGCATCCGCGCCCGTCGATCACCGGCACGCTCAGCGCCATCGTGGTCAGCGACGGCGAGCCCTTGCAGTCCGATCGTGACCACCGCATCAAGGTGCAGTTCCCGTGGCAGCGCGGTGGCAGTTCCAGCACCGGTTTGGTCCATCCCGGCGGTGACGACAACGCGCCGGCCAACGGTGGAGCGTGGACCTGGGTGCGAGTGATGACCCCCTGGGCCGGCGACAACTGGGGCGGCGTGGTGCTGCCCCGTCGCGGCCAGGAAGTGCTGGTGGCGTTCCTTGAGGGCGACATCGACCGCCCGGTCGTGGTCGGCGCGGTCTACAACGGCCGCGGCCAGACCGACGCGGCCCACAACCAGGTCGCCAGCGGCGGGGCCAACGCCACCGGCAATGCGCCGGCCTGGTTCGACGGCAATGAACACGCTGCGGTCTACACGGGCTTCAAGAGCCAGGCGCTAGCCGACAGTCAGGGCGGGCAGGGCGGTTACCAGCAGATGCGCCTGGATGACACGCCCGGTCAAGGCCGTGCGCAGCTGTCCACCACTCAACACGCAACCACGCTGACCCTGGGCCATCTGAAAGGCGGCGAAGACAACGTGCGCGAAACCGAGCGCGGCTTCGGCGCCGAGCTTTCGACACAGGCCTTTGGGTCATTGCGTGGAGGCAAAGGCCTACTGCTGAGCACCGAACCGGGCGAACCCCAACTGGCCGCCAATCAGGCGCTGACCCAGCTACAGGAAAGTACCGAGCTGCTGCAAAGCCTGAACGAATCGGCGGTGAACCAGCAGGCGCAACTCCCCGAGGAACCGACCAAGTTGCAGGCCTACGACGCCCTAGAGCAACTGCAGGAAAGCCTGCGCGCCACCCAGAGCGGCAGCGCGGCGGGCAGCATCAGCGGCGGCGATGGCGATGCCCCCGGCTGGGACAAGCCGGTGCTGATGGGCAGCGGCGTGGCCGGTGTGATGAGCCTGACCCCGGCCGACCAGGTCTGGGTGAGTGGCACGCACACCACGCTGGCCTCGGGCGTGGCGCTGAACTGGCTGAGCCAGGGCTCGATCACGATGGCGGTGGCCGGTGGGCTGGTGCTGTACACCGCCGGCGCCGAGCCGAAACCCGACAGTCCGAACCAGGAACGCGGGATTGCGCTGCAGGCCGCGCAGGGCAAGGTCAGTGCGCGCGCGCACAAGAACCAGGCGATCCTGGCGGCCAAGACCAATGTGAAGATCACCAGTACCCAGGCCGATGTGCAGTTGTCTGCGCCGAGCAAGCATTTGCTGGCGACGGCGGCCGGCGCTTACATCCGGATCGAGGGCGACAACATCGAGCTGGGGGCGCCTGGGAAGGTGGAGTTCAAGGGCACGCAGCGGGAGTGGACGGGGGCGAACAGCGCTACGCCCGAGTCCCCGCCGACAGCAGGCAAGAATAATCGCTGCAACGAGGCCGGCGTGGAAGCCGCCAGTATGGGAGCCGCCCGTGTTGCGCTATGACGCCCGCTACGAAATCTTCGTAACCTTGAAACAAAGAATGCAGGGATCCGATCACGCCAGCTACTTGCTGGTTGATCCCATGTCGCGTTGCGATCTTCATACCTTGGACGCGCTGCAAAGAAAAAAGTATGTAGTCGACCTGGAACGGTTCGGGATGGAACGGGACCTTTGTCCCTACATCCTCGGTATCGACGGTGCCCACGACGACCTGCTGAAGGAGAGCATCAACATTGCGTGGGAGCGCCGCAACGACTGGCAGCAGCCACAACCGATCTGCGGCTGGATCACCAGTGAGCATCAGGCACCTCGGCTCGCCGGGGCACTACTCAGGCAGGCTGTAACGTCGAGAGCGGGCCGCGCAAGACAGCTCGATAGGTTCTATGACCCTCGTGTAGTTCGTCATGCGCGCTACTCGCAACGCAGCCGTCGCGTGTTCTCGGGCGCCACAGCCTGGAGTCAGCTCGGATGGGACGGGGTACTGCAGGAGGTGCCCTGTCTCAACGGAAACCTGCCTGATGCCCAGCAAGGCCACCCCCACGACCCACACATGGAGTGGTGCGCGCCCATGAATGCCGCCATCTCTCAGTTGCAAAGGATGGGGCATGCCTCCACGGAGCGGGAAGCTGCATTGCAACGTGCTGTCCGTACTGCGATGTCGCTGGGACTGGCTGGGGGCGAACTTGCTGATGCAATTACGTTCCTGCTGCACAAAGTGCTGATACACACAGATATTGAGCTGCACCCTGTGATTTCCAGCTGGTTACAGGACGCGGTGAGCAGAAAGGCCTCATATGCTGATCGGTGCGCCGAGGCTGACCCCGCATGGTGGATCAGCGTGAAACAAGGCGCGTGGCTGGGCAAAGCGAACGGATTCAAACTGGAGGATGGTCATGGCTGATGGAGCAAGCATCGCGAGTGGTGTAAAGCGCTCGGTACAGAATCCGGCACCGTTCGGTGACTGCAAACGCTGCGACAAGGTGGGGTTTCCGATACTGCCGTTGCGCTTTGCGTACACGCCAAGATCCGCTGTGTCGGAAGTTGGGTCCGCGAACTTAAGCAATCAGGACTACAGCTTCAGAGCAGGTGTGCTCGGCATGCGCATACTGAGCCAAGGCTTCCTCTACGTTCTGGATGAACGCGGGGGCGGGAGCTGGCGTGCCTTTCAGGTGTCCACGGAAGGGTCGCTGTCGGAGTTCCAGGTCGCTATCAAACCGGAGCAAGTAGATGCGCAGTGCCGCCGCTCAGATCATGCCACCCGATCCGCTACATTCTCTGTGCAGGATCCGAACAACGCCAAGCGCATCTGGGTCGCCTACTTCTCGGTATGGCAGACCGAACACCAACTTCAGTTATTTGATGCGGCACTGCTTGGCAAGTCGATGCCAGCTCGACTCGAGGATGATCCGGAAGTCGAACTCGGCAATCTGAAAGCACGCTTCCAGGAGTTCTCGGTTCCTGAGCTGACAGCGGGTGCCAGAAGTGGCGAGGTGGCGCATGAGCAGGCGGATGCACTTGGCTTGGACCTGGGGCGGGTCAAGGACTACGCTCCGGAGTTTGGCGGCCGCCATGCGCTGTACAAAGAAAGTGTCACTCCAGGAGCTGATCGCTCCAGCTTGGCGAAGTCAATTGCGCATCGGATGGCGGCAATGCAGGAGGGCGGCGGCGTAGTCGTTTACCTGCATGATCCCATTGGAATAGCAATGGAGATACGACATCTATCGAATCTCAAGCGTCTGCAGATTGAACAGATCAATCAAAAACACCGCAGGGGGCTCGCGGTAAAGCAGATACTCGATCAACTAGGAAAGTCCTGGAAAGCAGGCGGAGCAGATAGGCGAAGGGAATGGGTTGATGACTATCTTAGCAAGATCGACATTGAGAAATTTGCCGCCTTTGAGAAGGAGTACGACGCCGAGATGGCGCAGCGCCCCACGATATTAAGTGGCCTCTGCGATGATGTTGGCAGTTTCCAGAAAGGTTGGGCACTGAGGCACGCTTTCAAGCACGATTTTGATGTGGCCGATGCCGACTCCACCGTCGAAATGGTCTGCCAGATGGCAACTGTCATGGGCGGTGGGCCACATAGCGAAATTGACAGGCGACACGCCCTTCAAGAGTTCGAACGGCCCGTTGAGGACAACCTCTGGTACTGGGCAATCACTGCGGGCCAAAAGAGTCTTCTTCAGGCTTTTGTGGAAGACAAGCCGGCCGATGTTCAGGGCGCTGTAAAATCCGCTTACAGTGTTTTCGATGCGTGGCTTACCGAGAACGAGCACTATCAGAAGCAGCTTCGTCATCATCTTGCGGGCACCGGCCCTGCGCCAGACGCAACGTCATCCGGGGCCGCAAGGCGAGGGGCTTTCCGAGCTGGTCTTGCCATGGAAGACGCGCTTAAGAATCTAATGACGTTCGGCCAAGCTGCGCTCAGTGACGCAAGTGTCGTCTCGTTCAAGCACACCAAAGTATTCGCCATGGCAGGCGCCCTGTGGTTCCGCACAGCAGTGCAGCCATTCATTGATGAAGTGACCGTTGCCGACCATATCCGAGACAACAAACAGAGCGCATGGGGGCACACTCTGGAGTCACGTCTGCAGCATTCGGTTGATGCAGATGGCGTGAGGCGATCCTCGATAAACGTCGCTGACGTTACAGATGAGCTGACTGAGGCAGGGCGGAAGAAGATGCCGCTACTAAGAATTCATTGGGGGGAGGCGATAGAAATCGACTCACTCAGCGGTGACCAGGCACGCCGCGTAAGTCAAGAGCTGAACCGACGGCAGCGTCGGGCGAACGCCATAGGTCAGGATCGTTCTTCTGCAAGGCGAGCTTCAGCAAAGCCAGCTAGGGCGCCGCTGACTGCTGCCATGGAGAATGTATATGAAGAGCTACGCAGACAGCAGCTTATCGAGGAAGTAGCCGACAGGGTCAGGAAAGAAGTCGCGGCGGACGCGGCTCGAGTCAATCGAGCAAAAATTCACGGGACGGTCTCCCCTGTCGCGATTAGCCCGGCACTGGGGGGGCTTCCGCGCGCAACTGCGACTGGTTGGAGCACCAGGACCATTGCGGCCATGAAGAAGGGAGGCACCACCGGCGCGCTGGCTGCTTGGGCGATGGCTTTTCAGGGCATTGCCATCCTAGCTTCTGTAGAAGAGTTGCTCGACAAGCCGTCCGCCGAAGCGCTCGCTAAAGTCTCGGCGTCGATGTTGGGCTTCTTCGGTGCCGGATTCGAGCTGGCGGGTGCAGGCGCAACACTGCGTTCCTTTCTGACTGGAAAAAAAACAACCATATACGGTGTTTCCAGTCAGGCTGTCTCGGCTTGGGGTGGGGTAATTGGGGGAGTTGCAGGAGCCATAACGGGCGTTCTAACAATCGCCGAGGGCCATCGATTGCGTGAAGAGGGCGATAACGACGCAGGTCGATTAATGTATGCCGCTGGCGCGGTTCTGACCGTTAGTGGAGTAGGTACTACGTTTGGTGGACTGGCTACGCTTGGAATTATTGGCGGAGGACCTGTCCTCTGGGCAATCATAGCAGTAGGTGCGGCAATCGTAGGACTCTATCTCTTGGTGTCGGCAGAAGCTAAGCGCGACAACCAACTCCAAGTTTGGATTCGATCATGCGTGTTTGGGAAAATGCCGACTTACGCAAATGAAGTGGAAGAGCAGAACGTACTTGAGAAGATGTTTGAGATCCCTTTCTCTGTGTCACTATTGTGGAGGCGTGGGAAATCACTTGGTGGATTTACTTTTGGAGGCACGGTAATGATAACCATCGATGCTCCCGACGTGCATGCTGGTCAAGGATGGCTCGAGCATACCCTTTCGCTGCAGATGAAAGACGGACGTATTTTGGAGGCCAGATCGTCACGACTGTTGACTTCCGACGTCAGGACTGGGCTGGTCGATCCGTATCGTTTGGCCGATGATCTCGAGTACGAGAACCCAGGTATATCCGCACCTCGGTCTACCTCTAGTCTCACGGCGACGACCTCCAACGGTGTAGTGTGGGTGATTTCCTATGTCACGGATTCACTTGAAAGTGTGCGGATTTCCGCGTGGTTATGGCCGAACAAAGAAAGGAATGCTGACATGGTTCTGCCGAGCAGAGAAGGCATAAATAAATTATTGACGGCAGAGGGTTAGTTCTGTGAGCAAGATTTTGGGGGGCGAGTTGGTAGAAGTGGTGGACTTCTCTTCCGCTGTTCGAGGGCGGGAGGGAGTGATGTACCCCTTGGCGCATTGGCGTACTGAAGAAGTGGATCTCGATTTTGTCATGGACGTAGGCGACAGAGAGCTAGTTGTTGCGCCGGATCTGACGATGCTCTCTGGAGCTAAGGGTGGCGCTCTCTGGGTGATAGGTATCACTATCCTGGTCGATGCAGTTTTCCTCTACTTCACGCTGAAGTCGATGGATATGCAGCCGGACTACGTGATGGACGGAATTGCGTTGGGCTTCATCTTGATCAGCATTCCATTCTGTGTATGGATTCTAAGGTCTGTCAGATGCAAAAGTCGTATTGAGCCAGTGCTGTTCAATCGGGAAGACGGGACGGTAAAGCACTACGGTGCTGACCGTGTCACAACGTTGGATTGGGCAAATCTGAAGCCTTTCATACGCATCGTGCGGGCCGTTGGTACCGCAGGTGGTGCTCAGGTGCAACTGCTCGTCCTCGCAGAGTTTGACAGCACCTCGCGCAGGGTTGGAAGAGAGGTTGTAGTGGGCCGAGGGGACGTTGTCAGTGCTGGTTCGCTGAGATACGGGTTCTTTGAGGCATACATGGGCAAAACTCTTGAAGCGCTACCCGCGTTCCGATTGGCGTCGCTTCATATGAGCTGGATGCAGCGCATCGCGTCAAGCATCTGGATGGTCCCCGCTTTGGGCGCCAGCTGGCTTGGGGAGAGGCCTTGGTCAGGCTGGATAGCGCTGGGCACTATCATCAACACCGTTATTGCGCTTCCTCTGCTGGCTGCTGAGCTTGTGGCCGCAAAGATCTCGCTTGGGCCCCGCGGTGAAGCCGCGTTGGGGCCTTGGAAAAAGCGATTCGCAGCCCTTCCGGAGGACTCCAAGCTGCGGACACTTGCGCGTCACCGCGGCGGCATGTTCGCACCGGCCAGACGCTGGCTGTTCGCTTCGATAGCGATCGGATGTGTGTTCTGGCTGGCGGTAGGTGCATTCTGGGTGATGCTGATCACCTCTAAAACGGCCTAGAACCATTTGGAGCATGTTGAGGACCATGACGCATGCCGCGATTAAGACATCGGGTACGCGGCATTGGTTGTACTGTCCAAGCGTCGTTCAATGGCATCTATCGGCGCCGGCACTTTGCCGCTGGGTCCTACGGATTAGGTGGACAGCCTATGGAGCGAGTAGCTTCGCTGCAGGCACTGTGGGAGTACATTCGGATTTACATGGAGGAAGGGCCGAATGCTGTGCCTCGTCCTGCGCGTCTGAGATCTACATTCCCCTGGCCGTAGGAATCGGTCCGCTCCACATTGAGCTTCCTTGTCCCGTCATGGCGCACAGGCGATCAAGGGGCTTGTACTCACCTTCGCGCTGATCTTGTCGCCCCTGCTGCTCCACAGCATCTGCCATTGGCTCTCGCTGCTTATGTGCTGGCCTACATGGTGGCCCAAGGCCATTCGTCGCGCCGGACTGCCCGGTGCGCCCGTGCCGAAGCTGACTACTGCAGATGACTACGGCCCGGAGATGGCCGCGAAGCTCAGAGCGTCGGCGCTCAAGGTCGTCCACAACAACGGTGGTTCATCAGGACCCTAGCTTCGTTTTGGGTGAGATGGCTAGAGCGCACCTTCTCACTGCAAATGAAGGACGGACCTACAGGGAAGGTATAACTCGACTATCAACGGCGGAAGGCCAGTTTTGTGAAAGAAATTGTTGCAAACGAGTCTGTTGAGTTGATTGACTTCTCGTCCCCTGCTCGTGGGCGGGAGGGGGTCATGTACCCATTGAAACACTGGCGTCCAGAGGAGGTGGATCTCGACTTTGTCATGGACATCGGTGAGAGAGAGCTTGTTGTTGCGCCTAACCTGACAATGCTCTCTGGAGCCAAGGGTGGCGCTCTCTGGATGATTGGTGTCATTTTACTGGTTGATGCTGTTTTTATGCACATAATGATCAAGTTCACTGCGCTGCATAATGACTACGTAGCAGCCGCTATCCCTGGTGCGTTTATCTGCATAAGCATTCCATTTTGTATATGGATACTAAGTTCCATCAGGTACAAAAGTCGAATTGAGCCAGTGCTGTTCAATCGCGCGGACGGGACTGTCTCGCACTACGGTGCTGATCGTGTCACAACGCTGGATTGGGCAAATCTGAAGCCTTTCATACGCATCGTACGGGCCGTTGGAACGGCAGGTGGTGCTCAGGTGCAACTGCTCATCCTCGCAGAGTTTGACAGCACCTCGCGCAGGGTTGGAAGGGAGGTTGTAGTGGGCCGAGGAGACGTTGTCAGTGCTGGTTCGCTGAGATACGGGTTCTTCGAGGCATACATGGGCAAAACTCTTGACGCGCTACCCGCGTTCCGATTGGCGTCGCTTCATATGAGCTGGATGCAGCGCATCGCCTCAAGCATCTGGATGGTCCCCGCGTTGGGCGCCAGCTGGCTTGGGGAGAGGCCTTGGTCAGGCTGGATAGCGCTGGGCACTATCATCAACACCGTTATTGCGCTTCCTCTGCTGGCTGCTGAGCTTGTGGCCGCAAAGATCTCACTTGGACCCCGCGGTGAAGCCGCGTTGGGGCCTTGGAAAAAGCGATTCGCAGCCCTTCCGGAGGACTCCAAGCTGCGGACACTTGCGCGTCATCGCGGCGGCATGTTCGCACCGGCCAGACGCTGGCTGTTCGCTTCGATAGCGAGCGGATGTGCGTTCTGGCTGGCGGTAGGTGCGTTCTGGGTGATGCTGATCACCTCTAAAACGTCCTAGAACCATTTGGAGCATGTTGAGAACCATGACGCATGCCGCGATTAAGACATCGGGTACGCGGCACTGGTTGTACCGTCCAGGGGCGTCGTTCAATGGCATCTATCGGAACCGGCACTTTGCCGCTGGGTCCAATGGATTGAACGCGGCGAGCGGCAGTGCAGCGTAGGCAGGGGCCCGTGCCATTGCGTCGTTTGGGGGAGAGCAGCCGGGCAGAGCCCGGCGCTACAGAACCTTGATCAGCACTTTTCCTTGCGCCCCATCAGCCGGCCCACGCGCGACGGTTCATCGCACTTGGGCTTCGGCGGCGGCGGCGCAAACGCGGCCGCACGCGCCCGTTGCAGCTGCTGCACCTTCGCGCGGATCTGGGGCATCGCCGCCATCGCGGCCTTCTCGCCTTCCAGGATCGCGTAGCCGCGCTGGCTGAAATCGGCCGCGCCGATCTCCAGCACCTTGGGGCGGATGATGATGTCCGCGCGGGCCAGTTCCTGCTCGCCCAGGCGCTGGCCCATGATCGAGATGGACTGGTTGACGATGCCCAGCATGCCGGTCGGCGACTTGCCGCTGGCCTTGCTGGAAATGTCCACGGCGATGACGAAGTCCGCGCCCAGTTGGCGTGCGGCGTCCACCGGCACCGGGCTGACCACGCCGCCGTCGACGAAGCTGTTCTTGCCGATCTTCACCGGCTCGAATACGCCCGGGATGCTGCTGGACGCACGTACTGCCTGGCCCACGTTGCCGCGCACGAATACGGCGCGGTCGCCGGTGTCCAGGTTGGTGGCCACGGCCGCGAACGGCTTCTGCAGTTTTTCGGCGGGGCGGTTGCCCACCTGCGCGTTTACGTAGTCCTGCAGCTTCTGGCCCTGCACCAGGCCGCCGGAGAACAGGCGCACGTCGCGGATGCTGGCTTCGTCCAGGGCCACGGCCTTGGACTGCATCTGGAACGCGTCCATGCCACTGGCGTACAACGCGCCGACCACGCTGCCGGCGCTGGTGCCGGACACCACCACCGGCTCGAAGCCGTTGGCTTCCAGCATCTTGATCACCCCGATATGTGCAAAGCCCTTGGCCGCGCCGCCGCCCAGGGCGATGCCGATCCTGACCGGCTTGGCCTGCACCACCGGGGTGGCCACCGGTGGCGGGGTCGGGCGCACGGGGTCACCGCCGCAGCCGGCGAGCAGGCCGAGAGCGGCAACAGACAGCGTCAGGCGAATACGGTGCAGTGATTTCATCGGCGCGGCAGAAAGTGAATGGGCATCGAGGGCGTCAGCATACCGGTACTGCCGGCCGTTGGACGGCAATGGCGGGGCGCCGGTTTATATCGGGTTGCCGGCCATCGGCCAGCCCCCTCAGAACCGGTTGTCGCCGTCCAGGATCCGGCCGATGCCGCCCAGCACCGAACCCTCGCCACGGCTCTGCCCGCCGGCCTGGGGCGCGGCCATCCACATGCGCCCGGCCAGGCGCGAGAACGGCAGCGACTGCAGCCACACCTTGCCCGGGCCGGTCAGGGTGGCCAGGAACACGCCTTCGCCGCCGAACACCATGCTCTTGATGCCGGCCACGCGGCGCACGTCCATGTCCACGCTGGCGTGGTAGGCCACGATGCAGCCGGTGTCCACGTCCAGCCGCTCGCCGGCAGCCAGTTCGCGCTCCACCACGCAGCCGCCGGCATGCACGAACACCCAGCCGTCGCCCTCCAGCTTCTGCATGATGAAGCCCTCACCGCCGAACAGGCCGGTCATGATCTTGCGCTGAAACTGCACGCCGATCTGCACGCCGCGCGCGCCAGCCAGGAAGCTGTCCTTCTGGCAGATCAGGCGGCCGCCGTGCTGGTCCAGCTTCATCGGCAGCACCGTGCCGGGGTAGGGCGCAGCGAAGGCGACCTTGGCCTTGCCGTGGCCGGTGTGCGTGTACAGGGTGGCGAACAGGCTTTCACCGGTGAGCACGCGCTTGCCGGCGCTCATCAGCTTGTCCATGAAGCCGCCGCCCTGGCCGCTGTGTGAGCCGTCGCCGAACACGGTGTCCATCTGCACCGCAGCATCCTTGAACATCAGCGCGCCGGCCTCGGCGATGGCGCTTTCGCCCGGGTCCAGCTCGATCTCCACGAACTGCATTTCATGGCCGACGATGCGGAAGTCGATGTCGTCGGCGCGCTGGCTGCGGCCGCCCGGGCCGGGCAGCGGCGGCGGCGCGCCCTGCGGGGCAACGCTGCCGGCCAGCAGTTCGGGCACCTCGCTGATCGCCATCCAGCCGCTCATGCCCTCGCACCAGACCAATGCCCGCGGGTTGAGGTGGGCGTACTGGCGGGCGGCGGCATCGTCGAGGGGACCGGTGCGGTCGGCCTGGCCGGACGTATGGAAATACCACTGGGTCATGACGGTGTGCCTGGCAGACGGAGGAGGAGATCAGTCTAGAGCGGCCCGGCGTGGGCCGGAGTGGGCCGGAAGTCGTGACCGGCGTCCGAAACCGCGATCTGCCTTCACATCCGGGTGGCCGGATCTTGGTAATGAATGACCGGAATTTGCGACGCTGTTGCTGTACTGCAACAATTGTCTGGTAGCGCCGGTCCACCACCCCTCCCAACACAGCCTAAAACGCCATGTTCCCGAACCGCACTGCCCACGGCCGGTTTCCGTCCGTGCACCCGCTCGTCATCGCCCTTGCCGCCCTGCTGCCATTGACGGCCGCAGCCCAGGACGCCCCCGCCACCAAGGATCCGGTCGCCCTGGACACCCTGCAGGTGACGGCCCAGCGCCGTGTGGAAAACGCCAAGGACGTCCCGGTGTCGATCGCGGCCATCCAGGGCGAGAAGCTCGACGTGCTCGGTTCGGCCGGCGACGACATCCGTTTCCTGTCCGCGCGCGTGCCCAGCCTGAACATCGAATCGTCCTACGGGCGTGCCTTCCCGCGCTTCTACATCCGCGGCCTGGGCAATACCGACTTCGATCTCAACGCTTCGCAGCCGGTCTCGCTGGTGTATGACGACGTGGTGCAGGAAAGCCCGCTGCTGAAGGGCTTCCCGCTGTTCGACCTGGCCGGCGTGGAAGTGCTGCGCGGCCCGCAGGGCACCCTGTTCGGCCGCAACACCCCGGCTGGCGTGGTCAAGTTCGATTCGGCACGCCCGTCGCAGGACGCCGATGGGTACGTCAAGGTGGCCTACGGCAGCTACAACACCTGGAACACGCAGGGCGCCTACGGCGGCCCGCTGACCGACCGCTGGTCGGCACGCGTGTCGGCCCTGTACCAGCGCCGCGATGATTGGGTCACCAACACCCGCGCCAATGCACCGGCGCAGGGCTTTGAAGGCTACGACGAAGCCGCCGCCCGTGTGCAGTTCCTGTACGAAGGCGACGATCTCGAAGCGCTGTTCAACGTGCACAAGCGCAAGCTCAATGGCACCGCGCGCCTGTTCCGCGCCAACATCCTCAAGCCGGGCACCAACCAGCTGGTCGAGAACTTCGACCGCGACGAGGTCTCCACCGATGGCCAGAATTTCTCGGAACTGGAAACCTGGGGCGCCAGCGCGCGCCTGAAGTGGGACCTGGGCCGGGTGACGCTGAACTCCATCACCGGTTATGAAACCGCCGAATCGCTCAACCATGGCGACATCGACGGCGGCTACGGCGCCAGCTTCCTGGGCGCGGGCAACTACGGCCCGGGCAACATCCCGTTCGCCTCCGAGTCGGCCGACGGCCTGCCGCACCACCGCCAGTGGACCCAGGAATTCCGCATCGAATCCAACGAATGGGGCCGCTTCGACTGGCAGGCGGGGCTGTTCTACTTCGATGAAGATGTCACCATCGACAGCTTCAACTACGACTCGCTGGCGCCGGGCAATCCGCAGAACGGCCATGCCGTGCAGAGCCAGCGCAACAAGGCCTGGGCGGCGTTCGTGTCCGGCGATTTCGACGTGACCGAGCGCTTCAAGCTGCGCGGTGGCGTGCGTTACACGCAGGACAAGAAGGACTTCAGCGCCAGCGTGCTGCAGGCGGTGCCGTTCGGTACGCCGGTCAGCGGCCCGTACCTGGCCAACACCGACGTCAACGACGTCAGCTGGGACCTGAGCGGCGTCTACCAGATCACCGACAACCTCAACGCCTACGCACGCGTGGCCAAGGGCTTCCGCGCGCCGTCGATCCAGGGCCGGCTGGCCTTCGGTGGCGTCTCCCAGGCCGACTCGGAGAAGGTGATTTCCTATGAAGCCGGCATCAAGGCCGACCTGTTCGACCGTCGCGCCCGCCTCGGCTTCAACGTGTTCCGCTACAACGTCGATGGCCAGCAGCTGATCGCGGTGGGCGGCAGCAACAACACCGCCACCCTGCTCAACGCCGACAAGACCCTGGGCCAGGGCGTGGAACTGGACTTCGAGGCGTACCTCACCGACCACGTGCTGCTCACCCTGGGCAGCAGCTACAACGACACCGAGATCAAGGACCGCGATCTGGCGGTGGCGATCTGCGGTGGTGGCTGCACCATCACCGACCCGACCACGGTCATCGACGGCGCCACCTTTGCCCTGGTCAACGGCAATTCGCTGCCGCAGGCGCCGAAGTGGATCCACAACCTGACCCTGCGCGCCGGTTTCCCCATCAACGACGCCAGCGAGCTGTACGTCTACACCGACTGGGCCTACCGCAGCCCGGTCAACTTCTTCCTGTACGAGTCGCCGGAGTTCCGCAGCCGCTCGTCGCTGGAGGGCGGCCTGCGCCTGGGCTACAACTGGGATTACGGCCAGTACGACGTGGCCGTGTACGGCCGGAACCTGACCGACCAGGTGCGCGTGGTGGGGGCGATCGACTTCAACAACCTCACCGGCTTCCTCAACGAACCGCGCACGTTCGGCGTGGAATTCACCGCGAAGTTCTGATGCACGTCATGCGGTAGGTGCCCACCGTTGGTGGGCACGCCCCTGAAAACGAAAACGGCGCGGAGAAATCCGCGCCGTTTTCCGTCATCCGCGGTAGAGCCGACCGTTGGTCGGCTGCCCAACGCGCCTACAACGCGCTCTCGGGCCGTACCTTCAACACCGCTTCCTCGGCCGCGCAGTCGCGGCTGGAATGCAGCCCGGCCTTGCGCGCGGCAACGATCTCCTTGCGTGCAGCCAGCAGATCCTTGTTGAACGCGGCGTTGTCATGCAGGCGTGCCACGGCCGCTGCGCCCATGAAGCGACCTTCCAGGATGTCGCTCTGCCAATGCACGTTGCACACCAGGCGGCTTTCACCGTAGTTGCGGCCGCGCAGCTGGATCGCATCGGCGCGGTCGGGCGCGATCTCCGACAGGATCAAGGCCCATGCCCAGCCGATGGAGGTGTGGCCTGACGGGTACGACCCGTTGCCGCGCAGGCCTTCTTCATCCTCGGGCGTGCAGGTGGGTTCGCCGTTGACCATGAACGGGCGCGCGCGCTGGTAGTGCTTCTTGGCGGTGCGCGTGGCCGCACTGGCATCGATCCGACTGCGCTCCAGCAGGCGGTACAGCGCGGGCGTCTTCACCGCGTCCACGTCCATGTCGATGGCGCAGGAGAACTGGTTGGCACCGGCCGGGAAGCCGAGCTCGGCATCGGTGTGGGCCTGGGCGAAGCGCGGACTGCCACGCAGCGCACGCGCCTCACGGCTGACCTGTTCGTCCAGCGCGAAACCGGCAGAGCCGGCGGCCGGCGGCGCCGGTACCAGCGCCAGGCTGGCGGGCACCGCGTCGGCCTGCAGGTAACCAACCGCCTTGGTCGTCACCGAGGCCTCCACGGCCGTTATGCGCGCACCGGACGTCGTACAGCCCGCCAACGCCACCAGCACGGCAGCGGTCAGGAAGGGGCGCAGGACGGGGGCGGCGGACGACGACATCGGCTGGTCTCGCAAAGAGGGGAGGTGGCATGATCGCAGCTTCACCCGGGCGCGACAGTGGCCGTTGGTCATGCGGCCAGATCCGGCACGCCCGGCAGTCGGATGACGGAAACCCGCTACCGGTTCACGGAATTGAACCGCCGCGCGACACAGCTTCGGCGCAGGCGCCATCACTGGTCGTATCTCTATGCAAAAATGCACTGCATCACAACGCGGTAGCGCCGGTCATCAGGGGGATCACTTGCAAGGGAGCAAACGGATGCGAAGCAACGCGGGATCGACGGGCGGTGGACTCGCCCTGGGCTTGATGCTGGCGTGCGGCACCACGCACGCGGCCGATGTGGTGGGCGTGGCGTTCGTGCACGGCACCGGCAAGCAGACCGACGCACGCACGTACTATTGGCAGCCGGACATCATCGACACCGTGCGCCAGGGGCTGCCCAACAGCAGCAACTATACGGTCATCAACTGCGATTTCGGACAGTACATGTGGAAGCCCGAGGCGGCCGGTTGCCTGGCCGGGCAGCTGACCACCTTCATCAACAGCCTTGGCATCACCAAGCTGGTGGTGATCACTCACTCCAACGGCGGCAACGTGGTGCGCTGGATCCTGTCCAACCCCACCTACGACAGCCGCTACCCGAAGATCATCCAAACCATCGGCAAGGTCACCGCGCTGGCACCGTCTTCGGCCGGTACGCCGCTGGCCGATGCCGCGCTCAACGGCAACACCTTCGAGACCTCGGTGGGCTGGCTGTTGGGCTACAAGAGCGACGCCGTGCGCCAGCAGCAGGTGGGCCACATGGCCACCTACAACGCGCAGAACCTGTATGGCACCGCCGGGCGCCCGGCCCTGCCGAAGCCGTTCCGGGCGGTGGTCGGCTCGGACGTGGAGTCGGCGGTGTGGGACAGCAACAGCTACTGCGGCGGGTACGCGCAGAACGTGGGACTGGAGTTCACCCAGAACTGGTTGAACAGCTGCTCGGACGGGTTCCTGGAGTGCAGCAGCCAGAAGGCCGCCGGCACCCTGTGGTTCACCGACAAGGCGCGCACCCAGGGCGCCGAGCCGCTGAGCCACAACCAGAGCCGCCGCGAGTGCTTCGGCCTGGGCACGATCCTGCGCAACGACCTGACCCTGTGAGGAGCACGCCATGAGTTCAAGACTGACGATTGCCGCCGCTGTTGCCGCGGCGCTGGTGGCCCTCCCGCTGCACGCCGCGCAGCCGCTGCTGGCCCGCAGCAGCGATCAGCTGGCGCCGCGCGTGGAAGGCGCGCCCCTGCAGGCCGACGGCATCGAGCGGGCCCCGGTGAGTTTTGCCTGGGCACTGGACCCCACTGCAACGTTGACCGCGCCTGCGCCTTTCGTGGCCAGCAGCCGCAGCTACTGGGAAATGGTGGACGCGGCCACCCTGCAACGCGGCCTGGACCTGCCGCTGACCGCACCGGATGCGGTGATCCAGGTCAGCCCGGCGCCGGGTGCCCGCGCGCTGGCCCCGCAGCAGTGGCAGGTGCGCGACCCGGCCGGCACGCTGGCGGTGGACAAGGTCGTGGATGACCAGCAACTGCGTGCGGCCGGCATGGCAGTGGGGCAGGGCAGCGCCATGGTGCGCACCGGGCGCAGTGCCGCGGTGGGTACCTACCGTCTGCAGAGTGCCCAGGCGCAGGGCCGCTACGTGGTGCAGGTGCTGGAGCCCAACAGCACGGTGGCGTTGCAGTTGCAGGCCAGTCGCCAGCAGGTGCTGGCCGGTGGCAGCGTGGAGCTGAGCGCGCGGTTGGTGGATGACCGTGGCACGGCCACGCTGGCCGGCGCCACGCCGGCCGCGCGCACCTTGCCGGCCGGCGGCGAGGCGTTGCTGGTGGCCCCGGATGGCCGCAGCTGGCCGGTGCCGCTGGTGGCCGGCAAGGACGGCCTGCGCGCACGCGTGACGATTCCGCAGGACATTGGCCCGGTACAGGGGCTGTGGGAACTGCAGGCCTTCGTCAGCGCCAACGGGGTGCAGCGCGATGGCAAGGTGGCCTTCGCGGTGGCCCAGCCCACCGCGCGCTTCACCGGCCAGGCCGAGGTGGACCTCGCCCGCCGCACGGTGATGTTGCCGCTGCAGATAGGTGCGCCCGGTCGCTACGAGGCGCGCGGCACGCTGTACGCCACCGGCCCGGACGGCCAGCTGCGGCCGGTGGCACAGGCGCACAGCGCAGCGTGGTTCGACCGCGCCGGCGCGGGTGCCATCGCGCTGCCCTTCGCCAGCGTGGCGTTGCCACGCGGGTATGCGGCTCCGTTCGAGCTGCGCGACCTGCAGCTGCAGGACCAGGGCCGGATGGCCCCGATCGAGTCACGCGCGGTGGCGTTGAAGTTCTAGGCGGTAGAGCCACCCCATGGGTGGCTGCGCGCCCTATCCCGCGAACGCGCTCAGCCGACCCTTATGCTCCACCACCTGGATCGGGCCGCCGAACACGTCCGACAGCGGCGCGTCGCGCAGCAGGTCGTCGCGGGGGCCATCGGCGATGATCCGGCCGCCGCGCAGCAGCACCACCCGCGCGATCTCCGGAATGACCTCCTCGATGTGATGGGTCACCAGCACCAGGGTGATGCCGTCGGCGGCCAGCCGGCGCATGGTGGCGATCAGGTGCTGGCGGGCGATCAGGTCCAGCCCGGTGGACGGTTCGTCCAGCAGCAGCGCCTGCGGCCGGTTGACCAGCGCCCGGGCGATGAGCACGCGTCGGGTTTCACCGGCCGACAGCTCGGCATAGCCCCGCGCCAGCAGCGGCAGCGCCCCGGTCAGAGCCAGGGTTTCACGCACGCGCTGCCGCATGTCCTCGTTGACCTCGCGGAAGGCCGGCACCACGAAGCTGGCGAAGAAGCCCGACAGCACGGCTTCTTCCACGGTCAGCCCCGGAATGTCGGCCAGGTTGCTGCTCAGATCGCCGGTGACGATGCCCAGCTGCGAGCGCAGCCGGTCCACCTGCCAGCGGTTCTGGCCCAGCACCCGCACCGCCACGCGGCCGTCGGCATGCGCCAGCGGGTACAGCTCGCGGGTAATCAGCTTGATGAAGGACGACTTGCCGCAGCCGTTGGGGCCCAGCAGCGCGGTGTGCTGGCCCTGGGCGATGCGCAGGCTGAGGTCGTGCAGGACCCGGACCTGGCCGCGGATCACGCAGGCACGGTCCAGCTCGATCAGGGGGACGTTGGCGGCCAGGGGCGCCGAAGAGGCTGCGACTGTCATGACTGCGGGGGCATGCTCACGAAGGAGGAAAACAACTGAATGACTGCGCAAAAATCGCACCAGACGGATGAAGTTTGCAACTGCAGGCCCCATCATGTCCGAAGGTGTACCTGTTCCCTTGCTGGCCGTCCGCGGCCTGGAGTCCTGCGATGCTCGATACGCTCCTCAACTTCCTGACCGGCGGTGTCGTCGGCCTCGGCTGGTGGGGCATGGCACTGGTGCTGCTGGTGTTCACCCAGCTCACCATCTTCGCCGTCACCCTGTACCTGCATCGCAGCCAGGCGCACCGTGGCGTGGATTTCCACCCGGTCATCGCGCATTTCTTCCGCTTCTGGACCTGGCTCACCACCTCCATGATCACCAAGGAGTGGGTGGCCATCCACCGCAAGCACCACGCCAAGGTGGAAACCGACGAAGACCCGCACAGCCCGGTCACCAAGGGCATCGGCATGGTGTTCTGGCGTGGCGTGGAGCTGTACCGCGAAGCCCGCGCGATGCGCGCGGACATTGAGCAGTACGGCCGCGGCGCACCGGACGACTGGATCGAACGCACGCTCTACACCCCGCACGCCAACCTCGGCCCGGTCGCGCTGCTGGCCATCAACAGCCTGCTGTTCGGCCTGCCGGGCGTTGCCCTGTGGGCGATCCAGATGGCGTGGATCCCGTTCTGGGCCGCCGGCGTGGTCAACGGCCTGGGCCACTGGTGGGGCTACCGCAACTTCGAATCGGCCGACACCTCCACCAACCTGACCCCGTGGGCGTTCTGGATCGGCGGTGAAGAGCTGCACAACAACCACCACGCCTTCCCCAGCTCGGCCCGCTTCTCGATGCGCCGCTGGGAGTTCGATATCGGCTGGGCCGCCATCCGCGGCCTGCAGGCCGTGCGCCTGGCCAAGGTGCTGCGCGTGGCGCCGTCCATGGACGTGCGCCCGAACATCGCCGTGCCGGATGCTGAAACCCTCAAGGCGCTGCTGTCGCACCGCTTCCAGGCCATGACCGACTACCAGCGCAACGTGTTCGTGCCGGCCCTGCGCGAAGAGGCGGCGATGGCCGGTGCCAAGCTGCGCAAGCTGCTGCCGCGTCGCATGCGCCGCGGGCTGGTCAACGATGGCCGCTGGCTCAAGCCGGACTGCCGCGCCCAGCTCAGCACCTGGGTGGAACAGCGCCCGCGCATCCGCGTGCTGGTCGAACACCGCGCGCGTCTGGCAGCCTTGCTGGAAGCGCGGGGCAACGATGCCGCCGAGCGCCTGAAGCTGCTGCAGGCATGGTGCCACGAGGCCGAAGCCAGCGGCATCGCCGCGCTGCAGGCCTACGCCGCCCGCCTGAAGGGGTACGCGCTGACGGCGCACTGACCGGTGCGTCCGGGCGTGATGAAGCGTGAAAAACGCCGCCCTGTGCGGCGTTTTTCCTGCGTGGCCCTGCTGATGGCCGCCGGCATGGCGCAGGCGCAGGTGGCCGACACCGGCAGCTACCTGCAGCGCATGGATACCGACGGCGATGGCCGGGTCAGCGTCGAGGAATACGTGCAGTGGATGATGTACGCCTTCGAGCGCATGGACCGCAATGCCGATGGCGTGCTCAGTGCCGACGAACTGCCCGGCGGCAAGGGCGCCCCGATCACCCGCGAACAGCAGCGGCAGACCCTGGTGCAGCGTTTCCACAAGCAGGATGCCAACGGCGACGGGTACCTGAGTGCGAAGGAACTGGCCGCGCCGCCGCGGTGAGCGTGACGTTCGGACAGGCAGCGGTTCACCGGGGGACGGCTTAGAATCGCGCCATGCCTGAACTGCCCGAAGTAGAAACCACCCGCCGCGGCCTGTCCCCGCACCTGGAAGGCCGCCGCGTGCATGGCGTGATCCTGCGCCGGCCGGACCTGCGCTGGCCCATTCCCGATGAGATCGGCGCGCTGCTGCCCGGCCAGGCGATCGAGGGCGTGCGCCGCCGCGCCAAGTACCTGCTGTTGGATACCGCCATCGGCAGCGCCCTGCTGCACCTGGGCATGTCCGGCAGCCTGCGCGTGTTGCCCGGCGATACCCCCGTGCGCGCGCACGACCACGTCGACATCAGCCTGGACAATGGCCGCCTGCTGCGCTTCAACGATCCGCGCCGGTTCGGCAGCCTGCTGTGGCAGCCCGCCGGGGAAACCCATGAACTGCTGGCCGGGCTGGGTCCGGAGCCGCTGGAGGAGGCCTTCAACGGCGATTACCTGTTCCAGCGCAGCCGGGGGCGCAAGGCACCGGTGAAGACCTTCCTGATGGACCAGGGCATCGTGGTCGGGGTGGGCAACATCTACGCCGCCGAAAGCCTGTTCATGGCCGGCATCAACCCGCTGCGCGAGGCCGGGAAGATCTCCCGCGGACGCTACCAGCGCCTGGCCGATGCCGTGAAGCAGATCCTGGCCTACGCCATCACCCGCGGCGGCACCACCCTGCGCGATTTCATCAACCCGGACGGGGCGCCGGGCTATTTCGAGCAGGAACTGCTGGTCTACGGCCGTGAAGGCGAGCCGTGTCGCCAGTGCGGCCGGCTGCTCCGCCACGCCACCATCGGCCAGCGCGCCAGCGTCTGGTGCGGCTACTGCCAGCGCTGACCCCTCGCACGCCCGTCGCCTTGGCGGCGGTATAGTCCGCCCAACGTCACCGGCGGGGGGGGGGCGATGGACGAAGCACCGGATATCACCGTATGGCTGGATTCAGCCCGCGCGGGCGACCGCGCTGCCCTGGACCGGGTGCTGACCCTGCTCTACCAGGAGCTGCACAGCATGGCCCGGCGCCAGTTGGCCGGCCAGCAGGGGCGCACGCTGGATGCCACCTCGCTGGTCCACGAGTCCTACCTGAAGCTGCTCGGCGCACGCGGTGCGGCCCGTTTCGAGGACCGCGCGCACTTTTTCGCCTATGCCGCCTCGGCCATGCGCAGCGTGGTCGTGGATTACGCGCGCAACCGGCTGGCGCGCAAACGCGGGGGCGACCTCAAACGGGTGGACCTGCCCGAGAACAGCAGCAGCGGCGTGCGCCTGGATGAAGACCTTCTGGCGCTGGATGTGGCGCTGGCGCGGCTGCAGGCCGTGGACGCCCACCTGGCCAAGGTGGTGGAGCTGCGCTATTTCGCCGGGTTGTCCGAACAGGAGATCGCCGACCTGTGCCAGCGCTCGGAACGCAGCATCCGCCGCGACTGGCAGAAGGCGCGCATGTTCCTGCTGGCCTCGGTGCGCGACGACTGAACACGGCGGGCAATGACGGTCCCGCGTGGCGGCGCGGGCGGTGGTACATCGTTCGGGGAGCAGATCGATGGAAGCGTCGCGCTGGCGGCAGGTGTCTTCGCTGCTGGACCAACTGCTGGAACTTGCCGACGGGCCGCGTGCGCAGCGGCTGGCGCAGCTGCGCCTGGCTGATCCGACGCTGGCCGACGACCTGGAGCGCCTGCTGGAACACGAGCGCGCCAGCCACGAGTTCATGGCCCAGCCGTTGTGGACCGCCGCCCCGCAGGACAGCCGTGCCGGCACGCTGATCGGGCCGTATCGGCTGCTGCGCGCGCTTGGCGAGGGCGGCATGGGTGAAGTCTGGCTGGCCGAACGCGCCGATGGCCTGTACCAGCGCCAGGTGGCCCTCAAGCTGCTGCGCAGTGGTTATGCAGACCCGGGCCTGCGCCAGCGCTTCAGCCGCGAGCGCGACATCCTGGCGCGGCTGCAGCATCCCAACCTGGCCGAACTGCTCGATGCCGGCGTCGACCTGCAGGGCCAGCCTTACCTGGCGCTGGCGTACGTGGAAGGCGAACCGATCACCGACTACTGCCAGCGGTTGCAGCTGCCGCTGGAACGCCGTCTACAGCTGATGCTGCAGGTGTGCGCCGTGGTCACCCACGCGCACGCCAACCTGATCGTGCACCGCGACCTGAAGCCCTCCAACATCCTGGTCACCGCCCACGGCGAAGTGAAGCTGCTCGACTTCGGCATCGCCAAGCTGCTTGACGACCCGGAGGCACGCGACAACGCGCAGCACCCGGCCACCGAGGCGCGCGCGTTCACTCTCCACTACGCCGCCCCCGAACAGGTGCGCGGCGAACCGGTCACCACGCTCACCGATGTGTACTCGCTGGGCGTGGTGCTGTTTGAAGTGATCACCGGGCGCAAGCCCTACCGGTTGCGCCGGCACAGCGATGCCGAATGGGAGCGCTCGATCCTGGAGGTGACCGCACCGCGCGCCTCGGCGGTGGTGCTGCGCGGCAGCGCCGGGAGCCCGCCCACGCTGGCCGATCGGCGGCTGGCCCGGCGCCTGCGCGGCGATCTGGACACCCTCCTGCTCAAGGCGCTGCAGAAGGAGCCGGCACAGCGCTATGCCTCGGCCGAAGCGCTGGCGCAGGACCTGCGCCGCTTCCTGGAAGGCCGCCCCATCCACGCGCGACCGCAGCGCACGCTGTACCGCCTGCGCAAGTACATCGGTCGGCACCGCTGGGGCGTGGCGGTGGGCTCGCTGGGGGCCGTGGCGCTGGCCGGCCTGGCGGTGGTGGCGCTGTGGCAGATGCAGCAGGCCCGGCGCGAAATCGCCCGCGCCCAGGCCATGCAGGAGTTCACCGTGGGCCTGTTCGACCGCGCCGCCGGCGCACGCCATGGCAGCTTCGACGTGCGCCAGTTGCTGGCCACCGGGCAGCAGCGCGGCGAGGCCGAACTGGCCGACCAGCCGTTGTCGCTGGCCGACCTGCAGGGCGTGATCGGACGTCTGCGGATCGGCATGGGCGACTATCAACTTGCGCTGCAGACGCTGGATCGCCAGCGCGCACTGCTGGAGCAGGCCGGCGAGGTGCCGCCACCGCTGCAGCTGGAAGCGGTCACCCAGCGCGGACGCGCGCTGCGCATGCTGGGCCGCTCGCGTGAGTGCGTGGCGCACATGACCCCGATGCAGTCGTTGGCCGCGCAACAGCGCAGCGCGCTGCCCGGCCTGGTGGCCGAGTACCACGCCCAGCTGGGCCGCTGCCAGCAGCTGTTGGGCTACCGCGACGAAGCGCGCACGGCCTTCGCGCTGTCGCTGGCGGTGCGCCGCGAGGTGCTGCACGACACCGCCGGCACTGCCGAGAGCCTGTCGGACCTGGCCGCGCTGGACAGCGACGACGGCCACCCGCAGGCCGCCCTGGCCGGCTACCAGCAGGCGCTGCAGCTGCTGCAGCTGCGGGCCGGTGAGCGCCTGCCGCAGCTGATTGTCGTGCGCCGCCACCTGGGTGAAACCCTCGCCGCGCAGGGTGACCTGGCGGCTGCCGAGCAGACCCTGCGCATCGCCTGGTCCGACGCGGTCAGCCTGTACGGGCCGGACCACCCGGAGACCCTGTCGATCCGGCGCCTGCGTGGCGTGCTGGCCCTGCAGCGCGGCGACCTGCGCCAGGCGGACGCGACCCTGCAGCAGGTCCATCGCCTGACCCGGCTGGCGCTGGGCGAGCAGCACCGCGACACCGGCCTGAGCTGGCACGCGCTGGGCCTGCTGGCGCTGGAGCGCGGTGACAGCAATGAGGCCGTGGTCGATTTCGAGCATGCCGTGGCGATCTGGCGGCAACAGGACTGCGTGCGGTTGCTGCCGCAGGGCCTGTACGACTACGGCAGTGCCCTGGCCCAGGCCGGGCGCTGGCAGGACGGGTTGGCCGCCCTGCATGAAGGCCGCCAATGGCAGGCCGCGCAGCGCGGCGACCAGGATCCGTCGGTGCAGCAGGCCGACCTGCGGATGGCCGAGATCACCAGTGCCTACGGCGACCCGCGCCAGGCCGGCGACCAGCTGGCGCAGTTGATGCTGCGCCACCGCCAGGGCGGTGCCGAGGCCATGGCCGGGCAACAGGCCCTGCAGCTGGCCTGGGGCCGCAACCTGGTCCGCATGGGGCAGGACGTGGAGGCCGAGCGCGTGCTGCTGGCGGTGGCCGACAGCCGCGCGCTGGACCCTGCCAGCACCGCCGTGCGCGGCCAGGCGCGCACCCGCCTGGCCGCGCTCCACTGCGCGCAGACGCCGCTGCGTAGCCGCGAGGCGCTGCTGCGGCTGCAGGGCCAGGCCCGGGTGCAGTGGCCGCAGGGCGGCGCCGCGCTGCGGGACATCGACCAGGCGCTGCAGGACTGCGCCAGTGCGACGCTGGCCACCGCCCGCTGAGCGGCGGGCTGGCTGAACGCCACGCGCGCGCCACCTCGGCGATTTAACGTTCGCCTGCCTATGATGTCCGGCCCTATCCTGCCAGTGCTGCCTGCATGCAACGTCGCGACTTCATCCGCAATGCCTCCCTGGCCTTGGCCGCGATCGGCTTTCCGGCGCTGCCGGCCTGCGCCGCGCAGGGCAGCCAGGTGGGCCTGCGCCGGCTCGGCCAGCCGCAGCCGTTCGATTTCGCCACCCTCAAGGGCCAGGCGCGCGCGCTGTCGCAGGCCGCCTACCAGACCCATAAGCGCACGTTGCCCGGGCCGCTGGAAGCGCTGGACTGGGACCAGTACCAGTCCATCAGCTACCGCCAGGACCATGCGCTGTGGGCCGACAAGCCCGGCAAGTACCAGGCCAAGTTCTTCCACCTGGGCCTGTACTTCCATTCCCCGGTGCGCATGTACGACGTGGTGGATGGCAAGGCGCAGGAACTGGCCTACGACCCGGCCGCGTTCGATTACGGCAAGAGCGGGTTGAAGGGCAGCCACCTGCCGGCCGACTTGGGCTTTGCCGGCTTCCGGCTCAATACCCGCCAGGACACCAACCGTGATTTCGCCGCGTTCCTGGGCGCCAGCTACTTCCGCGCCGTGGGCAAGGAAGGCCAGTACGGCCAATCGGCGCGTGGCCTGGCCATCGACACCGGCATGGGCAAGCCCGAGGAATTCCCGGACTTCATCGCCTATTACCTGGAACAGCCGGCCGCCGATTCCAACACCCTGGTGGTGTATGCGCTGCTGGATTCGCCCAGCGTGGCCGGCGCGTACCGCTTTGCCATCACCAACGGCGACACCCTGCTGATGGACATCGACTGCGCCCTGTACCCGCGCAAAGCCATCGAGCGGCTGGGCATCGCCCCGTGCACCAGCATGTACCAGGTGGGCGAGAACGACCGCCGCACGGCCTGGGACTGGCGCCCGGAAATCCACGACACCGATGGCCTGTCGATGTGGACCGGCAGCGGCGAGTGGATCTGGCGCCCGCTGTGCAACCCGCACAACCTGCGCTTCAACATGTTCGTGGACAACAACCCGCGCGGCTTCGGCCTGCTGCAGCGCGACCGCAACTTCGACCACTACCAGGACGACGGCGTGTTCTACGAGAAGCGCCCGTGCCTGTGGGTGGAACCGAAGGGGCAGTGGGGCAAGGGCTCGGTGCAGCTGGTCGAGATCCCCACCGTGGATGAAACCTTCGACAACATCGTGGCGTTCTGGAACCCGGAGGCCAAGCCGCAGCCGGGCCAGGAACTGCTGCTGGGCTACCGCCTGTACTGGGGCGCGCAGCCGCCGGCCCGTACGCCGCTGGCGCATTGCGTGGACAGCCGCACCGGGTTGGGCGGGGTGATCGGCAAGAAGCGGGCGTATCTCTCGTGGCGCTTCGCGGTGGATTTCGAAGGCGGCGAACTGGCCGCGCTGATCGACAAGGGCGAGGTGGAAGCGGTGGTCCAGGCCAGCCGCGGCCGCGTGGAGATCGTCTCGGCGCGCCCGTTGCGCGAGATCAAGGGCTACCGCGCCATGTTCGACCTGGTCCCGCCCGATGATTCCACCGACCAGATCGACATCCGCCTGTACCTGCGCAGCGGCGGCAAGACGCTGACCGAAACCTGGCTGTACCAGTACAGCCCGCCGCCGAAGGGCGCGCCGGAGCGCACGCTGTACTAGGTGGTTTGGGATTGCAGGGCTTGCAGCCCTGCACCTGCTTCAATCAACTTCAACTTCAACTTCAACGTCAAAAGCTGGCTTTCCGTGGGATGGCGGGGTGGGTCCGGTCGAGGGGGACGCCGTAAACCCATCCATGGGGGCTTGGTCGCGCCATCCGTGGCGCTCACACCCCCTCAACCGGACCCACCCCGCCTTCGACCGACCTCCGCGATCTGTCGGAGCACGGGGTCGGATCCCGTTGCTGCGCAACGGGCTCTGACCCCAGATGAATTTCGATATCTGACAGATGTGCCGACCAACGGTCGGCACCCACCAACACCCGCGTGAACCTGTCAGAGGTGGGGCGGTGTGGGTGGGCAGGACCGTTGGCGCCATGGATGGCGCCATCAAGCCCCCATGGATGGGTTTACGGCGTGTCCTGACCACCCACACCGCCCCGCCATCCCACGGAATGCCGCTCTTGCGTTGGCCGTTGCCGTCGCATTGAGCAGGCGCAGGGCTGCAAGCCCTGCAAAAGAACCACCACCTACAGAGGCAGGGGCGCCTGCGCCGGATCGATCCGGCCCTCACCGCGGGTGATTTTCTTGAACTCGGCCCGGCTCACCGACACATAGCGCTCGTTGCCGCCAATCTCCACCTGCGGGCCGTCCTGTACCGCATGGCCGTGCTCGTCCACCCGCACGGTCATGGTGGCCTTCTTGCCGCTGTGGCAGATCGTTTTGATCTCCTGCATCTCGTCGGCCCAGGCCAGCAGGTACTGGCTGCCTTCGAACAGCTCGCCGCGGAAATCGGTGCGCAGCCCGTAGCACAGCACCGGAATGCGCAGCTGGTCGACCACCTCGCTGAGCTGCCAGACCTGGCTGCGGCTCAGGAACTGCGCCTCGTCGACCAACACGCAGCCGAGCCTGCCGTGGGCCTCCAGGTCCTGCGCAATCAGCCGCTGCAGGTCGGTATCGCGATCGAAGGCCACGCCGTCGGCCTTCAGCCCGATCCGTGAGGCCACCACGCCCCGCCCGGCGCGGTCGTCCAGGCGCGGGGTCAGGATGGCCACGCGCATGCCCCGTTCCCGGTAGTTGTGCGCCGACTGCAGCAGCGTGGTGGTCTTGCCGGCGTTCATCGCCGAATAATAGAAATAGAGCTTGGCCATCGGCCAATTCTAGACGCCCGGCCGGCTCCCGTGGCTGCCCGGCGGGGCCGGCGGACGCAATCGTCCGCCGCGGTCCGGCCCTCCGACCTGGCCGGGCGGCCCGGTACAATGCTCCTCCCCCGGAGATGGCATGCACGGTCTCAACCCCCCCCAAAGCGCTGCAGTGCTGCACTGCGAAGGTCCTCTACTGGTGCTCGCCGGCGCCGGTAGCGGCAAGACGCGCGTGATCGTGGAAAAGATCGCCCAGCTGATCGCGACCAAGCGCTACCCCGCGCGGCGCATCGCGGCGATCACCTTCACCAACAAGTCGGCCAAGGAAATGCGCGAGCGCGTGGCCAAGCGCCTGCACGGCGGGGATGCCGAGGACGTCACCATCTGCACCTTCCATGCGCTGGGGCTGAAGTTCCTGCAGATCGAGCACGCCGCGGTGGGGCTCAAGCGCGGCTTCTCGATCTTCGATGCGGACGACGCCACCTCGCAGGTCAAGGACCTGATGTACGGCGCCAAGCCCGACGACATCGAGGACGTGAAGAACCTGATCTCGCGCGCCAAGAACGCCGGGCTGTCCCCCGAGCAGGCCATGGCGGCGGCGCGCAGCACCCGCGAGAAGGAAGCGGCCAGCGTCTACGAGCGGTACCAGCTGCGCCTGACCGCGTTCAACGCGGTCGACTTCGACGACCTGATCCGGCTGCCGGTGCAGGTGCTGGAAGAGAACCCCGAGATCGCCGTGGCCTGGCGCGAGCGCATCGGCTACCTGCTGGTCGACGAATGCCAGGACACCAACGACGCGCAGTACCGGCTGCTCAAGCAGCTGGCCGGCAGCAAGGGCAACTTCACCTGCGTGGGCGACGATGACCAGTCGATCTATGCCTGGCGTGGCGCGAACCCGGAAAACCTGCAGCAGATGGCGCGCGACTACCCGGCGCTGGAAATCATCAAGCTGGAGCAGAACTACCGCTGCTCCAACCGCGTGCTGCGCGCGGCCAACGCGCTGATCGCCAACAACCCGCACGAACACTTGAAGAAGCTGTGGAGCGATCAGGCCGACGGCGAGCGCATCCGGGTGTGGGAGTGCCGCAACAGCGAACACGAAGCCGAAAAAGTGGCGGCCGAGATCTCCTTCCTGGCGACATCGAAGAAGATTCCGTGGAGCGATTTCTGCATCCTGTTCCGCGGCAACTTCCAGTCGCGGCCACTGGAAAAAGCGCTGCAGCTGGTGCGCGTGCCGTACCACATCACCGGCGGTACCGCGTTCCTGGAGCGCCAGGAGGTCAAGGACACGCTGTCATGGCTGCGCCTGCTGGTGAACCCCGACGACGATACGGCGTTCATGCGTGCGGTGCAGTCGCCCAAGCGCGAAGTGGGCGCCGGTACGCTGGCCAAGCTGGCTGAACTTGCCTCGGAGAAAGAGCTGCCGATGGCGCACGCGGCCGAAGCCATTGGCGCGCTGTCGCAGCTGCCACCGCGCGCAGCCAACGGCCTAAGCCGCTTCACCGACATCCTGCGCGACCTGCGGGCGGAGATGCCCAAGCTCAGTTCCGGCGACCTGGTGCGCAAGCTGGTGAAGGAATCCGGGCTGGTCTCCGAACTGCGCAGTGCGTGCAAGGAAGAATCGGTCTACCAGCGTCGGCTGGGCAACCTGGAGGAGCTGGCGCAGTGGTTCGAAGGCGGCCCGCGTGGCGCCACCACCGCCGACCTGGCCGCGCAGCTGGCGCTGTTGTCGCGCAACGACAAGGATGACGGCGGCAACCAGGTGCGCATGATGACCATGCACGCGTCCAAGGGCCTGGAATTCCCGTATGTGTTCATCATCGGTTGCGAGGACGGCGTGCTGCCGCACCAGGTCAGCCTGGACGAAGGCAACCTGCAGGAAGAACGGCGCCTGCTGTACGTGGGCATCACCCGTGCCAAGGTGCAGCTGTGGATGAGCTACAGCAAGCTCACCCGCAAGTTCGGCGAGCACGTGCGGCTCAAGCCCAGCCGGTTCTTCGATGAAATTCCGGCCGAGGAAATGCAGCGCGACGGCGCCGACCCCGTCGCCGACGCCGCGCGCAAGAAAGAGCGCGCCAGCGCGGGCCTTGCCGCGATCCAGGCACTGTTCGACTGACCCACCGCACGGGTAGAGCCGACCGTTGGTCGGCTGCCCGAAGCGCGTCGGTTGCCCTATCCCGGCTCGAAGAGCAGCCGACCAACGGTCGGCTCTACCGTGTTCGGTGCGCGCATTGCACAATCGGTGTATCGCTTTCCACCGGTACCCGCATGTCCGCCGTGATCCAGACCGAACGCCTGCACCTGCGCCTGATCGATCCCGATCACGATGCGGCCGACATGCTGGCCCTGCTCAACGAGCCGGGCTTCATCCGCAACATCGCCGACCGTGGCGTGCGCACCCTGGCGCAGGCGCGCGACTACACCGCCGAGCGCGTGCTGGGCAGTTACACCCTCAATGGCTTTGGCATGTACGCGATCATCCGCCGCAGCGACGGCGCGTGGCTGGGCAATGCCGGGCTGGTACGCCGCGATGGATTGCCGGCACCGGGCATCGGCTACGCGTTGCTGGCCCAGTACGAAGGCAACGGGTACGCATTCGAAGCCGCGCGCGGGGTGATGCACTACGCGCGCGACGTGCTGGGGTACACCGACCTGTACGGCATCGTCTCGCCGGACAACCTGCGTTCGGCCGCGCTGCTGCGCAAACTGGGCATGGAAGACCGCGGCGACCTGCTGCTGCCGCCGCCGCATGGTGGGGACGTGGTGCTGCTGTTCGCCACCCCGGGCGCCCCGGCCCCCTGACGCCGACAACCGGCCACACGCCAAGGGGTAGAGCCGACCGTTGGTCGGCTGCCTTTCAGTCTCCCAACTGCGCGCGCAACGCCGCCAACTGTTCCTGCAATTCGGCCACGGTGGCCTCCAGCTGCTGCACGCGCGCTTCCAACGCCGGGCTGCCACCGCCACCGCTCGACGAAGACCCCTTGTAGCTCTCCGCCAACGCCTGCACGTCCACCGGGCCACCCAGCAGGTGCATGTAGCGGTCCTCGCGCTGGCCACTGGCGCGCGGCAGCTGCACCGCCAGCCCGCGCTGGATCATGCGCTCGATGTGGTGGCGCACTTCCTCGGCGTCCTGGAACTGGAACAGGCGCTCGCTGCGGGTCAGCAGCTCGTTCACCGTCTGCGGGCCGCGCAGCAGCAGCAGGCCCACGATGGCCAGCTGTTGCCGGGTCAGGTCCAGCGCACTACCGGCGCGGTGCTCGTAGCGTTCGGCCCGCGAGGAGAACTGCTGGCGGGCCAGGCCCATGCTTTCCAGCTGGCGCAGCGCGTGGTGCACATCGCCGGCCGACAGTGCCATCACCGGCTCGCGGGCGGTCTTCTGGTTGGCGGCCACCTGGGCGGCGTTGACCGTCAGCGGGTAGGCGTCCGGTGTGGTTGCCTCCTTCTCGATCAGGCAACCCAGGGCGCGGGCCTGGGCCGCGCTCAGCACGGGCAGGGCGGGGGTCTGGGTGTCGTCGGTCATGGCGCGCTCCGGGGTGTTTCAGGGGCGTGCAGCATAGCCGAGCCCCGCGGGCGGCATGAACCGGGGCGGACAAGCCGGTAAACTGGCGCGACTTTGTTGCTGGTGATCCCGATGCGCCGTACTGCTGCTGTTTCCCTGTCCGTGCTTGCCTGCGCCGTGATGGCGTTGAGTGCCTGCAAGCGCACCGAAGCCCCGGCCGATGCCGCCCCGCCGGCCGCCGCCGCAGCGCCCGCAGGCGCGCCCGCCGCCAGCGCCGATGCCGCCGCGTCGGCCAACGACAACCTCAACGCGGTGCTGTGGATGCAGCGCGCGCAGGAATACCGGGCCATCACCGAGCAGACCTACCGCGCCGCCGCCGACCACCTGGACAAGGCGCTGAAAGAAGCCAACTGGGACGCGCTGGTGTCCGAAGAGCGCGGCAACGCCGCCAAGGGCCTGAAGCCGGCCGTGGTGCTGGACGTGGATGAAACCGTGCTGGACAACTCGCCCTACCAGGCGCGCCTGGTGCGCGACGGCAAGGAATACGACGAGATGACCTGGGACCAGTGGGTGGCCGAAAAGAAGGCCAAGGCGATCCCCGGCGTGGTCGATTTCGCCAAGGCCGCCAATGCCAAGGGCGTGACCCTGCTGTACATCTCCAACCGCGCCGTGCACCTCAAGGAGGCCACCCTGGCCAACCTGCGCGCCGAAGGCCTGCCGGTGGCCGATGACAGCGTGTTCCTGGGCCTGGGCACCGTGGTGGAAGGCTGCGAGCAGGCCGGCAGCGAGAAGAACTGCCGCCGCCGCCTGGCCGGCCAGAAGTACCGCGTGCTGATGCAGTTCGGCGACCAGCTGGGCGACTTCGTGGAAGTCACCGCCAACACCAATGACGGTCGCGACGCGCTGCTGCAGCAGTACCACGACTGGTTCGGCGAGCGCTGGTGGATGCTGCCCAACCCGACCTACGGCGGCTTCGAGCCGGCGCAGTTCAACAACGATTACGCGCAGTCGCGGCAGGCCCGCCACGACGCCAAGCGCGCCGCGCTGGACTACGCACCGTGAGCCGCGCCCCGCTGCCGCTGCGCGATGACGAGCGCCTGATCTTCGCGCTCGATGTGCCGGGCCGCGACGAAGCGCTGGCGTGGGTAGACCGGTTGGGCGACAGCGTGTCGTTCTACAAGATCGGCATGGAACTGCTGGCCTCCGGCGAGTACTTCCAGGTGCTCGAGACGCTGGCTGCGCGCAACAAGCGCGTGTTCGTCGACCTGAAGTTCTTCGATATCCCAGCCACCGCCGCGGCGGTGATCAAGCGCCTGTCGCAGTGGCCGGTGAGCTACGCCACCATCCACGGCTGGCACCCGGCCATGATGGAGGCCTGTGCGGCCGCCAACGGCAGCGACATGCGCCTGCTCGCGGTCACCGTGCTGACCTCGATGGGCCATGGGGATCTGCGCGGCATGGGCATCGACCGCGAACCGGTGGACGTGGTGGTCGAGCGTGCACTGGCCGCCCAGGCCGCCGGCATCGACGGCGTCATCGCCTCCGGGCAGGAAGCCGGGCCGATCCGCGCCGCCACCGGTGCCGGTTTCTCCATCGTGTGCCCGGGCATCCGCCCCGGCGGCCCGGTGGGCGACGACCAGAAGCGCACGGTAGGCGTGGCCCAGGCGTTCGCCGACGGCGCCGATGCCATCGTGGTGGGCCGCCCGATCCGCCTGGCCGGCGACCCGCGTGCCGCCGCCGACGCCATCCAGCTGGAAATCGCCACCGCCTGGCGCGCCCGCCAGGCCTGAGCCCGCGAGCCGCCGACCCGTCGCCGCGCGTTGTGCGGCGGGTGGCGGCCACCCGCCGGGCACGCCCCACGTGCGATGGCGGCATGACCCCCGAACAACACCGACGGCCTTCCCGTACGCCGCGCCCACGTATCAGGAAACGCCGCACTCCTGGTGAACTGGGATTACGCACCCGTTCCGCTGCCCCTGCCTGCGATGGAATCGATCCTGCCGGTGCATTCCTGCCCGGCCTGTTTCCATCAACGCAATGGAGGTGCCGCATGCATGTCTTCCCCCGACTGGCCCTGGCCGCCGGTTTCCTTACCCTGTCCCTCGCCGCACACGCAGCCCCTGCGCTGCCCGGTAGCGTGCCCGCACGCCCGCTGATCATCGGCGGCGAAGACGCACTGCCCGGGCAATACCCGTTCATGGTCAGCCTGCAGCGGCTGGACGTCGGCAACTCCGACCACACACGGCACTGGTGCGGCGGCACGGTGATTTCCCCCTCCTGGGTACTCACCGCCGCCCACTGCGTCGAGCGGGCCCAGCCCGGCGGGTATGCGGTGCTGGGCGGCGCCACGACGCTGGACACCGCGGTCGGCAACCGGGCATCGAACATCCGCGCCATCCATGTGCATCCGGCGTTCGACCGCAACACCCTGGTCAACGATGTGGCCCTGATCCAGTTGCGCGAACCCCTGGCCGGCGTCACCCCGGCGCAGTTGCTGGAGGGCAGCGACGCCGGCTACCTCCGAACCGGACGCCGGTTCGATGTGATCGGCTGGGGCGACACCGGCCTGGAGGGTGACGCTGCCTCGCCCACGGTGCTGCAGACCGTCAAGACGCCGTTCGTGCCGTTCCGCACCTGCCAGCAGGCCTATCCCGAGCTGCAGGCGGGTGCGGTCATCTGCGCCGGGGAGGAAGGCATCGACAGCTGCCAGGGCGACTCGGGCGGGCCGTTGCTGGTGCAGCGGCGCGGCGCCTGGACGGTGCTGGGCGTGGTCAGCTGGGGGCAGGGCTGCGCCCAGGCCGGCTACCCCGGCGTGTACGCGCGGCTGGGCGATGGCTACATCAAGGACTTCATCGCCGCGACCTGGCTGGGGGACTGACACCGGCGGGAAACACGCGGCGCGGTACTGTGGGCCGATGTACCGTGGCAGTGAGAGGGCGACGCAGCGGCGTCGCCCTCCCCCGTGTTCCGGCACGAAGAGCGCCTGATCGCCACGAATCGCCACTGATCGGGCCCCGTTCGGTTCCATTTCAGGGGGCTGGGCCGGGTTGGCGGGTGGGTGGCTTGCCGCCTCAGGGGCGTAGGCCGCAAGATGCGATCCGGTCCGGGGAGTCCGAATTCATGTCCATGTCGTCCAAGTCGTGGCAGTACCGGGGGCAGGCAATGGCCCTGGTCCTGTGTGGGGCGCTGTTGGTGGGGGCCTGCAAGCGGGACCGGATCGATCCGGATGCGCCGTCCGCCGAACCGGTGGCCGCACTGCAACAACTGGCCCGGCATGTGGCCGACAACGACCTGCTCGGCTACGCCCGCGCCTCGGTACCGCCGGCCCACTACACGCGCCTGCAGGCCGCCTGGGCGCAGGGGCACAGCCGTTGGCCGCTCACCGAGCTGCCGCTGGATGGCCAGCTGTTGCCGATGCTGGCCTCGCTGTCGCGGCCGGACGCACCGCAGCGCCTGCAGCGCTCGTTCGATACCCAGATTGCCGGCCAGGCCACCGGCGTGCGCCAGGCGGCGCATTCGATGGGCCTGTTCGGCGTGCAGTACCTGCGCAACCAGAGCGACTACACCGATGCCCAGCGCGCCCATTACAGCCAGGTGGTGGACGCCCTGAGCAAATGGGCGGCGGCCGCGCCATTGACCGACAAGCAGCGCGCCCGCACCACCATCACCCTGCTCACCGCCACCGCGCGTACCGCCGGGCTGTCCACCGATGCGCAGCTGCAGGCCGCCGGCATGGAGGAGTCGCTGCGCCGCCTGGCGCCGTTCTTCAAGGCGTTCAAGACCGCGCTGGCCAGCTACGGCCTGGCGCTGGATGAGGCCTTGACCGGCCTGCGCGGGGAGCTGGTGTCCGAACTGGGCAACGACGCGGTAGTGCGGGTGCAGTACCCGCTGGCCGGCGAACAGATCGAGGCGCAGGTGCGCATGACGCGCCGTGATGGCCACTGGTACGTGGCCCGCACGCTGGAACAGGCCGACGCGCTGCTGCAGGCCGCCGACGCTGCGCAGGCGGCGCAAGCTGAACATGACGCCGCCGAGGCGGCCAAAGCAGAGGCCGCCGCGCAGGTCAAGGACGGTGCTTCTGCACCGGCTAAGCCATAATGAAGCCGATGCCGAACCAGAATCCCCTGCCTTTCCCCGGCGAAGAGCCGCCCAAGACGCCGGACGCTTCGTCCGCGTCGCCCGACAGCGTGGCCGCCACCGGCGCCCCGGCCGATCCCGGCCAGGCGACGACTGCCTCCTCTGCCGAGGTCGACCCGGCCAGCGTGGCGCCGGCCGCGATCGTGCCCGGCACCCGCGCGCCGGTTGGCCGCCGCCCGTGGTGGGCGCGCCTGCTGGGCCGCCTGGTCGAGCCGTGGCTGTCGCTGAAGATCGAACCCGAACACCCTGGCCAGTACAACGACGGCCGCCCGGTGGTCTACGTGCTGGAAGACTACGGGTTGTCCAACGCGCTGATCCTGGACAAGGCCTGCCGCGAGGCCGGGCTGCCCTCACCGCTGGTGCCCATCGCCGGCGACCCCACCGGGCGCAGGCGCGCCTACGTGGCGCTGTCGCGGCGGAGCAGCAGCAACTCGCTGATTCCCGAGCAGCGTGGTGCCAAGACCCATTCCGATTCGCTGGCCAAGGTGCTGCAGGCCCATCGTGCGCGCGATGAGCTGGACGTGCACCTGGTGCCGGTGTCGATCTTCGTCGGCCGCGCCCCGGACAAGCAGAGCGGCTGGTTCGCGGTGCTGTTCTCGGAAAACTGGGCACTGGTGGGCCGCTTCCGCCGCCTGCTGGCGGTGCTGCTGAACGGCCGCAGCACCATCGTGCGGTTCGCCCCGCCGATCTCGCTGCGCAGCACGATCGACGAGGGGCTGGACCCCGAGCGCACCGTGCGCAAGCTGCAGCGCGTGCTGCGCACCCATTTCCGTCGCATCCGCGAGTCGGTGATCGGGCCGGACCTGTCCACCCGCCGCCTGCTGGTGGACAAGGTGCTGGACGCGGACACCGTGCGCGAGGCCATCGCCTCGCAGGCCAAGCGCGACAACTCCAAGCCGGCCGATGCCTGGAAGAAGGCGCATGCGTACGCCTGGGAAATCGCCGCGGACTATTCCAGTCCGGTGGTGCGCTCGGCCAGCTTCATGCTCAGCCATGTCTGGAACCGCATCTACGCCGGCGTGCTGGTCCATCACCTGGACAAGTTCAAGGCCGCCGCGCCGGGGCACGAAGTGGTCTACGTGCCCAGCCACCGCAGCCACATGGACTACCTGCTGCTGTCCTACCTGCTGTACGACCGCGGCATCGTGCCGCCGCACATCGTGGCCGGCATCAACCTGAACCTGCCGGTGGTCGGCACGCTGCTGCGCAAGGGCGGCGCATTCTTCATCCGCCGCTCGATCCGTGGCAACGCGCTGTACTCGGCGGTGCTCAGCGAATACGTGGCCCAGCTGGTGGCCGGTGGCTATTCGATCGAGTACTTCGTCGAAGGCGGTCGCTCGCGCACCGGGCGCCTGCTGCAGCCCAAGGGCGGCATGATCTCGATGACGCTGCGCGCGTTCCTGCGCCAGCCGCGCAAGCCGGTGCTGTTCCAGCCTGTCTACATCGGCTACGAAAAGCTGATGGAAGGCGGCAGCTACCTGGACGAACTGTCCGGCCGGCCGAAGGAAAAGGAATCGATCTGGCAGCTGCTGTGGTCCATTCCCAAGGTGCTCAAGCAGAACTACGGGCAGGTGGTGGTCAACTTCGGCGAGCCGATCGCGCTCAACGACGTGCTGGCCCAGCAGGCGCCGGACTGGAACGGGCAGCCGGTCAGCGAAGACGAGAAACCGTCGTGGCTGTCGGGCACCGTCGACCACCTGGCCGAACGCATCCAGGTGCACATCAACGGTGCCGCCGACGTCAACCCGATCAACCTGCTGGCGCTGGCGCTGCTGTCCACGCCCAAGCACGCGATGGGCGAGGCCGACCTGATCGCGCAGATCGAGCTGTGCAAGACCCTGCTGGTTGAAATGCCGTATTCGGACCGGGTGACGGTGACCCCGCACTCGCCGGACCGCATCATCGCCCATGCCGAGGAAATCAACGTCCTCACCCGCATCAAGCACCCGCTCGGCGACGTGCTCAGCGTCAGCGGCGACACCGCGGTGCTGCTCAGCTACTTCCGCAACAACGTCATCCACCTGTTCACCGCATCGTCGTGGGTGGCGTGTTGCTTCCAGAACAACCGCCGCATGAGCCGCACCGGCCTGGTCCAGCTGGGCCGCACGGTGTACCCGTTCCTGCAGGCCGAGCTGTTCCTGCCGTGGACCGAGGACGAGTTCGCCCAGCGCATCGAGCAGACCATCAACGTGTTCGTGCGCGAAGGGCTGCTGCAGAACGTCAACGAAGACGACGGCGGCATCCTGGCGCGCAACACCGGGCAGACCGACGAGGTATTCCGTCTGCGTGCGATCGGCCACTCGCTGCAGCAGGCATTCGAGCGCTATTACATTGCCATCTCGGTGCTGGTGAAGAACGGCCCGGGCACGCTGGGTGCGGCCGAGCTGGAAAGCCTGTGCCAGCAGGCTGCCCAGCGCCTGAGCCTGCTCTATGCGCCGGCCGCGCCGGAGTTCTTCGACCGCACCCTGTTCCGCGGCTTCATCCAGAAGCTGCGCGAACTGCGCCTGGTGTGGCCGGACGAGAACAGCAAGCTGCTGTTCGACGACCGCCTGGACGCATGGGCCAAGGACGCCAAGTTCATCCTGGGCCGCGAGCTGCGCCACACCATCGAACGGGTGAGCCCGGAAGCGGCCAAGCCGGAAGAGCCGGTCAGCACGGATTGACGGAAGCGGATGCGCCCAGGCGCATCCGGACGTGTCCCCACGTATCCGGATCTTATTGCGTTCGCCAGCAATTCGTAGGTACCGACCGTTGGTCGGTACCCGCGCGCAAGCGCGGCACAAGCGTCCGGAGACCAAGCAACACGGCGTGCACCGGTTGACCGGCGCTGACCACCGTCCGAAGCCGCATGACAGGGTTCATGCCGCAGGGACGGACGGCAGCCGACCAACGGTCGGCTCTACCCCCCCGGAACACGCGCGGTGATCGGGACGAACGGCAGCCGACCAACGGTCGGCTCTACGTCCGGAACATGCGCGGTGATCGGGACGAACGGCAGCCGACCAACGGTCGGCTCTACCCCCGGAACACGCGCGGTGATCGGGACGAACGGCAGCCGACCAACGGTCGGCTCTACGCGGGTTCGTCCGGAATCAGCATGTCCGCCAGCTTGGCGATGCAGTCCTTCAACTGCAGCTTGCGCCGCTTCAGGCGCTTGGCCTCCAGTTCGTCTTCGCCGTTGGCGGCCATGCGCTGGATCTGCTCGTCCAGCACGCGGTGTTCCTGCCGGAGTTCGGCAAGGCGGACGCTGATCTGCTCGGGTGTGAGGGTATCCACAGCTGTCGAGCATACACATCTGCGATGACGCCCGGGAGTGAACGCAGTCACGTCGGGGTCCCTGTGAGGGTGCCCCCCAGCCGGTAGAATGACACCATGAATCCCGCCGTCATCCGCCTGCCCGATCCCGTCCCGCGCGCCCGCGATCCGCGCGCGGCCGACGCCGCGCAGGACAAGCTGGCGCGGCGCCTGCGCCGCCAGGTGGGCCAGGCCATCGCCGACTTCGGCATGATCGCCGACGGCGACAAGGTGATGGTGTGCCTGTCCGGCGGCAAGGACAGCTACACCCTGCTGGACGTGCTGCTGCAGCTGCAGAAGAAGGCGCCGGTGCGCTTCGAACTGGTGGCGGTGAACCTGGACCAGAAGCAGCCGGGCTTCCCCGCGCACGTGCTGCCGCAGTACCTGGAATCGATCGGCGTGGCGTACCAGATCATCGAGCAGGACACCTATTCGGTGGTCAGCCGGGTGATTCCGGAAGGACGCACAATGTGTTCGCTGTGCTCGCGGCTGCGGCGCGGCGCGCTGTACCGCCACGCGGCGGAAAACGGCTTCAGCAAGATCGCCCTGGGCCACCACCGCGATGACAGCGTGGCCACCTTTTTCCTCAACCTGTTCCACCACGCCAAACTGTCGGCCATGCCGCCCAAGCTGCGCAGCGACGACGGCCAGCACGTGGTGATCCGCCCTCTGGCCTACGTGGCCGAGGACGACATCCGCGCGTATGCGCAGGCCCGCGCGTTCCCGATCATTCCGTGCAACCTGTGTGGCAGCCAGGACAACCTGCAACGCCGCCAGGTGGGCCAGATGCTGCAGCAGTGGGAGCAGCAGCACCCCGGTCGCATCGACCAGATCGCCCGCGCGCTGGGCACCGTCGAGCCGTCGCAGCTGGCCGACCCGGCGCTGTTCGATTTCATGGCGCTGGCCCGAAGCCCGGCCACCGCCGTGCCGTCCCCGCCGTCGGCCTGGGCCGACGCCACCCCCGACATCGGCGGCGCGCCCGGGCCGGCCTGAGCCGCCCGACGCCCCGCCTTCCCTTCACGACCTACTTCGGACTTCCATGTTCTTTCGCAACCTGACGCTGTTCCGCTTCCCGACCGCCACCGATTTTTCCGAAGTAGACACCCTGCTGCCGCAGGTGCTGCTCAAGCCGGTGGGTCCGCTTGAAATGAATTCGCGTGGTTTCATCTCGCCGTTCGGCCGCGAGGAAAAAGCCGTGTTCTCGCACCGCATCGGCGACGCGCTGTGGCTCACCGTGGGCGGCGAGGACAAGATCCTGCCGGGCGCGGTGGTCAACGACCTGCTGGCGCGCAAGCTCGAGGAGATCGAGGAGAAGGAAGGGCGCAAGCCCGGCGGCCGCGAGCGCAAGCGCCTCAAGGACGACCTGCTGCACGAACTGATGCCGCGCGCCTTCGTGAAGAGCTCGCGCACCGACGCGCTGATCGACCTGACCCACGGCTACGTGGCGGTGGACAGCTCCAGCCGCAAGACCGGCGAGAACGTGATGTCCGACATCCGTGGCCTGCTCGGGAGCTTCCCGGCGATGCCGCTCAACGCCGAAGTGGCTCCGCGCTCGATCCTGACCGGCTGGATTGCCGGCGAGGAACTCCCGACCGGGCTGAGCCTGGGCGAAGAATGCGAGATGAAGGACCCGGCCGAGGGCGGTGCGGTGGTCAAGTGCCAGCACCAGGAGCTGCGCTGCGACGAGATCGACAAGCACCTGGATGCCGGCAAGCAGGTGACCAAGCTGGCGCTGGTATTCGAGGACAACCTGTCCTTCGTGCTGGGCGACGACCTGATCGTGCGCAAGCTGAAGTTCCTGGACGGCGCGCTGGACCAGCTTGAACACGCCGACGATGACGGCCGCCGCGCCGAACTGGACGCCCGTTTCGCCCTGCAGAGCGGCGAAGTACGGCGCCTGTTCCTGCTGCTGGAAGAGGCCTTCAAGCTCAGCAAGGCTGACTGAGCCAGCGGCGCCATCGCGTAGAGCGGAGCTCTGCCCCGCTGGTTCACGTACGTGGCATCGCACCGGGAAGGCAGCGGGGCAGAGCCCCGCTCTACGTGCGCGTGGTGCCCGACCGGTAGGCAGCGGGGTAGAGCCCCGCTCTACGTGCTGGCCTGAACAGCGCGCAGTCATGCGCCGGTCACTGCCGGCGCTATGCTGTACCCATGTCCGGATTCCTCCGCCGCCTCATTTCGCCGGCTGCCCCCACCCTGCAGCGCGACACGGTTCGACTACGGCTGGAAGATGCCGAGATCGACGTGCTGCGCGTGCGCGATCCGCGTGCGCGGCGGATCAAGCTCAGCGTCGACGAGCGGGGCGTGCGCCTGACGCTGCCGCCGCGGGCCAGCCTGGTGATGGGCGAACGCTTCCTGGAGCTGCACCGCGACTGGTTGTCCACGCAGCTGCGCAGCTACCAGGCGCAGAACCTGCCGCCACCGCTGGTGATCGGCGAGCCGGGCGTGCTGCCGTTGCGCGGTGCGCTGTTGCCGTTGCGGTGGGAAAGCGGCCGCTTCGCGACCATGCGCATCGACAGCGAGGGCGCCTGCCTGCACTGGCCGGCGCGCGGTACCGATGCCACGCTACGCCGCACCCTGCGCGAGTTCTACGAGGCACAGACCCGTGCCGATGTGGGCCAGTGGCTGCCGCGCTACCTGCCCGGCCTGCCGCGTGCACCGGCGCGGTTGCGCCTGAAGGTGATGTCCTCGCAATGGGGCTCGCTGGCACCCGACGGCAGCATGGCGCTGGACCTGGCGCTGGTGCTGGGCCGTCCATCGGCCTTCGAGTACGTGCTGGTGCACGAGCTCTGCCATTTGATCCAGGCCAACCATTCGCCGGCCTTCTGGGCCGAGGTGGAGCAGCGTTTTCCGGCGTGGCGGCAGGAGCGCGATTATTTCCAGGCCGAAGGACGGCGGTTGAAGGCCATGCTGCGGCAGCTGCTGACCCCCACCCCGTAGAGCCGACCGTGGGTCGGCTGCGCAGCCTGGTGTGTAGAGCCGACCGTTGGTCGGCTGCCCATGACATCCAGGCCCGCGGGGTTGCCGGCCAGCGGCCGGCACTACCGGTATCTTCCGTACCGACCAACGGTCGGTACCTACCGGTGTTTGGCGCATCGGCCGACCGGCGGTTCACCGGTGTTTGGCGTACCGACCAACGGTCGGTACCTACCCGGTGGCGCGGGCGGTGGCGGCCTGTGCCCAGCGGGTCGCCACGCGGGGGACGGTGATGCACACCGCCTGGTCGGTCACGGTGGTGACGGCGCGTTCCAGCAGCTGGATGTCGGCCTCGTGCTGGCGGGCCACGTGCGGGTCCTCGAAGAAGATCGCGCGCTGGCAGTCGCCTTCCAGCACGCGGTCGGCGATCTGCGCGTCGCCGCCCATCGGGCCGCTCTGGTAGCGCTGCACCCACGCCTGGTCCTGCGGCCAGCCGCGGCTCCAGGCCAGCTCGTTGAGGCGCTGGCCGGTGGTGCCGGTGCCCACGCGATGGGCGAAGCGTGAAAGCAGGTCGAAGTGCTCGTCGGCAAAGGCCAGGATCGCCGGCTTCATGGCGTCGTGCGCAATCAGGGCCAGGGTCTGCCGTTCGAACGCATACAGGTCGTCAGCGCCCGGATCGGCGGGCAGCCCGGCGTGCACGCGCTCCACTTCAACCCAGTCGCGCGCGGTGGCCACGGTGGAAATGAACGGCTTGCCGTGGATCACGCACTGGCGCTTGAGCGCGGTGGCCTCGGGGAAGATCGACGACGGGTCCACCGGATCCATCAGGTAGATCGCCCCGTCCAGGGTGCGCTCCGGCGAGCCCATCCCGACCACGTCGGCCACCAGCTTCATCAGGCCGCCCTCGCGCCCGTTGGGATAGCGCTTGAGCGGGGCGAAATCGGGCAGGAAGCCCAACCGCTGGATCGCATCGAAGGTGCGCCCGACCGCATGCAGCTCCACCCCCAGCTCGCGCAGGCCACCGTCGCAGGCGCGCAGCCAGCGGAACAGGGCGGCGTGCTTGTCGTGGTGGTGCAGGCGGTTGGCGGCCAGGCCGATGCGCATGGGGATCATCCGGTAGGGAGGTGAGCAACCGGCATTCTATGTCGCTTCCCGGGCTCCGGAACTGCGAACTCGGGCACGCGTCTTCACGCATTTTCGTATTAGTTGCATAGCCTGGAAGTGGGCCATAACCGACAGTGGGTGCCATCAGTCAATCAGGAAAAACCGCCATGGCGCTCTCCCAGGTTCCCAAGGACATGTCGGTCCAGTCCCTTGCTGCCGACCGCAGCGCTCGTATCCGCGCGCTGGGCCGGCTGCTGCGGCATGCCGCCAGCGGCGACGCCGACGTGCTGCTGGTCGGGCTGGCACGCATGCTCGACGCACATATCGACAACGATCATGCCGATGACGCCAGCAACGGGCGCATCCGCGACCAGCTGGACGAGATTGAGCTGTTGCTGGCGCTGGAGATCGAGCGGGCCGGGGTGCGCGCGGCCCCGCCGTTGTCCAACGCGGCTTGAGGACAGCCGGGCAGAGCCCGGCTCTACGGCGCCGCGCGTTTCGTGGCCTGCCGGGCCACGTTCGGCAACCGCGCGCGGCGCGGCCGCCCCATCCCGCCGACGTCAGACCGCCAGCAGCTGCGCGATGCTGGCCGCCGCATCGCGGCCTTCGGCCACGGCGGTGACCACCAGGTCGGCACCGCGCACGGCGTCACCGCCGGCGAACAGGCGCGGGTGCGCGGTCTGGAACGGCAGGCGGTCCTTGCCACCGGCGATGATGCGGCCGTTGTGGCCGGCTTCCACGCCGCGCTCGGTCAGCCAGGCCGGGGTGCTGGGCGAGAAGCCGAAGGCGATGATCACTACGTCTGCTTCCAACAGCGATTCGCTGCCTTCGACCGGCACCGCGTTGCGGCGTCCCTGCGCGTCGGGTTCGTCCAGGCGGGTTTCCACCACCATCACCCCGATCACCTCGTCGTCCGCGCCGGCTTCAATGGACAGCGGCTGGCGGTTGAACAGGAAGCGCACGCCTTCCTCGCGCGCGTTGGCCACTTCGCGTGCCGAGCCGGGCATGTTGGCTTCGTCGCGGCGGTAGGCGCAGGTCACCTTGGCCGCGCCCAGGCGCACCGCGCTGCGCACGCAGTCCATGCCGGTGTCGCCACCGCCCAGCACGACCACGCGCTTGCCCTCCAGGTCGGGCAGGGCGATCTGGTCTTCCCAGCCGGCAATGGGCCGGCCATGCGCGTCGCTGCCGCCGACGATGCGGCTGTTCTGCACCAGGAAAGGCAGCGCCGGCAGCACGCCCTTCAGGTCCTGGCCGAGCAGGCCGCCATCGGTGTAGCGGTAAGCGCCGGTACCGACGAACACCGCGTCGTACTCGGCCAGCAGCTGGTCCACGCTGACGTCGCGACCGATCTCCACGCCCAGCCGGAACTGCACGCCCATGCCTTCGAGCACGTTGCGGCGGCGGCTGATCACCGCCTTGTCGAGCTTGAAGCTGGGGATGCCGAACTGCAGCAGCCCGCCGATCTGTTCGTAGCGGTCATACACCACCGCCTGGATGCCGGCATGCGCCAGCTTGTCGGCGCAGGCCAGGCCGGCCGGGCCGGCACCGATCACCGCCACGCGCTTGCCGGTGGGTTCCACGGCGGTCATGTCCGGGCGCCAGCCGGTGGCCAGCGCGGTGTCCACGATGTACTTCTCGACCGCGCCGATGGTGACCGCGCCGAACTCTTCCAGCGTGCAGCTGCCTTCGCACAGGCGGTCCTGCGGACACACCCGGCCACACACTTCCGGCAACGGGTTGGTGGAGTGGCACAGCGTGGCTGCTTCGTGGATGCGGTTTTCCTGCACCAGCTGCAGCCATTGCGGGATGGCGTTGTGCACCGGGCACTTCCAGCTGCAGTACGGGTTGCCGCAGTCCAGGCAGCGGCCGGCCTGGAACTGGGCGTCTTCCTTGCCGAACTTGCCGTACAGCTCGCCCCAGTCGCCGGACGTGCGCAGTTCGACGGGAATGCGCTGCGGCATGGTCCGGGGCAGGTCGAGGAACTGGAAGGCTTGCTTGCGGCTCATGGATGGGCCCTGCGTTGTTCGGTCGCCGGGCAGAGCCCGGCGCTACGGAATGTTCGGGTTGCCGGGCAGAGCCCGGCACTACGATTTTGGGTTGCCGGCCAGCGGCCGGCACTACGTGGACGGTCAGGCGGCGCGGCGCAGCGAGTCGGTAAGCGATTCGATGCTGGCGGCCTTGGGTTTGACCAGCCAGAACTTGCCCACGTAATCGCGGAATTCGTCGAGGATCTGCTGCGCCCAGATACTGCCGGTCAGTTCGCGGTGGCGGCTGATCAGCGTGTGCAGGTGCTGGCGATGGTTCTCGAAGCCTTCGGCGGAAATGCGGTGGATGTCGATGAGCTCGTGGTTGTAACGGTCCACGAAGTCACGGTCGATATCCAGCACGTAGGCCAGGCCGCCGGTGAAGCCGGCACCGAAGTTCAGGCCCACCTTGCCCAGCACCAGCACGATGCCGTCGGTCATGTATTCGCAGCAGTGGTCACCGGCGCCCTCGATCACCGCCAGCGCGCCGGAGTTGCGCACGCCGAAGCGCTCGCCGGCCCGTCCGGCCGCAAACAGCTCGCCGCCGGTGGCACCGTACAGGCAGGTGTTGCCGATGATCGCGGTGTTGCGCGCCTCGAAGCGCGCGCCACGCGGCGGGCGCACCACCAGCCGGCCACCGGCCATGCCCTTGCCGACGTAGTCGTTGGCTTCGCCTTCGACCTCCAGCTGCAGGCCGCCCACGTTGAACGCCCCGAAGCTCTGCCCGGCGGTGCCGCGGAAACGCAGGGTCAACGGCGCATCGCTCATGCCTTGGTTGCCGTGCACGCGGGCGATCGCGCCGGACAGGCGGGTGCCGATCGAGCGGTCGGTGTTGTGGATCAGGAAGCGGTGTTCGCCGCCGAGCTTGCCGGCAATGGCGGGGGCCAGCAGGCCGTCCATCTGCGTGGCCAGGCTGTCCGGCGATTCGTACAGGCGCTGCGCGGCGCAGTGGCTGCCTTCGTACGTGGCCGGGTTGAGCAGGCGCGACAGGTCGACCTTGACCCCCGGGCGCGGGGAAACGTCCAGCTGCTGCAGCAGGTCGGTGCGGCCCACGATCTCGTCCAGCGAACGCACGCCCAGGTAGGACAGCCAGCCACGCACTTCCTCGGCCAGCAGGCGGAAGAAGTTCTCCACGCGCTCGGGCAGGCCGGTGAAGTACTGTGCGCGCAGGCGCTCGTCCTGGGTGGCCACGCCGGTGGCGCAGTTGTTGAGGTGGCAGATGCGCAGGTACTTGCAGCCCAGCACGATCATCGGCGCAGTGCCGAAACCGAAGCTGTCCGCGCCCAGCAGCGCGGCCTTGATCACGTCCAGGCCGGTCTTCAGGCCACCATCGGTCTGCAGCAGGGTGCGCCCGCGCAGGTCGTTGGCCACCAGCGCCTGGTGCGACTCGGCAACGCCCAGTTCCCACGGCACGCCGGCATAGCGGATCGAACTGACCGGGCTGGCACCGGTGCCGCCGTCGTGGCCGGATACGGTGATCAGGTCGGCGCCGGCCTTGACCACGCCAGCAGCAATGGTGCCCACGCCGGCATGGCTGACCAGCTTCACCGACACCAGCGCGTCGGGGTTGACCTGCTTGAGGTCGTAGATCAGCTGGGCCAGGTCTTCGATGGAGTAGATGTCGTGGTGCGGCGGCGGTGAGATCAGGCCGATGCCCGGCTTGGCATAGCGCAGCCGCGCGATCAGCTCGTTGACCTTGTGGCCGGGCAGCTGGCCGCCTTCACCGGGCTTGGCGCCCTGTGCGACCTTGATCTGCAGCACTTCGGCGTTGACCAGGTACTCGGCGGTGACGCCGAAGCGGCCCGAGGCCACCTGCTTGATCTTGCTGCGCTTCTCGGTCCCGTAGCGCACCGGGTCTTCGCCACCTTCGCCGGAGTTGCTGCGCCCACCGAGCCGGTTCATGGCAATCGCCAGCGCTTCATGTGCTTCCGGCGACAACGCACCCAGGCTGATGGCGGCGGTGTCGAAGCGGCGGAACAGGTCTTCGGCCGGGGCCACCTCGTCCAGCGGCGTGGGCGTGGGCGCGGCCTTGAGCTGCAGCAGGTCGCGCAGCGCCGACACCGGGCGACCGTGCACGGCCTCGCAGTAGCGCTGCCAGTCCGCGGCATCGCCACTGCGCGCGGCGCGCTGCAGGGTCATGACCACGTCCGGGTTGTACATGTGGTATTCGCCGCCGTGCACGTACTTGAGCACGCCGCCCACGTCCGGGCGCAGCAGGTCGTTCCAGGCACGCACGGTGAGTTCGCGGGCTTCGTCGTCCAGGCGCGCAAAGCCCACGCCGGCCACGCGCGAGGCGGTGTCGGGGAAGCACAGGCCGACCACGTCGTCATCCAGCCCGACGATCTCGAACAGCTGCGCGCCGCGGTAACTGGCCACGGTGCAGATGCCCATCTTGGAGATGATCTTGGACAGGCCCTTGTAGATGCCCTTGCGGTAACGGCGGCCGATCTGCGACTGCTCGCCGCCCTTGCTCAGCTGCAGGATGCCGCGCCGACCCAGGTCGAACAGCGTCTGGTAGGCCAGGTACGGGTACACCGCGGTGGCACCGAAGCCGAGCAGGCACGCCATGTGGTGCGCATCGCGTGCGGTGCCGGTTTCCAGGATCAGGTTGACGTCGCAGCGCAGCCCGGCGTTGGACAGGTGGTGGTGCACCGCGCTGGTGGCCAGCAGCGCATGCACCATCGGCCGGTCGGCGACCGGGTAACGGTCGCTCAGCAGCAGCATCACGATGCCCTCGCGGGCGGCCGCCTCGGCCTCGGCGCAGATGCGCTCGATGCCCGCCTTCAGGCCTTCGTCCAGGCTGTAGGACAGGTCGATCAGGCGGTTCTTCTCGACGTACTGCTCCATCTTGATCAGCTGGCGCAGCTTGCGCTGGCTGAGCACCGGCGAATTCAGGATGACATGGTTCACCGTCTCCGCGCCGGCATGGAAGATGTTGGTCTCCTTGCCGAGCTGGGTGGTCAGCGACATGACGCAGTCTTCGCGCAGCGGGTCGATCGGCGGGTTGGTGACCTGCGCGAACGCCTGGCGGAAATAGTCGTACAGCGGGCGACTGTGCTGGCTGAGCACGGCCATGGGCGTATCGTCGCCCATCGAACCGGTGGCTTCCTGCTCGGTCTCGGCCAGCGGCCGCAGGATCTGCTCGACCTCTTCGGTGCTCAGCTGGAACAGCTTGTGGTAGCTGCGCAGGGTGCGCTCGTCGAACGGTTCCTCCACCAGCGAGGGATCGATCAGCTCGGTCTGCAGGTAGGTTACGCCCTGCTGCAGCCACTGCTTGTACGGCGCGCGGCCGCGGTTGATGCGGTCGATGGCATCGGAGTCGAGCAGGTCACCGCGCTTGAGGTCGATGGCCATCATCTCGCCCGGTCCCAGCTTGCCCTTGCGCACCACGCGCTCGGCCGGCACTTCCCACACGCCCGCTTCGGAAGCCACCAGGAAATGGCGGTCGGAGGTGAGCATCCAGCGCGCGGGGCGCAGCCCGTTGCGGTCCAGCGTGCAGGCCGCATAGCGACCGTCGCAGGCCACGATGCCGGCCGGGCCGTCCCACGGCTCGCTGTTGAGCCCGTAGAACTCGTAGAACGCGGCCAGATCGGGGTCCTTGAACTCCAGCGACTGGGTCGCCGGCGGCACCAGGATGCGCAGCGCCTGGATCAGGTCCATGCCGGCGCTGACCATCAGCTCGAGCATGTTGTCCAGGCTCTGCGAATCCGAGCCGTGCATGGAGATCACCGGGTCGAACTGGCCGATGTCGAAGCGCGGCGTCTTCCACACCTTGCTGCGTGCCTGCGCCCAGCGGCGGTTGCCTTCGATGGTGTTGATCTCGCCGTTGTGGGCGAGCATCCGGAACGGGTGCGCCAGCGGCCAGCGTGGCAGGGTGTTGGTGGAGAAGCGCTGGTGGAACACGATGGCGCTGGAGGCCAGATCGTTGCGCTGCAGGTCCACGTAGAAGCGGCTCAGCTTGTCCGGCAGCACCATGCCCTTGTAGCTGATCGCATTCGGGCTGAGCGTGGTGACGTAGTAGTCGGCGTGCTCGCGCAGCTGCTGTTCGCTGCGGCGACGGGCCAGGAACAGGGCCAGCGTGAACGTCGCCTCGTCCTGCTCCGCACCGGCATCCACAAACACCTGTTCGATGCGCGGCAGGGTGTCGCGGGCCAGTTGCCCGCACACGCTGGAGTCGGTGGGTACCAAGCGCCAACCGACCGGTCGACAGCCGGCATCGCGCAGCTGCTGTTCCAGGGTGTCGCGGCAGGTCTGGGCGGCCGCCTCGTCGTGCGGCAGGAACACCACGCCGGCGGCGAAACGCGCCCCCAGGCTGAGCCCGGCTTCGGCGGCAAGCGCTTTGAGGAACACGTCGGGGCGGCGCAGCAGCAGGCCGCAGCCGTCGCCGGTGATGCCATCGGCGGCCACGCCACCGCGGTGGGTCATGCGCGAAAGCGCTGCAATGGCGGTATCCACCAGCAGTCGGGACGGCTGGTCGTCGAGCTGGGCAACCATGCCGAAACCACAGGCATCGCGCTCATCTTGCGGGTCGTAAAGCCCTTGGCGGTTGCGGGGGGCCATCTCTGCCTCAATGTCGGGTGAGCGGCGACACTCGTCCCCGCTCAATCCGTTGAGCGCATCTGGAGGCACCGGATGACTCGACTAGATCACAGTTGCTGCAACGCCGCAATACACGGTTGCAGCCGCAACCAAACCCCTTCAAAAACCGCCTGGAACCGGGGTTCCAGGCGTCCCTGTTCAGCCGCAGCGCAGGCCGCTGATCGCGCCCTTTTCGTCCACTTCGATGTTCAGTCGTTCACCGACGAACTCCATCGTGGTCATGTCGTTGGGCTTGAGCACCCGCAGCTGCTTGGCGCTGGCGTCCTGCTGGGCCTGGCTGCCGATCTTGTCGCTGTAGGCCTGGCCGACCAGGCTCTGCACCTGGGTCGCATCGCAGGTGCCAACCGGCGGCGCTTCCAGCGCCTTGCCCGCTTCATCGGTCGGGGCGGCGGCGGCTTCGGCGGCCCTCTGGGCATGGGTGCCCACGGCTTCCTGCTCGTCCAAGGGCGGCGCCTGGCAGGCGGCCAGTACGAGCAGGGCGAGAATGACGGCCACAAGGCCAATGGAACGCCGCAGGCGGCGGAACGACAAGGATGGCATCGAAACTCCAGACATCGAACCAGGAAACCTTGAAGGATATCGCCAAGCGGGGTGTGAGGTGTTCGTGTTGTGTTATTGACGCGCCCTCGCACCCGCACCGGGTATCACTGCAGGCCCTTACCGCCGCGTCCTCCGATGAGCCCCAGTCGTCGCGTCACCCCCGAAGTCGCCGCCGCCCGCGAGGCCGGCCTGCGTTACGTCAGCGATGAAATGCCGGGCCTGCAGCGGCGGCGCGCCGGCAAGGGCTTCAGCTACCGGGACGCCGACGGCGCGGCGGTGCGCGATGCCGCCACCTTGGCCCGGATCCGCGCGCTGGCCATTCCCCCGGCCTACACCGATGTGTGGATCTGCGCGCTGCCCAATGGCCACCTGCAGGCCACCGGGCGCGACGCCCGCGGGCGCAAGCAGTACCGCTACCACGCCGACTGGGCGCGGGTGCGCGGGGACGGCAAGTTCGACCGCATCATCGCCTTCGGAACGGCACTGCCGGTGCTGCGCCGCCGCCTGCGGCGCGACCTCAAGCTGACCGGATTCCCGCGCGACAAGGTGCTGGCCATCGTGGTCGCGCTGCTGGCGCAGACGCTGGTGCGCGTGGGCAATGAGGTATACGCCCGCGACAACCGCTCCTACGGCTTGACCACGCTGCGCAACCGGCACCTGGCGCTGGTCAAGGGCGGGCGTGCGCAGATGCGCTTCCGCGGCAAGTCCGGACAGGCGCATGAGGTGGACGTGGATGATCGCCGCCTGGTGACGCTGATCCGCGGCTGCCAGCAGCTGCCCGGGCAGGCGCTGTTCCAGTACCGCGATGATGAAGGTGCGGTGCAGCCGGTGGATTCGGGCATGGTCAACGACTACCTGCACGACGCCATGGGCGAGGATTTCAGTGCCAAGGACTTCCGGACCTGGGGCGGGACGCTGGAAGCCATCCGTCAGTTGGCCATCACCGAACTGCCCGAACCTTCGAGCGAACGTGCGCTGGCGGCGTTGCAGAAGCAGGTGGTGTGCGAGGTGGCGACCCTGCTGGGCAATACGCCGTCGGTGTGCAGGAAGTCCTACATCGATCCGTGCGTGTTCGATGGCTGGCGCGCCGGCTCGCTGAAGGCGCTGGCAGGCCTGCGCGGCGAGCGGCAATGGGAGCAGGCGACATTGAAGGTGCTCAAGGCCGCACGGCGCACGGTCAAGCGCGCGCGGGCGGCCTGAGCGGGTCGATCAGCCGCAGTAGAGCGCGGTGATGTTGTTGGTGCGGCCGGTTTCGATGGTCAACCGCTCGCCGCCGGTTTCCGCGCCCGGGGTCGGGTTGGCGGCGCCGCTGGCGGTGGCGCCGCTCTCGGCGTGCTGCCCACGCACCACGTTCACCTGCAGGCTGTCGCTGTCCACGCGGGCGCGCTCGACGGTCGCCGCCGATGCGGCCAGTCCGACCGCACCGCGCACCTTGTCCACGTGGCAATGCCCGGAGATCACCCCGTCGATGGGCTGCACCTGCGCCACCGGGGTGCTGCTGCAGGCAGAAAGGGTGGCCAGGGCGGCCGCGGCGAAAAGGGTGCGGTACATGGGGTGACTCCAGCAGGTTTTCCGGCCTGCAGCGTGCCCCGGCGCGCGTATGCGGCGGATGAAGCCTGCACGGTTTGCCCACATTGCAATCACTTTGCGTGGCCGCGCGGTTGGCCACACTGCCTGTGCACTTGAACGCTTTCGCAAAGGAGCCGCAGATGGCCACCCGCAAGACACGCACCCCCGCCGCTTCCGCCGCCGCCGACAAGGCTGCCAAACCCCAGGCCGAGCGCACGCCGGTGGTGAAGACCGCTACCCGCAAGGCGGCGGCCAAGGACCCGCGCGCCGCCCGCGTGGCCGCGCGCCAGCGCCGCCTGCAGGACCAGGAAAAGGCCAAGGATGCACGCGTGGCCAAGCAGGCCGCCAAGAAGCAGGGAGCGAAAAAGGCGACCAAGAAGGCCACCCAAGCCGGCGCGCGCAAGCAGCCGGAGACGATGCCGGCGCAGCAGATCGCCAAGCCGGGCAACGAGCACGAACTGGCGCTGGCGCCGCGCTTTCTTGCCCCTGACTACAAGGGCAGCGGCAAGCTCGCCGGCAAGCGCGCGATCATCACCGGCGCCGATTCGGGCATCGGCCGCGCGGTGGCCGTGCTGTTTGCCCGCGAAGGCGCCGACGTGGCCGTGCTGCACCTGGACGAAGCGGCCGACGCCAAAGTCACGCGCCAGCATGTGGAAGCCGAAGGCGGTCGCTGCCTGGTGATCGCCGGCGACGTGCGCGACCCCGCGTTCTGCAACAAGGCGGTCAAGCAGGTGGCCAAGGCCTTCGGCGGGATCGACATCCTGGTCAACAATGCCGCCTTCCAGCTGCATTGCGAGCGCCTGGAAGACCTCGAGGACGCGCACCTGCAGGAGACCCTGCAGACCAACATCGGCGGCTACATCCAGATGGCCCGCGCGGTGCTGCCGCATTTGAAGGAAGGCGACTGCATCATCAACACCGGGTCGGAAACGGGGTTGTTCGGCAGCAAGGCCTTGATCGACTATTCGGCTACCAAGGGCGCCATCCATGCCTTCACCAAGGCGTTGGCCAGCCAGCTGCTGCCGCGTGGGATCCGGGTCAACGCGGTGGCACCGGGACCGGTCTGGACGCCGCTCAACCCGGCCGACAAACAGGCCGCCGACGTAGCCGAGTTCGGCAAGGACAGCGACATGGGCCGCCCGGCGCAGCCGGAGGAGTTGTCCCCGGCCTACGTGTTCCTTGCCTCGCCGGTGACCGCCAGCTACATCAGCGGGGTGATCCTGCCGGTGATGGGCGGGCCGCGCGGCTGAGTCCGGCGCGACCGCGCTGCAACGCTGGCGCGTGCGCTTCCTGGGCCTGCGCAGTGCCTGCACACGGCAGCACCAGGCGCTGAGCCTGCTGGTCACCTCACCGACGCGGAGCTAGCGGGTTGCCGTGCGCTTCGTCGATGGCCGGCTGGCATCGGTGGTCGGCACGCCGGACCGCGCAGCGCCCCGAGGGTTGGGCGCGCTGCCGTAGAACGCGGCGATCGGCGTAATGAAGTCCTGCGGGTTGGCGCCGACCAGGTTGGTCAACACGACCACCGCCAGCTGGCGCTCGGGATACACGATGAACGCTGCGCGTGCGCCGCCCATGCCACCGACCTGCAGGTCGGGTGTAGTACCCATGATCGGCCAGCCGGCCGACCAGGCGCCGGGCTCACCGTTGTTCAGGCGTTTGGGCGTCCACATGCGGCGCACGCCCGTGGTCTTGAGCAGCTGCCCCTGCGACAGCGCGATGATCCAGCGGCCCACCTCGTCGGCGGTGCTGAGCATGCCCGCACCGGCCCACAGACCCGGTGACAGGTCGTAGAACCAGTGCGACAGCCGTTGCGGTGCATCGGCGGCGTCGGTCTTGCGGGGGAACCAGCTCTAGATGGTGGCCGCGTCGCCCACCAGGTCGTAACTGTCGCCGAAGGTGGTGCGTGGCATGCCCACCACGTCGAACTGATGCCGGGCCATGTACTGCGGGTACGGCAGGCCGGCCTGCCTGGCGATGATCCGCGCCAGCAGCACGTAGTTGGTCTGGTTGTACCGGAAGCGCTCCCCCGGCGCTGCTTCCACCGGCAGGGCAGTCACCTGCGTCCACGCCTGCTCTTCGGTGCTGCCGCCCAGCAGGCCCTGTGCGTCAAGGATGTCCGGCAGGCCGGAGGTGTGGTCGAGCAGCTGGCGTACCTGCACCTTGCCCCACGCCGGCGGCAGATCGTCGAGGTAGCGCGACACCGGTGCCTGCAGATCCAAGCGCCCGGCCTGGGCCAGCTGTGCCATCGCCACCCCGGTAAACGACTTGGTGGCCGAGTTGAGCGGGAACCGCGTGTTGCGCGTGGCGGCTACGCCGTTCTCCAGGTTGGCCAGGCCATAGGCCTCGGACAACACCAGCTGGCCGTCCTTGACCACCGCGATCTGCAGGCCCGGAATGCGCCGGGCCTGCATCGTGTCCTGCACGAACCGGCGGGCCTGCGCGTTGGCGGGCTCCCAGGCGGTGGAGGGGGCGGCGAAACCCGCCAAGGGCACAACGAGCGCGGCCACCAGGACGGTGATGCGGAGGGCGCTGAAACGCATGCAGCTTTCCTTGGGCAGATGCACCGGTCGCCGCGCGCCGGTGGAGCGGGGACAGTCCGGGCTCGCAGGTTGGATGCGGCGGCGGGCGAAAAGGTTTAACCGGCGGGCACGCGACCGTTCGTCGGCACGCGCCGTCCGGCACTTGACGACAGTTGTAGTCACTGGCACGGTGGCGACACGTGTAGTCATCGGAGTGTGTCATGCGCGGCAAAACCATCGGGGACCAGGAACTGGCCCTGTTGCAGTACGTAGCAGAACAGGGCGGCGCCACCGTAGGCGAGGTAGCGGCGGGGTTTGGCGAAGAACGCGGACTGGCCCGCTCGACCGTGCTGACCATGATGGAACGCCTGCGTGGCAAAGCCTACCTGCAGCGCAAGCAGGTGCAGGGCGTGTACCGCTATGCCGCCACCAGCGGCCAGGACAGCGTGGTGCAGGGTGCGGTGGCCAGCTTCGTGGAAAAGACCCTGCAGGGCTCGGTATCGCCGTTCGTGGCCTTCATGTCGCACAAGGCCGAGGTCAGCGACCAGGAACTGGCCGAGCTGGAAGCGCTGGTCGCGCAGTTGCAGTCACGCAAGCGGGAGGGCTGAGCCATGGAGACGCTGATGATGGAACTGCTGGTGCGGCTGGGCTGGACCAGCGTGCAGAGCGCGGTGCTGGTGGGCCTGGTGTGGGGCGTGTGCCGGCTGCTGCCGGGCCTGCCGCCGTCCACGCGGGTGCGTTTGTGGTGGCTGGTGGCCCTGCAGGCGGTACTGGGCCTGGTCTGGAGCAGTCCGCTGGAGCTGGCGGTGTTGCCCGCGCCCGCGGCGCAGACCACGCAGGTGATCGCACTGCCTGCCATGGACGCCGCCGTTGCGGTGGCACCTGCGCCCGCCGACACGGTTGCGATGGCGGCGCCGGCCTCGGTGCTGTGGTCGTGGCCTGCCGTGCTGCTGGCGATGTGGGCGGCGGGTGTGCTGGTGATGCTGCTGCACAGCCTGTGTGGCTATCGCCACAGCCGCGCGCTGGTACGCGATGCAGTGGAGTGCACCGATGCCTCGCTGCAGGACGCATTGCAGCTGGCGGCCGAAGCACACGGTCTGCGCCGCGCGCCCGCCTTGAAGATCTCCGCGCAGATCCGCTCGCCGCAGCTGATCGGACCATGGCGTGCCGTGCTGCTGCTGCCGGCGCGCGAACTGCCGGCGATGGCGGCCGACGACCTGGACATGGCGCTGACCCACGAGCTGGTGCACCTGCAGCGCCGCGACCTGTGGTGGGGCTTGCTGCCTGCGTTGGCGCAGCACCTGTTCTTCTTCCATCCGCTGGTGCATCTGGCCGCCCGCGAATATGCGCTGGCCCGCGAAGAAGCCTGCGATGGTGCGGTGGTGGCCGGGCATGGTCACTGCCGGCACGACTACGGCCGGCTGCTGGTGCAGCTGGGTGTGGCCCCGCGCCCGGCGGTGGGCGTGGCCAGTGCGTCGCCGAACTTCCGCAGCCTCAAGCGTCGCCTGCTGAGCCTGCAGCAGACCCGCCGGTTCCCGCGCATGGCGGCCGTGGCGATCACCGCGGTGTTCGTGCTGGTCGGTGTGGCGCCGCTGCGGCTGGTGGCGGCGGTTGCGCCACCGCCGCCGCCGCCGGCTGCACCACGCGCCCCGGCCACGCAGCCGACGCCTGCGCCCTCTGCGCCGGTCCTGGCGCCGGCCCCGGAACCGATGACGGCCCCTGCCGCGCCGGCACCGCCGATGGCACCGCAGGCCCCGCGCGCGCCGGCCTCACCGCAGGCGCTGGACGATGGCATGCCGCTGGTCACCCACGGCCAGCTCACGCTGTCCCGGCAACCGGCGCAGGCCTTCGTGCTGATGGGGGACGGCGACAACTTCGTGAATGCCTCGCTGGCCGACCTCAAGCAGGCGCGGCGCGATGCCCGCGATGGCGAACCGGTGCTGTGGGTTCGGCGCGGGCAGGCCCGCTACCTGATCCGCGATCCGGCGGTGTTGCGGCAGCTGGGGCGCAACCAGAGCGAAGTGGCCGCGCTGGGGGAAGCACAGGCGGACCTGGGCGATCGCCAATCGGAGATCGGCGAGCAGATGGCCAAACTGAGCATGCAGGTCACCGCCGACGTCATGGCGCATCTGGATGTTGATGCAGTGACCCAAGTGGCCGCGCAGCACGCCACCCTGGATGCGGCCGCCGAGGCCAACCAGGCGGCACGTCAGGCGCGCAAGGCTTCCGACAAGGCTGTGGATGCGCAGCAGCTCGCCCGGGTCGCCCGCGAACAGGCCGAACTTGGCCGCGAGCAGGCGCGCCTGGCACAGCAGCAGAGCCTGGCCTCGGCCCGCGCCGCACGTGACGTGCGCGCGGTGATCGACCAGGCATTGTCCAGCGGCAAGGCCGAGCGCCTGCGCGACTGACTGGACGGGAACGGCGGCCTGCGCAGCGACGCAGGCCGCCACCTTCATCGGCGCACGCGATCAACCGCAGTTGGCACGGACGATCCTGTTCTGTTCGTCCACTTCGATGCTGACGCGGTCTTCGCGGTAATCCATGGTCATGGCCATGCCCGGCTTGAGCACGCGCGCATGGCGGGCGCCGCTGTCCTTGACCGCCTTGGCAACCACCGCCTCGCTGGCGGTCTGGCCCACCAGGCCATTCAACTTCTCCGCATCGCAGCGGGCGGCACTGTCGGCACCGGCGGCCATGGGCTCGGACGTCGGTGCGTTGGTTTTCGGCGGCTGGCTGCAGGCGGCCAGCGGCAACGCACAACCTAGGGTCAACAACAGGGCAAGGCGCATGCGGTACTCCTCCCGGGGTCAGTAGGGAGCAGTGTGGTGGGCGCGTGCTTCACACCGCGTCAAAAGCCCACCGCCGCGTTCATTCACCCTGCAGTGCCAGCGTTTCCCGCGCGCGCTGTTCCTCGGCCACCAGCCGCAGCATCAACAGCGACAGCGTCACCACGTCCTGGTGGTTGTGCTCGGCCACGCGGCGCAGGTTCACCGCGCTGCCGCCGCGCAGGTAGTTCAGCCATGCCGCCGGGGCTTCCGAACCGGGCAGGTCGTCTTCGCGGACGATCTGCAGCAGCTGCCGTTCGATGGTGGCCAGCCGGCAGTTCTCCCAGGTGCCGCGGTAGCGGCGGCGGGTCGGGAACAGCAGGTCCACGTGGTCCAGCGGGGTGATCGGGCAGCGCTGCCGGGCCAGCCGGTAGCGGGTCTTGAGCAGCGGGGCGTCGTAGCAGCGGCCGTTGTAGCTGGAGAACACGGTGGTGGGCTGCAGCCAGCCGGCGAACTCGCGCAGCATCGCGGTTTCGGCGGCCATGGTGGTCATCAACAACTGGCGGATGCGCAGGCCGTCGCCCTGTTCGGGATGGGCATGCCAGTCGGCCGCCCCGATCATGAAGGCGCGGGTGCCGGTACCGCCGGCCAGGCCGGTGGTTTCGGTATCGAAGAACATCAGGTCCTGCGGCTGCACCTGTTCACCCTCGCGCTTGGCGAAGGCCAGCGACAGCGGCTGGGTGGGAATGGGCTGGGGCAGGAACGATTCGATCAGGAACAGCCCGGGTGCGATCTCCTCGCCGGGCACATGGCGGTCCTGCGCGTTGGCACGTGGCGCGGGCGCGGCGGCGCCGCGACCACGCAGGCCCAGCAGCCGGTGCAGGCTGCCTACGTCGGGCGTGCGCAGCGCCGGTGCGGGCGCTGCCGGTGTGCTGCTGGCCGCACCAGTGGGCTTGTGGCGGATCTCCTGTTCGACCCAGGCAAACACCGAGGCCGGCGCAGAAGTCCGTACGCGCGCATCGTTGGCGGCAGCGGGGAGCACGGCGGCGTGTGCCGGCCGACGGTCGGCACACGCCGTTTCGCTGGGGGCGGCCATGCCCGTGTCAGCGGCGCGCGGCGCACCCTCGGTCGCCTTCATCCGCTCCCCCGCAGGCGCGGGGGTGGCGTCACCGGCCTGCCGGCGCAGCAGGCGCAGCTTGTCCAGGCTCAGGCTCACTGCGGCACCACCTCGGCATGCACGCGGTCCTGCGCATCGGCGCCGGGCAGCGCCTGGGCATCGAACAGGTCCAGCACCTTCAGCGCCAGCGCCCGGGGCGTGGTGGCATCGTCTTCCTGCCCGGCCAGCACCGGACCTACGCAGGCCGGGCAGCCGGCCTTGCAGTCGCAGCGCTGCACCAGCTCGCGCGCGCGCTGCAGCAGTTCGGCCTGGCGCAGCCACAACGGCTCGCTCAGGCCTACGCCACCAGGGAAGTTGTCGTACAGGTACACGGTGGGCACGAACTGCTGCTGCAGTTCGATCGCGCTGGCATCGAACTCGGCCCCGCGCAGCTGGCCACGGCCGCTCTGGTCGGCCACCGCGAACCAGGCGCCGTCGCCGTTGCCCACCGCCTTCTGCAGGTCGCGCGCGTCGGCCATCACCGCCACGGTGGCCACGATGTGCAGCGCATACGCCGCGCCCAGGAAACCATCCAGCGCTTCCTGCTTGCTCTCGAACGCGGTCAGCAGCAAACCCTGCGGCAGCTGCCACCACACCGCGGTGGTGTGCAGTTCCTGGTCGGGCAGGTTGACCGGGCCGTAGCCGATGTTCTCGTGGGTGTAATAGCGGATCTTCTTGTAGCCGGCCACGCGCCGCACCACGTGCACTTCGCCATGATGCGCATCGCCTTGCCCGGCAATGCAGCCGTCGAAGCGGTCCAGCACCTTGAGCTTGGTGAAGTCGATGCTATCGGTGTAGTAGTCCACGTGGGTGCGGGTGACGTAGGCCTTGCGGCCGTCCCAATCCAGCCGCTCCACCTGGTACGGCGTGGACTGCACCATGTGGATGGCGCCTTCATACAGGGTGAGCGCGGCCGCCGAATAATCCACCTCGGCGATGATCTGCTGCTTGCCGTCGCTGCGGTCGACCACCACGAAGTTGCCGTCGGCCACCGAACGCAGGCTCACCGCGTTGGCCGGGTAGCTGTCGGCGATCCACTCCCAGCGGTCGCCTTCGCGGTGGATCACCTCGGTTTCGGCCAGCGCTTCCAGGAACACCAGCGGGTCGATCGGCCCGAACGGGTCGCCGGCCAGGAACGGCAGTTCGAAGGCGGCGCAGCGGATATGGTCGAACAGGATCAGCGGCTGGTCCGGGGCGATGCGCGCGTGCTCGGGGGAGGCATCGGCGAAGAAATCCGGATGCCGCACCACGTACTGGTCCAGCGGCTGCGAGCTGGCCACCATTACGCCCAGCGCGGGCTGCTGGCGGCGCCCGGCACGGCCGAAGCGCTGCCAGGTGGCGGCCACGCTGCCGGGGTAGCCGTTGAGCACCACCACGTCCAGGCTGCCGATATCCACGCCCAGCTCCAGCGCCGAGGTGCTGACGATGCCGTCGATCAGCCCGGCCCGCATGGCGCGCTCGGTCTCGCGGCGCTCGGTGGGCAGGTAGCCGCCGCGGTAGGCGCGGATGCGCGCGGGCTTGCGCGGGTCGTGGTCGAAAATGTCCTTGAGGTACTTGGTGAGCACTTCAACCATCAACCGGCTCTGCGCGAAGATCAGCGTCTTCAGCCCGGACTTGATCGCGATGCGGGCGATGCGGTTGCTCTGTGAACGCGCCGAGGCGCGCAGGCCGAGGTCGGCGTTGACCACCGGCGGGTTCCACAGCAGTACGTGCTTGGGCCCGCTGGGCGCGCCGGATTCGGTGATGGCCGTGACCGGCGCTTCGATCAGGGCCTGCGCATGCGCCTGCGGGTTGCCGATGGTGGCCGAGCACAGGATGAACTGCGGCTCCACCCCGTAGAACGCGCAGATGCGCTTGAGCCGGCGCAGCACGTTGGTGACATGGCTGCCGAACACGCCGCGGTAGGTGTGTACTTCATCGATGACCACATAGCGCAGGTTCTCGAAGAACTGCGCCCACTTGGTGTGATGCGGCAGGATCGCCTGATGCAGCATGTCCGGGTTGGAGACCACGATGTCGCCATGCAGGCGGATCGCCTGGCGCGCATCGCCGGGCGTATCGCCGTCGAAGGTGAAGGCCTTCACCCCCAGGTCGCCGGCGCGGTTGAGTTCCAGCAGCTCGGCCACCTGGTCCTGGGCCAGCGCCTTGGTCGGGAACAGGTACAGCGCCTTGGCCTTGCCCTGCATGGCCGCACTCACCACCGGCAGGGTGTAGCACAGCGACTTGCCGCTGGCGGTGGGGGTGACGATGGCCACGTGCTCGCCGCGCTGGGTGGCGTCCCAGGCCTCGGCCTGGTGGCTGTACAGCTGCTCGATGCCGCGCGCCTTCAGGGCGGCGGTGAGCGCGGCCGGCACGTCGGCCGGGATCGGCGCATAGCGCCCTTCGCGGCCGGGGATGGTGAAGCTGCCGGTGATGCGGTCGGCGTACCGCTGCTGCAGGCGCGCGGTGAGCAGCGCGCCGTTGCGCGAGGGCAGCCCGTCGGTGGTGGACAGGCGGCGCTCGGCATCTTCGGTGCGCTTGGCGAGTTCGTAGGCCATGGGAACAACGGTCTGCAAAGGACGCCATGGAACCACAGCGGCGTCTCAATGTTTGAGACACACCGGAAGCGCGGGTGAATCATTCAGTGCGGTGGCCGCCCAACGAAATCTGAAGGCGGCATCCGTATCCTTGGCGCCGTACGCAACGGACCAGGATGGGCAGCTGTGGCACGTGTGGGATATCAAGCAGCCGTATTGGCCGGCATGATGCTGGCCGCCCGGGCACAGGCCCAGCAGCCCCCGGTACCCGAGCCGGCCCCGGAACCGCCCGTGGCGCCGTCTGCGGCCGCGGGCGACGTCACCACGCTGGGCGAAGTACGCGCCATCAAACCCGATGAAGACGTGCCGCTGGATCTGTACCGGTTCAAGAGCCCGGTGCAGGCCGAAAACAACCGCTTCAGTCGCTCCTGGCGCGAACCGCCCAGTCCCGAGCAGGTGGGCATCAGCGGCGGCTACGTGATGATGGGGATTGTGTACGGGATCGTCAAAACCGCGCAGGGCATCAACAAGATCACCGGCGCACCGGACCAGATCCAGTCGGCCATCGCCCGCCCGCCGCCGCAGCTGACCGAACAGCAGCAACTGCGCGCGTTGCAGTTCTGCGATCCGCAGCAGGGCTGCCTGGCACCGCCGCAGAAGTAACCCGCTATCCTGTCGCCCCACCACGCCCGCTTACCGCCATGTCCCTGCGCTCTGTGTTCCTGTTTGCCGCACTGCTTCCCGTCACGGCCATGGCCAGCGGCAGCGCCGACGACGGCAGCTGCCGCAACGGCAGCTTTCCCTCGGAACAACGCGGCTTCGCGCTGGCCAAGGTGGTGGGTGCATCGCGGCTGTACCTGTTGAGCGACACGGAGGGCTGCCCGGCGCGCGGCGAACCGGCGTGCCGCCAGCGCAGCTACGTGGTGCCCGGCGATACGCTGATCACCGGGCGCGACAAGGACGGGTACCGCTGCGCGTTCTTCCCCAACAAGGTAGGCGGCAGTGCGGGCTGGGTAGCCAGCTCGCGTCTGCAGCCGCAGCCGCTGCCAGCGCCCGCGCTGCAGGCATGGGTCGGTGATTGGCGCGATGGCGATGACCAGCTGGTCATCGGCGTGCGGGGCGGCCAGCTACACGTGGAGGGCGATGCCTACTGGCCATCAGCCAATCCCGACCCGGAAGTGCGCCCGTACGGGCCGAACATGGGCCAGGTGGAGGCGCTGGCCGCGCCGACGGGGAACACGGTGGTGTTCCACGACGCCACCTGCACGCTGCGCGCCCACCTGCTGGGCGATTACCTGATCGTGGCCGACAACAGCGAATGCGGTGGCATGAACGTGCGTTTCAACGGTGTGTACCGGCGTACCCGCCCGCAGCGGTAACGCCGGACAGGGCCCGGCGCGAGGGTGGCCAGCCGGGCGAGTACACGAAAACCACGTGTGTCAGGTGGCCATCCCGGGTGCCGGGCGGGTCTGCATGTCCGCGTCCAGCGTATGCGTGACCTGTCCTTGGTGTGCAGTGCGCAGGTAGTTTGCACGCGGCAGTCATGGCGTGCACAAACGAAGCGCACGTTGTGATGACTGGTGGCTGTGCGGGCAGCGTGCCGGGTTACGGTGTGCCGCGCGGGCGCGGGCGCCAACGCTCCAACCACCACAGCAGGCCGGCCACCACGAGGAAGCCAAGCAGCCACGGCCAGCGCGGGCCGGGCACGGGAACGACCGCGCCGGTCGATGCGGCGATGTCAGTGCCCAGCCGCAGCGCGGTGGCGTCGTGGGTCTGTTGGCGGTGCATGGCCTGCGCGCGCGCCGGGTCGAACACGTAGAAGGCCTGAGTGCGCGTGCCCATCTGCACCAGGTGCCAGCCTGCCTGCTGCGGCCAGTAGCCGGCACAGCGATCGCCCGCGGTATCCGGATCGATGTGCAGCGCCACCGTGGCGCCCTGCGGGCTGCGTACGGTAGTGCCGTGGGCCAGCGCGCACAGCGCGATGCGTTCGCCTGCCCATGCCGTGGCACTGCCCAGGCGCACCGATGCGGCGGTTGCCAGCGGACGCGCCAGGGTTGCCACCACGCTGCTCCACAGCTCGGCATGACGATCGTCGCGGCCGGCCAGCACCAGGCGGTAGCTGTCGGTAAGGGGCAGCAGCGCGAGGCGACCACGGCCTACATCGCGCCAGCCGCCCAGCGCGGCACCGCTGGCATCGTGCAGCAGCGGCGTGGCATCCAGGGCGCGCAGGTTGAACTGCTCCAGCGCAGGCAACGGGGCGTTGTGCGAGGTGCTGTCCGCTTCGTCGATGGCGGCGGTGGGTGTGCTGGCCGCACGCTGCGGCCCACGCCGCGCCTGCAGCAGCGCAGGATCCGGATCGGCGGCCAGGCGCAGCGGCAGGCTCTGGTTGCCGCCGTTCGTCGCCAGGCCCCAGCTACGCAGTGTCTGCCGCGTGCCATCCGTAAGCGGGCCGCTGCTGCGCACCAGTACGCCGAGGCCGTCGCGCAGTGCCTGCTGCACGGCCGTGCGCTGGGGCGGCCCAAGCGCGGCCACGCTGCGCTCATCGAGGATCAGCACATCGGTGGCGGCCAGACGCGCGGCGGTCAGGGCCACGGGTGCGTCGCCGAGTATCACCCCGGCGCCCGCGCTGGCCTGGGCATGCAGCTCCAGGCCGGTATCGGTTGCCCATCGGCGCAGGTATTTCAGCTCCGGCGTGGGGGCGCCGGCCAGCACCAGCACCCGCACGACGGGGGCGTCGTCGGTCTGCAACGGCACGGGCACGGTATCCACGACGTGCCTGTCGGCGTCGAGCAGGCGCAGGCTGAACTCACTGCGGCCGCTGGCACGGGCAACGCCGTCCAGCGCGACGCTGCCATCGCGGCCGGGCGCGGCGCGGTCCACGACGATGCCGGCCGGATCAAGCAGTTCGGCGCGCGCACCGGTCACGCCCCGGGCCCGCGCCCGCACCGTGAACAGTGCGCCGGGGACGGTGCTGGCCGGTGGTTGCAGAGCGACCCAGCCGCGGGGCGCGGCGGCAGGCTGCAGCGTGACCTGCCGGGGCAGCGCGATGTCGCGGTCACGCGCCGCCAGCCCATCGCCCTGCAGTACCAGCGCCTGCGTGCCGGGGTGCTGGCGCAATGCCGTGGCCAGGTCGGGCGCGACGCGGGCGTCGCTGCGCGACGGCGCTTCCGGCAGTGCAATCACGCTGGCGTCGGCAGCCGCGTTCGATGTGGCGGCCGCGTGGCCGGTGAGGATGGTCAGGCGCTCGGCGGCGATGTGCACCGGTGGCGGCAACAGGGTGAAGTACAGCAGCGCGGTCGCGCCTAGCTGCAGCACCAACAGCGCGAGGATACGCGCGGTAGTGCGTGTGTCGCTGCGACGCTGCTGCAGCAGCGTGCGAACGCTGCCGACCAGCACGATGGCCAGCAGTGCCGACGCGATCCAGGCGGCGTCATTCATCGCGAGGCCTCCAGCGCATCCAGGTAGGCTTGGCCCATGCGATCGGGCGGCGTGCGCCGCGACACCTGTGGCGTGGGCCGCGACAACGCCCGCCACAGACGCGCGCGCAGTACCGCACGGCACGCGCCACAGTCCGGCGCGACCCGCAGCTCTTCGATGGCCGCAGCCAGGCTGAGCGGATCGGGCAGCCGGCGGTCGTTGCGCTGCAGCCACTGCGCGATGGCATCCAGGTCGGGCGTGCTGGCCGGGTCGGCAAGCTGTTGCCAGGCGCTCACGATGGCTGGCTCCGGCGCGGGCATCGCGGCGATGGGCAGGGTGCGGCTGGCCAGGTCCGTGCGGTCGCCGCTGAGCCGACGGCTTTCATCGATGGGCGGCAGTTCCGGACCTACCCGCGCCAGATAGATGCGCTCGGCCTGCTGCACCTGCTTGATGAAGGCCAAGGCCTTGTTGGCGTACGGCAGCGCAGCCTCGGGCCGGCCCTGGCGCAGTTCGCCCTCGGACGACCACATCTGGTCCAGTGCGGCTTTCAGCGTGGCGCGGGTCTGCGGGTCGAGCAGGGTGGCCGCCTCGGCGTGGTCGTGGGTGTGGCCGTACTCGGACAGCACGTCGGTGGCGCTGCCGAACACCGGCGGTGCCTCCGGCGTGGCGCCTGCATGGTCATGACCGTCATGGTCGGCGTGTGCGGGGTCGCTTGTTTCGGCCGGCGCATGGGCGTGCGCATCGGTGTCGTCGTGCGCATCGGCCGGTGGGGTGTCGCTGGTGGGCAGCGCGTCGCTGGTCGGCGGGGGCTTGGCGCCGCCTTCGCTTTCCTCGCCCAGGAACTGGCCGTAGCGCAGGCGCAGGATGCGCTGGTCCACGCCGATGGCATCGGCGCGCTTGATGAATTCTTCGGCAGGCAGCTGGCGACGCAGTTTGATCAGCGCCTCGGCGTCGATGATGATCTGGCGCTGGCTGCGGAAGTAGGCGGGCAACGTCTTCTTGACCATGCCCTCCAGTTCCGCGCCCTGCACCTGCTCCACGCTGGGCAGGCGCAGGATCACGCTGGTGCTCTGTGCGGTCTGTGGCGTGGGCGCACGGTTGTCACGCACCTGCAGTTGGGAGATCACGTCGTTGCCGGGCTCGGCCCCCAGCGCGGCCAGATCCAGCGTGCGCGCGAAGCGGCGCAGCGTGGGCGTGCCGCTGCCGACCAGGCTAAGGGTGTGTTCGCGGAAGGTGATGTTCTCGCCGCTGCCCTGGGCCAGGGTGATCTTCAGCTGGGCATCGGCGGACACGCCGTGGTCGTCGCTGGCCTCGAACTGCAGCGTCCACTGCCGTTGCCCGGGTGTGCCCAGCACCAGCGTGCGGTCCGGGGCGAGCACGCGCACGCGCGGCGGCTGGTCGGGCAGCACGTCCAGGCGGTACAGGCGTGGCGCTGCCAGCGCCGGCACGGTGACCACGCGGTACAGCGCGGGGCGGTCGGCGGTCCACGTGCCGGTCCAGCTGTCGTCCTCGCGACGCAGGGCGACACGGCGGCCATCGTGGAACTGCAGCACGGCCTGGCGGGGCTGTGCGCTGAAGCGCAGCGACCACTGCAGCGCGCTGCCCTGGGCGACCTTCGCATCCAGTGTGCTCTGCACGCGCGCCGGCTGCCCGGTGTAGGCCGGGGCGTTGATTGCCAGCCGGCTGGATTGCAGGCGGGGCGGGTGTGCGGGCGTGGCACGCGGCGTGGCGGCCAAGGCTGGCAGCGCCGTGCCGCCGCTGCTGCGCGGCCATCCCAGTGCCAGCGCGATCACCACCAGTGCACCCAGCCAGGCCACCAGCAAGGCGCGGCGCGGCCACGCCGCGCGCAGGTCGGGCGTCTGTGTCTGCAACGCGGCGTGCACACGCGCGCGCTGGCGGTGCTGCAGGGGGTTGAGCGCATCGTCGGCCGCGAACAGCAGGTCGGCACTGTCCTGCAGCGCGGCGTGGCGGTCGAGCTGGCGGACCAGCCAGCGTCGGTCCAGCTGTCGGCTGCGCCACGTGGCCAGCGCGGCACCGGCCAGCAACGCCACCAGCAACACCCCCGTGGCGATATCGAATCCGCCCAGGCGCAACGCCACGGCCGTGGCGCCCAACGCGAGCGGCAACGCCAGCAGCAGCGTTGACCACCACCGGCGTCGGCGGGCCTGCCGCCAGCGCTGCTGCAGGGCGGCGATCATTCCGTCCCCCCGCGCCGGGGCGACGTGGCCAGCCAGCGTTCAAGCGCGAACAGCAGCACGATCAATCCGAGCAGCCACGGCGCGAGGTCGCGTGGTTGCGGCGTGGGCGCGCGGGCACCGCGCACGGGTGCGTGCGCGCTGGCGGCAACCCACTGCGGCGCGGCAACGGGGCGCACCAGGTGCAGCAGCTGCCGGGGGAAGTCCGGGTCGCGCAGGCCTGGCGACGCCGCGGGCGATACCGCTGCGTGGAAGCGCAGCAGACGACCGCTGCCGACCCGGTACTCGCTGAGGACTGGGTCGCCCTGTGCATCGCGCAGCACCACCGCACCGGTCGCGTCGTGCGGCACCGATGGCGTGCCCAGCAGCGTGCCACCGCGCTCCAGCCAGGCCTGCCATGCGGGCGGCAGCGGGGTGGTGGACGGCCACACGCCGATGTCGCCGGTGCCGGGTACCGCTGCGGTGGCCGGTGCGAGCGGCGTTGCGTTCCAGGCGCGTTGCACCGCACTGAACACGCGCTGCGCCTGTGCATCGGCATCGACGCCCAGGTGCAGGCGCGGCGCGCTCGTCGGGGGCCGGGCTGCGGTCGGTGGCGCCACCGCCAGCGGTTGCCACCGCACGTTGCGCGACAGCCGCGGGCGTTCGGCGTCCGCGCCCGGCATCGGGTCGGGCACGTAGACGGTCAGCGGCGCACCGGCCGGCAGCTGCTGATCCAGCTCGCGCAGCAGGCTCGCCAGCGGCTGCGCGCCGGTGGGGGCGGGCCGATCCAGCGGCGGGAAGCCCGGCGCCAGCCAGCGCCAGTCCGCCTGCGGCTGCCGTGCCTGCTGCGCGCTAACGTCCAGCCCGGGGGCCACGACAACCACAGGTTGCGTATCGGCAGCGCCGCCCTGCAGTACCGGGCGCGCCAACAGCAGCGCCAGGGCGGCCAGCAGTGCCAGCCGCACCAACAGCAGCGGCCACTCGTCGAAACGCACGCGTTGGCGCGGCCGCACCTTGGCGCGCAGCCAGCGCAGCGCGGCGAAATCCAGCGGTGCGTACTGATGGCGGCGCGCCAGGTGGACCAGCAGCGGCACCAGCCACGCGGCCAGCGCCAGCAGGCCCAGCGGGAACAGCAGCGCCAGGCTCATGCGCCGCCGCCCGCGCCGAACAGCGGGCGCAGCGGTGCATCCAGCGGTTGGTCAAGGTAGCCCACCGCATGGGCGATGCCGCTGGCATGCAGGCGCGCCTGCAGTTCGCGCTGGGCCTGCGCGAAGCGGGCCAGGTAATCGGCACGGATGGCACGCCCGTCGCCCAGCAGTTCGTCGCCGGTTTCCGGATCGCGGAAGCGATGGCCGTCGGTGAACGGAAAGTCGCGCTCGTCGGCGCTCAACAGCTGCACCTGCAGCACCTCGCGACGCGCGGCCGCCAGGCGTTCCAGCAGCACGGTGCCGGCCGCGTCGAAGCCATCGCCAAGGGCCACCAGCAGGTCGCCGGGCTGCACGCGCTCCCATACCGGGCGCAGCATTTCCATGGACGGCCAGCCGCCGCGCGCGCGCAGCTGGCGCAGCAGCAGGTGCACACGGTCGCGCTGGCGTGGGCCGCTCCCGGCCGGTACCAAATGCACGCCCTCGCCATTGACGGCGATCACGCCGAAGCGGTCGCCCTGCTGCAGGGCCAGTTCGACCAGGCAGGCGGCCGTGGCGCAGGCGTGGTCCAGGCGCGACCAGTCCGGGCGGGCACGGTCGTACTGGGCCGCCGAGGCGCTGGCGTCCACCAGCACCCAGCTGGTGATCGGGCTCTCGCGTTCGGACTCGCGCACGAAGAAGCGGTCCGAGCGGGCGTACAGCTTCCAGTCGATCTGGCGCAGTTCGTCACCCGGCTCATAGGCGCGGTACTGCGCGAACTCCAGCCCGGCACCGCGGCTGCGGCTGGCATGCTGGCCGATGCCGTGCGCGCCCCGCGCACGCCGCGGCAACAGGCGCAGCGCCTTCAGGCGGCTGCGCACGTCGGCGGGAATGGCGATGGGGGCGTGCAGCGTCACGGCGGGCTCAGGCGGGGAACGGCACGGCCTGCAGCAGCGCGGCGATCACATCGTCGGCACTCTTCTGCTCGGCCTCGGCGGCGAAGGACAAGAGCAGGCGATGGCGCATCACCGGGGGCACCAGCGCCTGCACATCCTCGCGTGTGGCGGCGAAGCGGCCCTGCAGCAGGGCGCGCGCCTTGGCGGCCAGCACCAGCGACTGCCCGGCACGCGGGCCGGCGCCCCACTTGATCCACTGGTTGATCGCCTCCGGCGCGGCGGTGCCCGGACGGCTGGCGCGCACCAGCCGGGTGATCCAGGTGAGCACGTCATCGCTGACATGCACCTGGCGCACGGCGGCCTGCAGGGCGAGCACGTCGTCGGCGTCCATCACCTTGGACACGCTGCCCGTCGCGCTGCCGGTGGTCTGCAGCAGGATGTCGCGCTCTTCCTGTTCGGTGGGGTAATCCACGCGCACGTGCAGCAGGAAGCGGTCCAGCTGGGCCTCGGGCAGCGGGTAGGTGCCGGCCTGCTCGATCGGGTTCTGCGTGGCCAGCACGAAGAACGGGGCAGGCAGGGTGTAGGTGGTACCGGCGTAGCTGACCGTGCGTTCCTGCATGGCTTCCAGCAGCGCGGCCTGGGTCTTGGGCGGGGTGCGGTTGAGCTCGTCGGCCAGCAGCAGGTGGGTGAAGATGGGGCCTTTCTGGAAGCGGAAGTGGCGGTGGCCGGTGCCGTGGTCTTCCTCCAGCAGCTCGGTGCCCAGAATGTCGCCGGGCATCAGGTCCGGGGTGAACTGCACCCGCCGGAACTGCAGTTCCAGCGCCTGGCCCAGCGAGCGCACCAGCAGGGTCTTGCCCAGCCCGGGCGCACCTTCAAGCAGGCAATGGCCGCCGGCCAGCAGGCCGATCAGCAGCTGCTCCACCACCGCGTGCTGGCCCACCACGGCCTGGCCCAGCGCGGTGCGCAGGTGCTGCAGTTTGGGGAGAAGGTCATCCAGGCGGTCGGTGGTCATAAGGCGCTCGCATCAATCGGCGGAGAGCCACGCCATGCGTGGCTGGAGAATCAGGAAGAAAGCTAGTTGTTCAACGCGTACATCACGATGTTGACCGCGAAACGGGTGTTGTCTTCGGCCAGGAACCGCTTGTTGCGCCAGTCGTAGTCCCACTCGCAGCCGTAATCCTTGTTGCTGTAGAGCAGGCCCAGCCGGCCATCCACCTCGATGCCCTTGAGGTAGTCATGCACCAGGTCATCGCCCCAGCCATTGAGCTCGAAGCCGGTGGCGGGTGGCCCGTCGGGGAAGCGGAAGAAGCTGCGGTACAGCGCGTGGTTGTTGGGCAGTTTGTTCAGCGCCTTGGGGCCGAACAGCCTGGCCATCTGCGCCTCGAACGATTTCGCAAACAGCCCGTCGATGTCGTGGTTGCAGTCATCCACGAACACGAAACCCCCGTTGCGTACATAGCGCACGAAGTTCTGCCGCTCTGCGGCGTTGAACTCCACCAGCTTGTGCCCGGCCAGGTAGCAGAACGGCGCTTCCAGCATGCGCGGATCGGACAAGGCGATGACATGCTCGGTCGGGTCCACGCGCAGGGAGGTGTAGTCGATCAGCGAGGTGATCACGTTGGACGGCATGCGCGCATCCACGTCCCAGTCGCCGGAGTCGTACTTGAGGCGGGTGAACCAGAAGTCGTAGCGTCCGGCCTGGGCGCGCGCCGGTGAGGGCAACGCCGCGAATGCGGCGCTGCCCAGCAGCAGGCGCAGGAACTGCGCGCGGTTCATCCGTGCATCAGACCGCGTCGGACAACGAGGTGAAGGTGAAATCGCGCAGCTTCATCGGCGGAATCATCATCACGAAGTTCGACTCGTCACCGGCCACGCGCACCGGCTTGCCCAGCTCTTCGATGTTGTTGAGCATGATCACCGGCGATTCGTTGAAGCGGAAATTCTTCACCGGGTACTTGATCTGGCCGTTCTCGATATAGAAGGTGCCATCGCGGGTCAGGCCGGTCAGCAGCACGGTCTGCGGATCGACCATGCGGATGTACCAGGTGCGGGTGACCAGGATGCCCTTCTGGGTACCGCGCACCAGATCGGCGGTGCTCTTGTCGCCACCGCTCATCAGCAGGTTGCCCGGGGTGGCATTGGCGGTCTTGCCTTGCTTCTGCGCCCAGAAGCGCGTGTATTCCAGGTTGGCTACCTTGCCGTTCTCGATGATCGGCAGCTTGCCGCGCGGAATGCCTTCGCCATCCCACGGCAGCACCGGGGCTTCGGGGTGCCACGGGTCGGCATGCATGTTCACGCGCGGGTCGTAGACCTGCTCGCCCAGCTTGTTGCCGCCGCCCTTCTTGGACAGGAAGCTGCGGCCTTCATCGGCCGAACGCGCGCTGAAGAAGTTCATCATGAAGCTGATCAGGCCGGCGGCAGCGGCCGGCTCCAGGATCACCGTGTACTTGCCCGGTTCCAGCGCCTTGGCTTCCTGCGATTCGGTCGCCTTGCGCATCGCGATCTGGATGTCCTGGTTGGCCTTGAAGTCGGCTGCATCCTTGAGGTTGCGACCGACCCAGCCCGAACCGCGGCCATCTTCGGTGCGCACGGTGCAGGTGTAATCGAAGTTGGTGCTGCGCTGGTAGCCGAAGTTGCCGTTGCTGTTGGCGGTGGCGTAGAAGCCCTGGCCGTCTTCCAGGAAGCCGGCGGCGATCAGGCCCTTGCCACGGCACGGGGCGATCGAGTCGGCGGCGACCTTGGCGCGGAACGCCGGGTCGATGGCGGCGGTGGACGCGCTGAAGGTGGGGCTGGGGGTGTAGGTCTGCTTGCCGATGGCCGGCATGAACTCCGGATTTTCCGGGGCCAGGCGGGCCAGGTCTTCGGCGCGGCGCACCACGCGTTCCAGCGCGGCATCGTCGAACTCGTTGATCGAGGCGGTGCCCACGCGCTTGCCAAAGGCAACGGTGACGGCCAGTTCGGTGTTGTCCACGATGCCGCTGGTGGACACGTTGTTCAGCGCGAAACGGATGTTGCCGTTGATCGAGCCGGCCAGCACGGCGGTGCATTCATCGGCCTTGGACAGCGCGATGACCTTGTCGAGGATGGCCTTGGCTTGTGCTTCGGTGAAGATACTCATGATTCGTAGGCTCCTGACCGGTCAGCGGAGGCTGCGCGCGGTGTTGATGACGTTGATGCCGTTGAAGCGCGCGGTGGACGACCCGTGCGAGACCGCCGAGACCTGGCCCGGCTGGCCCTTGCCGTCGAAGAACGAACCGCCCAGGCGGTAGTCGCGTTCGTCGGCCACGGCGCTGCAGGCGTTCCAGAATTCCGGCGTGCGGATCTGGTAAGCCACGTCTTCAAGCATGCGGGTGATCTTGCCGTTCTTGATCTCGTAGAACAGCTGGCCACCGAACTGCGCGTTGTAGCGCTGCTGATCGATGGAGAAGGAGCCGTCACCGATGATGTAGATGCCGTTTTCCACGTCCTTGACCAGGTCGGCCACGCTCAGCGGCGTCTTGCCCGGCGCCATCGACACGTTGGCCATGCGCTGGAACTGCACGCTGGACCAGGAGTCGGCATAGCAGCAGCCGTCCGAGGCGGCCTTGCCCAGAATGTGGGCCTGGTCGCGGATGGTCTGGTAGTCCACCAGCTTGCCGTCGCTGATCAGGTCCCAGCGCTTGGTCTTGACGCCTTCGTCGTCGTAGGCCACCGCGCCGAGGCTGCCCGGCTGGGTCTTGTCGGCGAAGATGTTGACCTTGTCGCTGCCGTACTGGAAGTGCTGTTCGCGCTTGTCCAGGGTGGCGAAGCTGGTGCCGGCATAGTTGGCTTCGTAGCCAAGCACGCGGTCCAGTTCCAGCGGATGGCCGACCGACTCATGGATGGTCAGCCAGGTGTGCGACGGGTCCAGCACCAGGTCGTATTTGCCCGGCTTCACCGACGGCGCCTTCAGCTTCTCCTGCGCCTGCCTGGCCGCCGCGATGGCGTCTTCCTTCATGTCGTAGGAGGAGCTGTAGTTGACCACCCCGTTGGGGGTGAGCACCTTGCCGGCGGCGGCGCCATCGAGGTATTCGTAGCCCATGCCCATCGGCGCGGACAGACCCTCGCGGGTGCGGAACTTGCCGCTGGCCTTGTCGATGGCGGTGATGGTCATCGGGGCCCAGATGCGGTGCACGTCCTGGTCGATGTACGAGCCATCGGTGGAGGCGAAGTACTTCTGTTCGTTCACCAGGAACAGCATCGAGTTGACGAAGCTGGCGCCGGCGGCCATTGCCGCGGCATTGACGTCCAGCAGCAGATCCACCTTCTCCTTGATCGGCACGTCCATCGCATTCTTGCGGATGGGGGTCTTCCAGCTCACTTCCCCCACACCGGGCGCGGCGGCCAGCTGTACCGGCGCGGTCTGCACGCTCGCATTGGCCTTGGCGATGGCGGCCGCCTGCTGCGCGGCGCGCGCCACGTCTGCGGTGCCCAGCTGGTTGGTGGCGGCAAAGCCCCAGGCGCCGTTGACGATCACGCGGATGCCCACACCGGTGGATTCGGTGTTGACCACGTTCTGCACCTTGTCTTCGCGGGTGATCACGAACTGGCGCAGGTAACGCCCGATGCGGACGTCGCAGTAGGTGGCGCCGGCCTGGCGGGCAGCAGCCAGCGCAGCGTCGGCCAGGCGCTTCTTCAGCCCCAGGTCCAGCGTGCTGTGCAGCTGCTCGGCGGCAATCACCTTGCCGAAGAATGACGGCACGATCAGTCCGCCAGCGGTGAGCCCGGTGAGGGCGAGGAAGTCACGTCTTTGCAAGGCAGCTCTCCACGTCGGTGTGGGGGTGGCAGGGAAACGGCGACATCACAGCGACCGCCGGGGCGGTGGCCCCGATTCTTGCGGCCATCGGAAGGGGGCGTCAAATGACGGAATGCGCGGTGGGCAGGGCATGCTCATCCCAGGTTGCGCGCGGTGTTGATGATGTTGATGCCATCAAAGCGCGTGGTCGACGAGCCATGCGACACCGCCGAGACCTGGCCGGGCTGGCCCTTGCCATCGAAGAACGAGCCGCCGAAGCGGAAGTCGCGTTCGTCGCAGATGGCGCTGCAGGCATTCCAGAATTCCGGCGTGCGGATCTGGTAGGCCGCGTCTTCGACCATGCCGGTGATCTGGCCGTTCTTGATCTGGTAGTACAGCTGGCCGCCGAACTGCGCGTTGAAGCGCTGCTGGTCGATGGAGTACGAGCCGCGGCCGTGGATGTAGATGCCGTTCTCCACGTCCTTGATCATGTCGGCCACGCTCAGCGGGGTCTTGCCCGGGGCCAGCGAGACGTTGGCCATGCGTTGGAACTGCACGCTGGACCAGGAATCGGCGTAGCTGCAGCCGTGCGATTCGGTTTCGCCGAGGAGGTGCACTTCGTCGCGGGTGGCCTGGTAGTTCACCAGGATGCCGTCCTTGACCAGATCCCAGCGCCTGGTCTTGACCCCTTCATCGTCGTAGCCCACCGCACCCAGGCTGCCGGGGGCGGTCTTGTCGGCGAAGAAGTTGACCCGCTCGCTGCCCCAGCGGTAGCCGGCATCGCGCTTGTCCAGGGTGGCAAAGCTGGTGCCGGCGTAGTTGGCCTCGTAGCCCAGCACGCGGTCCAGCTCCAGCGGGTGGCCGACGTTCTCGTGGATGGTCAGGAACAGGTTGGACGGGTCCAGCACCAGGTCGTACTTGCCCGGCTTGACCGACGGGGCCTTGAGCTTCTCGCGCGCATGCCGCGCCGCGGCGATGGCATCTTCCACCGGGTCGTAGGAATCACGGTAGGCGGTGATGCCGCCGGGCAGGGCGATCTTGCCGCTGGCGTCGCCATCCAGGAATTCGTAGCCCATGCCCATCGGCGAGGACAGCCCGGCGCGCGTGCGGAACTTGCCGCTGCTCTTGTCGATCGCGGTCGCGGTGAATGGCAGCCAGATGCGGTGTACGTCCTGGTCGATGAAGGAGCCGTCGCTGGAGGCGAAGTACTTCTGTTCGTTGACCAGGAACAGGGTGGAGTTGATGAAGTTGGCGCCGGCATTGAGCGCGGCGGCGTTCAGGCCCAGCAGCAGGTCCACCTTGTCGTGGATCGGCACGGCCATCGCGTTCTTGCGCAGCGGCGTCTTCCAGCTCACCTCGCCCACGCCCTGCACCGGCGCCAGCTGCACCGGACGGGTCTGGACGCTGGCGTTGGCCCGGGCGATGGCCGCCGCCTGTTCCACCGCGGCCTTCACCGCGGCCGGCGTCTGCTGGTGCGTGGCGGCAAACCCCCAGGCGCCGTTGACGATCACCCGGATGCCGATGCCGGACGATTCGCGGTTGGTGATGTTCTGCACCTGCGCCTCGCGGGTGATCACGGCCTGGTTGAGGTAGCGCCCGATGCGCACGTCGCAGTAGCTGGCCCCCAACCGTTTGGCGGTCCCCAGTGCCGCCTCGGCCAAGGCCCTCTTGCGGGCCACGTCGCCCGGCTCGAGCAGCTGCTCGGCGGCGATCAGGCGGGAGTGCGGCAGCATCAGGCCAGCCAGGCCCATTCCAGACAGCGTCAGAAACTCACGGCGTTGCACAGCTTGCGATTCCCCGGGTACGGTCGCGGGCAAGACGCCGGCGACAGTGGACAAGTCCTCGACTTTCGGTGGCAGGCGGCAGTGGCACAAGTGACTGCGGTCATGGTTGGATGTGTCTTGTCCAATTCATCTTGAGCACTTCATGAGCCAGCAACGGTGGTCCGAGGCCTGCAAACGCAACCGCGAGCCGATCCTGGCCGTGCTGCGGCGGCACCTGCACGACCGCACGCGCGTACTGGAGATCGGCAGCGGCACCGGGCAGCACGCCGCGTACTTCGCCGCACGACTGCCGCACCTGCAGTGGCAGGCGAGCGACCACCCGGACTACCTGGCGGGCATTGCCGAGCGTCTCGCCGAGGCGGCGCTGCCCAATGCACCCGCACCCTGGCCGCTGCAGGCGGTGCTGTCGCCGCGCCCCGGCCTGGCCCCCCTGCCGAAGGCGCCGGTGGGCTTCGATGCGGTGTTTACCGCCAACACCCTGCACATCATGAGCTGGGCGCACGTGCAGGCGTTGTTCGCCGGTTTGCCGGCGGTGATGGCGGACAACGCGCTGCTGTGCATCTACGGGCCGTTCAACTACCACGGTGCGTTCAGCAGTGAGAGCAACCGCCAGTTCGACGCGTGGTTGAAGGCGCGCGATCGGGATTCGGGCATCCGCGATGCGGAGGCGGTGGACGCGCTGGCGGCTGCGCAGGGGCTACGGCTGGTGGAGGACGTGGCGATGCCGGCCAACAACCGGCTGCGGGTGTGGCGGGTAGCCGACCAACGGTCGGTTCTACCCCCGGGGTGCTAACGGTTGCCGGTGCGGTGCGGCGGTTGTCCTCATGCCACCTGCACGATGTGCAGGGCGCGCGGGTTCTTCCATTGCGCCAGCAGCGTGGCTTCGCGGGCCTTGGCCTTGTGCAGGTGCGCTTCCTTGACGTGCCCGTAGCCGCGGATGTGTTCGGGGATGCTGGCGATCTCCACCGCCAGCGCCACGCGGTCATCGCGCAGGCCGTCCAACAGCAGCGCCACGGTCTGTTCGTAGTCGGCGATCAGCTGGCGCTCGCCGCGGCGTTCGGCAGTGCGGCCGAACACGTCGAAGGTGCCGCCGCGCAGGAACTTCATCCTGGCCAGCAGGCCGAACGCCTTGAGCATCCACGGGCCGTATTCCTGCTTGATCAGGCGGCCCTGCTCATCCTTCTTCGCAAACAGCGGCGGGGCCAGGTGGAAGCGCACCTGGAAATCGCCCTCGAACTGCTGCTGCAGGCGGCGCTGGAACTCGCCGCTGGTGTACAGCCGCGCCACTTCGTACTCGTCCTTGTAGGCCATCAGCTTGAAGTAATAGCGCGCCACGGTTTCGGTCAGCGCGGTGCTGCCCACCGCGTCCCACTCGGCGGCCCGCACCTTGTCCACCAGCGCGCGGTAACGCGCGGCGTAGGCGCTGTCCTGGTAGTCGGTGAGGAAGCGCACGCGGCGCTCGACCAGCTCGTCCAGCGAACGCGACAGGCGCTCGTCGTCCAGCGGCAGGAACGCCACCTCTTCCCCCACGCCATGGCCGGGCAGGCCACGCAGCTCGCGCTCGTCGCCGGTATCGCGCGGGGCTGCGTTGGCGCCCCATTCGTTGCCTTCCCACTCACCCGGCGGCAGGTCATGCAGCGGGCCGGGGGTGCGCTCGGCATCGGTGTGGCCGTTGCGGACCAGTCCAGCGGCCTGCTGCACGGCCTGCGGGTCCACCGCGGCCAGGCGGCCCCAGGCGAACGCCTGCTGGTTCATCTGTACGGCCGCGCCGTTGAGTTCGATCGCACGCATCAGCGCCTCGAAGGAGATCGGCACCAGCCCCTGCTGCCAGGCATAGCCCAGGATGAACAGGTTCGACGCGATGGCATCGCCGAGCAGGGCGGTGGCCAGCTGGGTGGCATCGAGCAGCAGCGGCTCGCGCCCGCCCAGCGCCACGCGGATGCCGGCAATGATGTCCGCCGCCGGGAACTGCATGTCCGGGCGCGTGGTGAAGGTGCCCGGCATCGCTTCATAGGTGTTGAGCACCACCTGCGAGCGCTCGGCGCGCACCTTGGACAACGCCCAGTAGTCGTTCACCACCACCATGTCGCAGCCCACCACCAGGTCGGCTTCGCCCGCGGCGATGCGCACCGCGTGGATGTCTTCGGGCGTGCGCGCGATGCGGATATGGGTGGTCACCGCGCCGCCCTTCTGGGCCAGCCCGGTCTGGTCGAGCACGCTGGCGCCCTTGCCCTCCAGGTGCCCGGCCATGCCCAGCAACGCACCGATCGTGACCACGCCGGTACCACCGACGCCGGTGATCAGGATGTTCCAGGGCTGGTCCAGCGTGGTGCGGAAGGTCGGCGGCGGCAGGTTGTCCAGCAGCGCGGTCTTCGAACTGCGCGCACCCTTGCGCGGCTTGCCGCCGTGCACGGTGACAAAGCTCGGGCAGAAGCCGGTGGTGCAGCTGTAGTCCTTGTTGCAGTTGGACTGGTCGATGTCGCGCTTGCGCCCGAACTCGGTTTCCTTGGGCAGCACCGACACGCAGAAGCTCTTCTGCCCGCAGTCGCCGCAGCCTTCGCAGACCAGTGAATTGACCACCACCCGCTTGGGCGGGTCGACCAGCTTGCCGCGCTTGCGGCGGCGGCGTTTTTCGGTGGCGCAGGTCTGTTCGTAGATCAGGATGCTGGTGCCTTTCACCGCGCGCAGTTGCTTCTGCACCGCGTCCAGTTCGGCGCGGTCATGGAACTCCACGCCCTCGGGGAACAGCTCGCGCTTGTTCCACTTGCCGATCTCATCGCTCACCAGCACGATCGTCTGCACGCCTTCGGCGCGCATCTGGTGGGCGATCTGCGGCACGCTCAGGGTGCCGTCCACCGGCTGCCCGCCGGTCATCGCCACCGCGTCGTTGTAGAGGATCTTGTAGGTGATGTTGACCCCGGCCGCGATGGCCTGGCGGATCGCCAGCGAACCACTGTGGAAGTAGGTGCCATCCCCGAGGTTCTGGAACACGTGCTCGGTGTCGGTGAACGCGGCCTGCCCGGCCCAGGTGACGCCTTCGCCGCCCATGTGGGTGAAGGTGTCGGTGCTGCGGTCCATCCAGGTGACCATGTAATGGCACCCGATCCCGCCCAGCGCGCGCGAGCCGTCCGGCACGCGGGTAGAGGTGTTGTGCGGGCAGCCGGAGCAGTAGTGGGGCACGCGCGGGAAGCTGGCGCGCGGCAGGGCCAGCTCGGCTTCCTTCTCGTCCATCCAGCGCAGGCGCTGTTCGATGGATTCATTGGTGAAGAAACGCTGGATGCGGCGGCCGATCACGCCGGCGATGGTGGCCGGGGTCAGCTCGTTGGTGGACGGCAGGATCCAGGTGCCGGCCTCGTCGTACTTGCCCACGATCGACGGGCGCGGACCGGCGCTGGCCGGCCAGTTGTAGAACTGTTCCTTCATCTGGCGCTCGATGAAGGCACGCTTTTCCTCCACCACCACGATGTCTTCCAGGCCCTGCGCGAAGCGCGCGATGCCCACCGGCTCCAGCGGCCAGGTCATGCCGACCTTGTACACGCGGATGCCGATGTCGGCGCACGCCTGCTCGTCCAGCCCCAGGTATTCCAGCGCCTGCAGCACGTCCAGGTAGCTCTTGCCGGTGGTGACGATGCCCAGCCGCGCACGCGGCGAATCCATCACCACCCGGTCGATGCTGTTGGCACGGGCGAAGGCCTGCGCGGCGGCAACTGCATACCGGTGCAGGCGCATTTCCTGGTCCAGCGGCGGATCCGGCCAGCGGATGTTGAGGCCACCGGCCGGCATCTCGAAGTCCTCGGGCAGCAGGATTTTCCGCGCGAACGGATCCACCTGCACCGAGGCCGAGGATTCCACGGTCTCGGCGATGGTCTTGAAGCCGATCCAGCGGCCGGTATACCGGCTCATCGCCCAGCCGAGCAGGCCCATGTCCAGGATGTCCTGCACCCCGGCCGGATTCAGCACCGGCATCATCGCGCTGACGAACTCGTCCTCGCTGCCATGCGGCAGGGTCGAGCTGCGGCAGGCATGGTCGTCGGCGGCCAGCGCCAGCACGCCGCCATGCACCGAGGTGCCGGCCGCGTTGGCATGCTTGAACACGTCGCCGCAGCGGTCCACGCCGGGGCCCTTGCCGTACCACATGCCATACACGCCCTGGACCTTGGCGCCCGGGAACAGGTTGGTCTGCTGGGTGCCCCAGACCATGGTGGCACCCAGGTCCTCGTTGAGGCCGGGGGTGAACTTCACCCGCGCCGCGTCCAGGTGTTGGCGGGCCCGCCACAGTTCCAGGTCGAAACCGCCCAGCGGGCTGCCGCGGTAGCCGCTGATGAAGCCGGCGGTGTCCAGCCCGGCCGCCTCGTCGCGCAGGCGCTGCATCAGCGGCAGACGCACCAGCGCCTGCACCCCGCTCAGGTAGATGCGGCCATCGGTACGGGTGTACTTGTGGTCCAGCGTATAGCTGGCGTCCAGGCCACCGGCGTCGGGCTGGTTGGCGGAGGAGGGCGAGGTGAGTTCGGCGGTACTGGTCATGGCTGGCCCGGAAAGTCGGCTGGCACGGCCGCAGCAAACACGACCGGAAAGGCGCGGATTGTAACAGTGGCGCCGAAATGGACCTCGGGCACTCGCGTCCGGGCGCACGCTGGGGTTAGGATCGGGATGGGAGGTTGTTGTGACAACCCGGGGGAGTTTGCATGGCAGTGGCAAGACAGGGGCGCGCCCGCGTGACGCTGGCGGCTGGTTTGGCTGCGGCATTGATGGCCGCAATGACGACATTCGGGGTGGCGGCGCAGCCGCTGCCTGCAGTGCAGGAGTTCTACTTCGACACCGACCCCGCCGCCGTTCCGATGGTGGTGGTGCCGGCCGGCAGTGGCGACCTGGTGGACCAGCTCATGAAGCAGCGCGAGCGCGGGCGCAAAGCGCTCGATGCCACCGTGCAGCTGGCCGGCGTCGCGTTTTCGCAGGGACGTCCGGAGCTGGGCCGCACCCTATATGCGGAAGCGGGCGGCAGCGCGCCGCCGACCACGGCGGCGGGGCGCGCGGTGCGCTGGAACTACGGCTGGGACCTGTTCCGGCTGGGCGAGGTAGAGGCGGCACTGGCGCAGTGGAGCACGGCCCAGGGCGGCATGCGCGGCAACCCGTCCTGGGTGCCGGCCACCTATGCGCTGGCGTTGTGGACCCTGGGGCGCAAAGACGAGGCCGTGCAGTGGTACGCCGCGGCGGTACGCACCGAGCCGCAGCAGTGGGGCAGTCCGGCGCGCTACGCCGACCTGCTGCCCAGCTGGCGCGACAGCGAGCGCGCCACCCTGGCCGAGGTGCAGCAGGCCTGGGCGGCACAACCGCCGGCCTGGCCCTGAGCCCGCGGGCGGCGCCTGCGGCGGCCGCCCGCACCGGCCCTCTGGCACGTCGCTTCGACCAAGGTCGGGGCGGCGGCGACCTGCGCATCGGCTAGGCTGCTGCGATGGCTTTCGATGCGTTCGCCCTGATCCTGACCATGCTTGGCCTGGGCATGCTGTTTGCACGCCTGCGTGCGCTGCCCGACACCAGCGCCGAGGTGCTCAACCGCGTGGTGTTGTATGTGTGCCTGCCCGCGGCGGTGCTCACCTACGTGCCGCGGCTGCACCTGGATGCCAGCTTGATCGGGCTGATGGTCACGCCCTGGCTGCTGATGCTGGCCAGTTGGGCGCTGGTGTCCCTGGCCACGCGCCTCTGCGGATTTGCCCGCGACGTGCACGCGGTACTGCTGATCTGCGTGACCCTGGCCAACTCCAGCTTCATCGGCTACCCGATGGTGCGCGCCCTGCTGGGCGACGCTGCACTGCCCTATGCGGTGGTCTATGACCAGTTCGGCACGTTCCTGCTGCTGTCCACCTTCGGCCTGTACGTGATTGCCCGTTACAGCGGCGACACCCCACCCACGGCGGCCCAGGTGCTGGCGCGCATCGCACGGTTCCCACCGCTGTGGGCGCTGCTGTTCGCGCTGCTGCTGATGCCCGAACAGCCGCCCGCGTGGATCGGCAACGGCCTCAGACAACTGGCCGATGCCATGCTGCCGCTGGTGATGCTGGCGGTGGGCCTGTCGATCCGGCTGCGGCTGTCGCGCGAGGAACTCACCCCGCTGGGCATCGGGCTGGTCTTGAAGCTGCTGGTGATGCCCGCCCTGGCGGTGCCGATCTCGTGGCTGCTGGGCCTGCAGGGCCAGATGCTGCAGGTGAACGTGCTGGAATCGGCGATGCCGACCATGATCACCGCCGCCGCCCTGGCGATCTCGCACCGGCTGGCCCCGCGGCTGGCCGCGGCGATGGTGGGGTACGGCATTCTGTTGTCGCTGCTGACGCTGCCGGCCTGGGTTGCAGTGCTGCAACACCCCGCATAAGAACCGGTAGAGCCGACCGTTGGTCGGCTGCTCTCCCCAGGGCCACCGACACCGCCCGTGCGCGTCAGCCGACCAACGGTCGGCTCTACGTTGGCGGGGCGGCGAACGTTTACCGGATAAGAACCGGTAGAGCCGACCGTTGGTCGGCTGCTCTCCCCAAGGGCCACCGACACCGCCCGTGTGCGTCAGCCGACCAACGGTCGGCTCTACGTTGGCGGGGCGGCGAACGTTTACCGGATAAGAACCGGTAGAGCCGACCGTTGGTCGGCTGCCCTCCCCAGGGCCACCGACACCGCCGTGCGCATCAGCCGACCAACGGTCGGCTCTACGTTGGCGGGTCGGCGAACGTTTACCCGTCGGCGGGCGGCGGGCATTACCCGTCGGCGCTTACCGTGCGGCCGCGCGCCCAGTCGCGCAGTGCGGTGACCTGTTCGGCCATCAGCACCGACAGCGGCCGGCTGCTGCGGATCTCAGCCATCAGCAGGTCGGTGTCCAGCATGCGCTCCTCGGCATGGGCGGCGTACAGCCCGGCCACCACCGCCTGTTCGATCTCGGCGCCGGAGAAGCCGTCGGCGGCGGCGGCCAGGGCCGGCAGCGCGAAATCGTCGGCATTGAGCTGGCGCCGGCCCAGGTGCAGGCGCAGCAGCTCCACCCGCGTGTTGGCGTCGGGCAGGTCGACGAAGAAGATCTCATCGAAGCGGCCCTTGCGCAGCAGTTCGGCCGGCAGTTCGTGCACCTGGTTGGCGGTGGCCACGATGAACACCGCGCCCTTGCGCTCGGCCAGCCAGGTCAGCAGGTAGCCCAGCACGCGCCGCGACACCCCGCCGTCCTCGCCACCGCTGGCCAGGCCCTTCTCGATCTCGTCGATCCACAGCACGCATGGCGCCAGCTGCTCGGCCGACGCCAGGGCGTCGCGCAGGTTCTTCTCGGTCTCGCCGTGGTACTTGTCATACAGGCTGCCGAAGTCCAGCCGCAGCAGCGGCACCCCGAAGCCGGCGGCCGTGGCCTTGGCCAGCATCGACTTGCCACAGCCCTGTACCCCGAGCAGCAGCATCCCCTTGGGCGGGTCCAGCCCGGCCGGGCCCTGCCCGCCGAGGAACACCGGACGGCGCTGGTTGACCCAGCGCTTGAGCCGGTTGGCCCCGGCCACGTCGGCAAAGCGGGTGGTGTCGTATTCAAAGTGAAGGTGGCCGGCGCGGTTGAGCAGTTCGAACTTGAGCCGGGCCAGTTGCGGCAGGTCGTCCTGGCTGAGCGCGCCGTCGGCGAAGATCAACTGCCGGCCGATGCGGCGCGCGTCCACCATGCTCAGGCCGCGCAGGTTGTGCAGGATCTTCTTGACCGCCTCGTTGTCCACCTCCACCCGCCGCCCGCCGTTCTCGCGGGCGTAGGCTTCAGCCTCTTCGCGCAGCATCTTCAGCAGCGCGTTGAGGTCGGGCAGGCGCGGGTTGAAGCGGGTGGCCAGGGCTTCCAGCTCGGCCGGCAGCTCCACCTTGGCCCCGATCAGCACCAGTACGTGGGCTTCGCAGTGGCGGCGCTGGATCAGGTCGCGCAGCGCGCGCTGGTGGCTGGCATAGCCAAGGTAGGGGTGGAAATCGAGCAGCAGGTAGATGCCGCGCTGTTCGGCCTGGCGGATCATCTGCAGCGCCGAACTGGCATCGGGGGGGCCGACCGCGTCGTCCTCGCGGTCCATGTCGATGCGGCGCAGGCCTTCGGTGATGGACCAGCGGTGCAGGGCTCGCCAGACATGCATCAGGGTCTGCCGGAACAGCTCCACGATGCGACCCTCGTCCTGGGTCTCGATGATGATCAGCGGGGTGTTGGCGCGGATCAGCGCGCTCAGGTCCTGTAACTCGCTCATGCCGGCTTGCAGTCCATTGGATCGCGCACGATAGCAAAGCGCCGCCCGGTGCACGGGTTCAGCAGCGCGACTATCTCCGTCACGGACGGCGGTGTACGCTGCGACGACGTTCCCCGGAAGCGAGGCTGGCATGAAGACGATCCTGGTAGCCGGTTCCAAGGGTGGGGTGGGCAAGACCACCGTCGCCACCCACCTGGCGGCGCATGCCGCATTGGACGGCAAACGGACCGTGCTGGCCGACGCCGACCCGCAGGGCTCCAGCACCCGCTGGGCACAGCGCCGCGCGGTGCTGGAAAGCGCCGTGCTGCCGGTGGACGTCTACCGCAAGAAGGCCTGGGAGAAGCTGATCCCCGACGGCACCGACGAAGTGGTCATCGACGCACCGGCCGGGGCATTGGCCGACGATCTGGGCCACTTCCTTGACGTTGCCGATGCCGTGGTGGTGCCGGTGCTGCCCTCGGCGCTGGACATCGAAGCCATCGTCGGCTTCCTCAACAGCCTGTCCAAGGTGCCGCGCGTGCACCGTCGCGCGCTGCCGGTGGGGCTGATCCTCAACCGTACCAAGCCGTGGACCCAGACCTCCCAGCAGGCCATCCAGATGCTGGCCGAGTGGCCGTATGACGTTGTGGCGCAGCTGCGCGACAGCCAGAGTTACGTGGTGATGGTCGGGCTGGGACGCAGCCTGTTCGATTACCGCTCCGCGCAGGTGCGCGAGCACCAGAGTGACTGGGAGCCACTGTTGAAGTGGCTGAAGAAAGCCTGATCCGGAAGAGAGCCTTTATGCGAGAACTGATCCTGCTGCGCCATGCCCACGCCGAAGCCGCCAGTACCGGCCAGGCCGACCTTGACCGTCCGCTGTCACCGATCGGCCTGGCCGAAGCGGAAGCGGCCGGCCGCTGGTTGAAGGAGAACAACCTGCTGCCCGATTGCGTGCTGTGCTCGCCGGCGCGGCGCACCCGCGAAACCCTGGAGGCCGTGCTGGGCATCACCGGCTTTGTCGAAAAGCGCCTGGAAGATGCCGTCCACGGCGCCACCCCGGGCACCCTGATGGGCCTGATCGAGGCCCGTGGGGATGTCGACCGGCTGCTGGTGGTCGGGCACAACCCCGGCCTGGAACAGCTGGTGGCCCTGCTCAGTGAAGGCACCAGCAGCGATTACCGCGGCATGCCGCCGGGCGGCATCGCGGTGCTGTCGGTGGACGGCAAGGCCAGCATCGAGCCAGGCGTGGCCACCCTGACCGCCTTCTGGTGGCCGTAGCCCATGGCGGTAGTGCGCGCGTTGTTGGGCTGCCTGCTGGCACTGGCAGCCGAAGCGGCCTGCGCTGAACCGCCGGCGCCTGCCCCGCGACAGGTGCTGGAATTCGATACCGCGCGTTCGCGCTTCGGTTTCGAGATCCGCACCCGGCTGGGGCAGCGCATCGAAGGGGTGTTCCCGCGCTTCGAGGGACGTATCGAGGTGCTGTCCGACGGGCGCCACCAGGTGCACCTGCGGATGTTCACCCGCTATGTGGAAATACCCGGCAAGACCCGCTACACCGGCTGGATGCGCGGCGAAGAGTTCTTCGATTCGGCGCGCTACCCGGTGGTCGAGTTCGACTCGGTGCCTTACTGGCCCGAGGTCGTGGACAAGGGCGGCGGGGTGGAGGGCCGGTTGATCCTGCGCGGGGTGAGCCACCCGGAGACCCTGTGGGTGGAGCCGGCGGAGTGCCCCCGGGCCGGGTATGATTGCGACGTGGTCAGCCGCGGCAATGTGCAGCGAGGCCGGTATGGAATGGACAGCTGGCAGCTTGCCTTGAGTGATCGAGTGACCTTCGTATTGCGAGCGCGTCTGAGCGAGGCGCCGAAACCGTGAACCCATTGTTGAAGATCGGGCTGCTGGCACTGCTGTTGCTGGTCAGCGGCTGTGCCTCGCTGTCCAACGCCGAGCGTGACCGCGCGGCCGGCATTGCCGTGCAGGCGCGTTCAACCGTGGTCGAGTGCAGCCAGGCGGACCGCTGCGCGCTCGATTCGCCGCTGCGCGGACTGGGCGGCAAGGCGTTTGCTGCCTCCACCGAGGCCGCCCCGCAGCACTATGCCACCATCATCGATGAGGGCGAGGTGTCGCTGGTGGCGCGGCTGAACCTGATCCGCAGCGCCACCCGCAGCATCGACCTGCAGACCTACATCTTCGACAAGGACGACAGCGCCCGGCTGGTGCTGGATGAACTGCTCGGCGCGGCCCGGCGCGGGGTCAAGGTCCGGGTGCTGATCGACCAGCTCTCGGCGATTTCCGACCTGGAGATCCTGGGGGCACTGGCCAGCAGCCACCAGAACTTCGAGCTGCGGGTGTACAACCCGACCTTCGGCAAGGCGCGGTTGAACTACTTCGATTACGCCGGCAGCGTGCTGTGCTGCTTCCGCCGCTTCAACCAGCGCATGCACAACAAGCTGCTGGTGATCGACGACGCACTTGGCGTGGTCGGCGGCCGCAACTACCAGGACGACTATTACGACTGGGACAGCGAATACAACTTCCGCGACCGCGACGTCCTGGTGGCGGGCCCGGAAGTGCGCGAAATGGCAGCCAACTTCGATGCGTTCTGGCGCGCGCCGCGCAGCGTGCCGGCCGAACGCCTCAACGACGTCGGCGGCCTGCTGCTCAAGCACGGTGCACCGCCGATGCCCCCAGCCGAGTTCCGCCACCCGCAGCGGATCGCGCGGGTCAGCGATGAAGCCAACGACTCCGCCTACGTCACCCGTGCGTTTGTCGACACCGCCCTGCCGGTGGCGTCGGTGCGCTACGTGGCCGACCTGCCGCGCAAGCACCGCCGCGAACGGCCCAGCCAACCGGCCAACGGCCAGCACGTCACCGAGCCACAGCTGGACGCACTGATTTCCAGCGCGCAGACCGAAGTGCTGCTGCAGACGCCTTACCTGGTGCTGTCCAAGCCCGCCCGCAAGCTGTTCTCCGACCTGCGCAAGCGCGCGCAGCCGCCGCGCATCGTGGTGTCGTCCAACAGCCTGGCCGCCACCGACAACCCGATCGTCTACGCGCTTTCCTACAAGTACAAGCGGCGCAACCTGCGCGAACTGGGCTTCAACATCTACGAGTACAAGCCCTTCCCGCTCGATGCCCCGGTCGACTATCGCAACCTGCTACCGGCCCCACTGGGCGAGGCGCCGCCGTCGGACGGCAAGCGCAGCAGCCTGATCGGTGGCAGCGCGGCGGGCAGCAATGCGCGCGGCAGTGCCGGCAACGGCGACCGCCGGCGCATCGGGCCCGACGCGGTCGTGGACGCCGATACCACGGCCAGCGCCAGCCCGCGGCAGGCAACCCCCGGCCCGGCGGCGCGCCGCCGCACCGACGGCAGCGTGGTCGAGCGCCGCGTGCTGCGCGCCGAAACCCGGCCGTCGTTCCTGGGCACCAAGGCCGTCAACAAGCCGCTGCCGGTCACCCGCACCGGCGCGCGCATGGGCCTGCATGCCAAGTCGATGGTGGTGGACCGCCGCATCGGCGTGATCGGCACGCACAACTTCGATCCGCGCAGCGAGAACTACAACACCGAAGGCGCGGTGATCATCGATGACCCGGTGTTTGCCGAAGCGCTGGCGCAGAGCATCCTGCGCGACATCCACCCGCAGAACTCCTGGACGGTGGCGCCGCGTACCAAGCCGCCGGTGTTGTCCGGGTTGAACTACAGCGTCGGCAAGGCGTCCGAGGCACTGCCCGTGCTGGACTTCTGGCCGTGGCGCTACGCCACCGATTACGAGTTCCAGCCCGGTCCGGACTGCCCCGCGCCGCTGCGCCGGCAGCACGAGGACTTCCATAAGTGCTACGTGGCCGTTGGCGATTTCCCCGAGGTCAACGTCGGCCCGAAATGGCTGCTGGTGCGCATGCTGACCGCTTTCGGCGCCGGCCTGGTACCCATCCTGTAATCCCTTGGTTCCACGGAGCTGCTGCATGTCCCAGGTATTCCGCGAAGCGGTGTCGATCGAGGCACTCAACGCGCTCAGCCGCAACACCCTGATCGACCACCTGGGCATCGTCTTTACCGCTGCCGGTGAGGACTGGGTCAGCGCCACCATGCCGGTGGACGCACGCACCCGCCAGCCCTACGGCATCCTGCACGGTGGCGCGTCGGTGGTGCTGGCCGAAACGCTCGGCAGCAGCGCCGGCAACCTGTGCGTGGATACCACCCAGCAGGTGTGCGTCGGCCTGGAGATCAACGCCAACCACATCCGCGCCATGCGCGGCGGTGTGGTCACCGGCACCGCGCGTGCGGTGCACGTGGGCCGCAGCACCCATGTCTGGGACATCCGCATCGAAGACGAGGGCGGCCGCCTGGTGTGCACCTCGAGGCTTACCCTGGCCGTGGTGCCGGCGGTCGCCCCGGGCTGATCGCAGCATTGCATGGATGCTGTGTTGCGTTGGTCGCCACAGTGCGCCGGCGCACTGTGGGTGTGGGCGCTGTGCCGCAACCGGGCAGCGGCTTGACCCCTTGCGGTCGCTGGCCCTCCCGCGTTATCGATTTGGCCGGTTGCGGCTGGCAGACCCTGCGGCGCTCGGGTATCGTGCGCGGATGAATTCCCCCACCCCGGCCTCACGTGGCGGCGTGGCGCGTGTGTGCCGATACCTGTACCGCGTACCGCTGCTGCTGGTCCACCTGTTGCTGTTCCTGCCGATGCTGCTGATCGCCATGCTGCCCCCGTGGGGACGCGTGCTCGTGGGCAACCGTCCGTTCGAGCACGTCGCGGTCAATGCATGGTCCAGCGGCCTGATGTGGATCTTCGGCTTCCGCCTGCACCGGATCGGTACGCCGCTGCCCGGTGCGGTGCTGTTCGTGGCAAATCACGTCAGCTGGGTCGACATCAACATGCTGCACAGCCAGCGCATGATGGGCTTCGTGGCCAAGCGCGAGATCGCCAGCTGGCCGGTGGTGGGCTGGTTGGCCGCCCGCGGCCAGACCATCTTCCACCAGCGCGGCAGCACCGAGTCGCTGGGCGGGGTGATGCAGGAAATGGTCGTTCGCCTGCGCGAGGGCAAGGCCGTGGGCGTGTTCCCCGAGGGGCGCACCCGGGGTGGCCATGAAGTGGGCCCGTTCCACGCCCGCATCTTCCAGGCCGCGGTGGAAGCCCAGGTCCCGGTGCAGCCGGTGGCGCTGCGCTATGGCTGGCGCGGCGACGCCCAGACCATCGTGGCGTTCGGCCCGGGCGAGAGCTTCTTCGCCAATTTCCTGCGCCTGCTGGGTGAGCCGGCCCGCCGCGCCGAGGTGCATTTCCTCGCGCCCATTGGTACGCACGACCTGGAAGGCCGTCGCCGCATCGCTGAAACTTCGCGGACGCGCATCCTGGCGGCGATGAACGCCGAGTAGCGCATGTCGGCTCTTCACGCGCCAGCGTCGCAACCGGGAGCAGGCTGCCGCCCATGTTGACCGCTGCCGACTACCGCCCGCCGCGTTGGCTGCGCAATCCGCACCTGCAGTCGATGCTCAGCTCCAGCCGCATGCGCATGCAGCGCGGCCTGATGCTGCTTGCCGCCACCGGGGCGATGACCGAAGAGCTGATCCTGGACGGCGGGCAGGGCGTGCGCCTGCAGGGCTGGCACAGCCACGTGGAAGGCCGCGAGCCGATCGGCATGGCCCTGCTGCTGCACGGCTGGGAAGGCAGTGCCGAGTCCAGCTACATGCGCATGACCGCCGCACGCATGCTGGAGGAAGGGTTCGACGTGGTGCGACTGAATTTCCGCGACCACGGCAACACCCACCACCTCAACCCCGGCATCTTCCACTCCAACCGCATCGACGAAGTGGTCCATGCCGCGGGCGACATCGCCCAGCGCTGGCCGCAGCTGCCGCTGGTCGCGGCCGGTTACTCGCTGGGCGGCAACTTCGTGCTGCGCCTGGCGCTGCGTGCGCCATCGGCCGGAGTGCCGCTGCGCCGGGTGGCGTCGGTCTGCCCGGTGCTGGACCCGGCCATCACCATGGAGAGCATCGAGAACGGCCCGGCGATGTACGACTGGTATTTCCGCCGCAAGTGGGCCGGCTCGCTGCGCCGCAAGCGCGACCTGTTCCCCGAGCTGAGCGACTGGGACGACCGGGTGCTCAAGCTCGACATCCGGGCCCTCACCGCCTGGCTGGTCGAGCACCACACCGACTTCGGCTCGCTGCAGGCGTACTTCGACGGGTATTCGATTGCCGGCGACCGGCTGGCCGGGCTGGACGTGCCGGCCGACATCCTGATGGCCCAGGACGACCCGGTAATCCCGTTCGCCACCTTTGACGGCTGGCGCCTGCCGGCCCACGCCCACCTGGAGATCGCTCCGTGGGGCGGCCATTGCGGCTTCCTGGAAAACTGGCGCGGCGACGGCTTCTCCGAACGCTGGGTGTCCCAGCGGCTGCGCGCCGAAGCCGTGCGCTGAGCCAGCGTGGCCCGGCGGGCGTGCTCTACAATCGGGGTTTGACCCACGCTGGACCGTCATGCAAGACAAGATCCTCCAAGCCCTGCGCCGCAATGCGGCCGACGATGCCGTGCAGCTTGCGCGCCAGTGGACCGCCGACGAGCCGGAGCAGCCGCAGGCGCACCGCTGGCTGGCGCTGTCGCTGCAGCAGCAGGGCCAGTTCGATGCCGCCTTGGACAGCGTGCAGCAGGCCCTGGCGCTGGCCCCCGACAACGCCGACCTGCACCTGCAGCACGCCGGCCTGCTGCTGGCCCTGCGCCAGTTCGAGGCCGCCGGCTCGGCGCTGGACCGCACCGCCTCGCTCAATCCCAATGAGCTTGCCGCCTACCTGATGCAGGCGCACATGGCGCTGCTGCGCAACGACGTCGACGAAGCCGAGCGCATCACCCGCATCGCCACCCGCCTGGACGAGGACAGCCCGGAGCTGGCCGCGTTGAACGGCATGATCGCGCTGCGCCGGGGCGAGGGCGACCGCGCGCTGGCCTTGCTGTCGGCGGCCGCGCGGGCGCTGCCGGACGACCCGCGGGTACTGTATGCGCTTGGGTTCGCCTACATGAGCAAGGACATGCTGGCCTTTGCCGAGCAAGCGTTCCGGCGCGTGCTGGAGCTCAACCCGGCTGTGACCTCGCTGCGTGCGCTGCTGGTGCAGCTGGCGCTGCGCCAGGGCAACAGCGAATCGGCCGCAGCCACGCTGCGCCAGGTGCTGGCCGAGCCCGACGGCGACATCCCGGCCATGCGCCGCTTGGCCGGTGAGCTGGAACTGCAGTCCGGCCAGCCGCTGCAGGCCGTAGAGCACCTGTTGCCGGTGCTGGAACAGGCGCCCGGCGATCGCCACACGCTGCAGCTGCTGCTGATGGCCTGGCAGCGCCTGGGCCGCGAACAGCAGGCCCGCGACACCCTGGACGCGTTGCTGGACACCCACCCGCAGCTGCACGACCTGTGGCTGGCACGGTTGTCCATCGAAGTCGTGGGTGCCGCCGAGGCGGTTGCCGTGGGCGAGCGTTGGCTGCAGGCAATGCCCGACCACCTGCCGGCGCTGGAAACGCGCATGCGCCTGCACGACATGGCCGGCGAAGGCGAGGCAGCCGAGGCGATGGCACGTCGCATCGTGGCGCTTGAACCGGGCCGCGTCAGCGGTGAAACCCGCATCGTCGGTGGCCTGCTTGAGCGCGACCCGCAGGCGGCGATCGCCCATGTGCAGGCGATCCATGACAGCGCACCGGACACGGCCAAGGCGAGCCTGCGTGCGTGGCTGGGCGCGGTGCAGGACCAGGCCGGGCAGCATGCCGATGCCCTGCGCACCTGGGTAGCCGCGCACGCGTTGGAAGCCGGCCAGCGCCTGCCGCTGCCGCCGCAGGCCAAGGCACCGCTGAGCTGGCCGGACATGGGCACCATCGGCGAGGACACCGTGGCCCGCCCGATGCTGGTCTGGGGTGCACCCGGGTCGGGCGTGGAGCGTGTGATCGCGGCCATTTCCGCGGCCAGCACCGTGCTGCGCGGCGATCGTTTCGGTGAAACCCCGCCCAACGACGCCTTCCAGAATTACCACACGCTGCAGGACCTCTCGACCGGCGCGCTCAGCCCGGAACAGCTGGTGGCGCAATGGCGCGAACAGTTGCCGTCGCGCGGTCTGGCCGACGCCAACGTGATCGACTGGCTGCTGTGGTGGGACAACGCGCTGTTGTGGGCGCTGCGTCCGCAGCTGCCCGAAGGCCGCCTGCTGGTGGTCCTGCGCGACCCGCGCGACATGCTGCTGCATTGGCTGGCGCATGGCGCGCCGGCGCCGTTCGCGGTCAACGGGATCGATGAAGCGGCCGAGTGGCTGGCGCGTTCGCTGGCCCAGGTGGCCACCCTGCACGAGCAGGATCTGTACCCGCACGCGCTGGTCAACATCGACGGCATCGGCAACGACCCGGCGGTGATGGCCGAGCACCTCGGCCGCCTGTTCGGCATGCGCTTCCCGCCGGCGCCCACGCTGGGGCCGGCGCGCCTGCCTGCCGGCCACTGGCGCCAGTACCGCGACGTGATGGCCGCGCCGTTCGCCCTGCTGACGCCGGTCGCGGTCCGCCTTGGCTACCCGGAAGAGTGAGGATTCCCAGATGCGCCTGAGCAGTACCAGCCTCCAGAACGGCCACCCGATCGCGGCGGAATTCGCCGCGGGCGACGCCGCCGGCTTCGCCCCCAACCGCAATCCCCAGCTGGCCTGGAGCGAGGTGCCCGAGGGCACCCGTTCGTTCGCCCTGCTGTGCGTCGACCCGGATGTGCCGGCCGTACCGGACACGGTGGGTCGGCAGGACTGCACGGTGCCCCGTGACCAGCCGCGCGCGGACTTCGTGCACTGGGCCATGGCGGACATTCCGGCCGCGCTGCGCGAGATCGCAGCCGGCAGCTGCAGCGAAGGCTTCACGGTCAAGGGCAAGACCACGCCGGCCGGTCCGGCCGGATCGCGCCAAGGCCTGAATGACTTCACCGGCTGGTTTGCCGGCAACCCGGACATGGCGGGCCAGTACCTGGGCTACGACGGCCCGTACCCGCCGTTCAACGACGAACGCGTGCACCGGTATTTCTTCCGGCTGTTCGCACTCGACGTGGCGCAGCTGGACCTGCCGACGCCGTTCACCGCCGCCGATGTGCACCGGGCGATGCACGGCCATGTGCTGGCCGAGGCGGCGTTGCATGGGACGTATACGTTGAACCCGGCGCTGGGTTGATCAACGTGCTGGTTGGCGCGTGCTTCCGGTACCGACCAACGGTCGGTACCTACCGATGACGAAGAAGGGCGGCCCATGGCCGCCCTTCTTCATTGTTGGCGCATACGGCGCCCCGGGGGCGTGTACCGACCGACGGTCGGTATTTACCGGACCGTTTCCGACTCGACGACCATGTCCAGCACATAGGCCAGCGACGAGCCGTCGGCCGGCGGGTTGGCGATCTTGTAGCGCTTCACGCGCACCACGTTGCGCACGCCGTCTTCGTGCGTGTAGCCCTCGATGGTGCCGTAGAAGTTCTCGAACGCGCCCGGGGTGCCCTGCTTCAGGCCCTTGTCGTCGAACGACACTTCGCGGGTCTGCAGGCACTGCATGTCCGGGATCATCGGGTGCGAGCACGGCTTGGTCTGCGCAGCCACTTCCAGGAACACCGTCTCGCCTTCGCCGCCGTAGCGGGTCTCGGCGGTGGGCTCGGGGTTGAAGACCAGCACGTCGCCGGCGGCGGTGCGCAGGGTGAGCTGGCCCTGGCCGGCCAGTTCGGCCTTGAGCGCGCCTTCCAGCCGCGACCCCACGGCCTGGTCCAGCGCCATCAGCGCCCTGTCGGTGCAGGCCATCATGGTCGAGGCCATCGGCGACACGGTCAGGGTGCCGTCAGCCAGGGTATAGCCGCCGCCCATGCGGTTGCAGGTGTTGCTGACCGACAGGCGGCCATCGGTGAAGTCCAGCGTCACCGGCTTGTCGGCACGGGCAAACAGGGCGTCCACACGCTTGCCGCTGGCATCGGTGGCGCTGTCCAGCAGCCAGTGGTTGCCCTGCAGGCGCTGTACGTCCAGCTTGGCCGCGGCCTGGGTAGTGGCGGCGGCCGTCGGCGCGGGGGCGAGGTCGTCGCTGCCGGTGCCGGCCGGTGCGTTGGTGGACGGGTTGCTGCAGGCGGCCATCAGGGCCAGCGGCAGGATCAGCATCAGGGTGCGGGTGCGGTTCATGGACATCTCCTTGGGAACCCGGGGAAAAACGGTGCAGCGTATGAAACGGGGTCAGGCCAGCACCGGCGGTGTTCAGTTGCCAGCAGGCAACCACAGCAGCAGGGCCGCGCCCAGTGCGATGCGATAGAACGCAAACGCGGTGAACTTGTGCGACTTGATGTAGCCCAGCAGCCACTTCACTACGACGAAGCCGGTGACGGCGGCGGCAAGGAAGGCCACGCCCACGTCTGTCCAGTTCTCATTGCCGAGCTTGCCGTCCTTGGCCATTTCCAGGAACGCGTAGGCACTGGCGGCGAACATGGTGGGAATGCCGACCAGGAACACGAACTCGGTGGCTGCCGCGCGTCGGCTCAGGCCAAACAGCATGGCCACGAAGATCGCCGCCGCCGAACGTGAGGTGCCCGGGAACACCCCGGCCACCACCTGCGCCAGGCCGACCAGGATGGCTACCTTCCAGGTCACCTCGTCGCGGTCGGGCAGGCGGGCGGTGTAGGTTTCCACCAGGATCATCCAGATGCCGCCGATGATCAGCGCCCAGGCCACCGGGGTGACCGTCTCGGGCAGTTCCCAGCCCGCCAGGCGCACCGGCAGGCCGACCACGGCCGTGACCAGGAAGGCGGTGCCCAGCTTCATCACGTAGTCGCGGTTGGCGCGCTCGTGCAGGCCGGTGGCCAGCGACCACAGTCGCTGGCGGAATACCAGGGTGATGGCCAGGATCGCACCGGCCTGGATCACGATGTTGAAGAAGTCCGAGCGCGCGCCCAGCCAGTGCTGGGCAATCAGCAGGTGGCCGGTGCTGGAGATCGGGAGGAATTCGGTGAGGCCTTCAAGGATGCCCAACAACAGGGCAGAGAGCAGATCGGACATCGGGTGCTGGGACTCGGAATGGATGAAATCGCGGTAGAGCATAAAACATCAAACGCCGCACCAAATGTGTGCGTGGTGCGGCCGTTGCACCGATGTGGTGCGGCGGCTTCCGCGGCGGGCAAGGTGCGCCGCCAATGAAATCAACGACTTGTGAAGAATGAAAAGTTGGCACGGCGATTGCTCTACTCACTTACGCAATCATCCATCCGAGGGTTTCACCGATGTCCGTGCAAAACGTTGAGAAGCTGATCAAGGACAACCAGATCGAGTTCATCGACCTGCGTTTCGTCGACATGCGCGGTATCGAACAGCACGTCACCTTCCCGGTGAGCATCGTCGAGCCGTCGCTGTTTGAAGAAGGCAAGATGTTCGATGGCAGCTCGATCGCTGGCTGGAAAGGCATCAACGAATCGGACATGGTCCTGCTCCCGGACCCGGCCAGCGCCTACATCGACCCGTTCTACGCCGACCCGACCCTGGTGATCAGCTGCGACATCCTCGACCCGGCCACCATGCAGCCGTATGGCCGCTGCCCGCGCGGCATCGCCAAGCGTGCCGAGGCCTACCTGAAGTCCTCCGGCATCGCCGAGCAGGCCTTCTTCGGCCCGGAGCCGGAGTTCTTCATCTTCGACTCGGTCCGCTTCGCCAACGACATGGGCCACACCTTCTTCAAGATCGATTCCGAAGAAGCCGCGTGGAGCACCGGTGACAAGTACGACGGCGCCAACAGCGGCTACCGTCCGGCGGTGAAGGGCGGGTACTTCCCCGTGCCGCCGACCGACTCGTTGCACGACCTGCGCGCGGAAATGTGCAAGACCCTGGAACAGGTCGGCATCGAAGTGGAAGTGCAGCACCACGAAGTGGCCACTGCCGGCCAGTGCGAAATCGGCACCAAGTTCAGCACCCTGGTGCAGAAGGCCGACGACCT
>Ga0308157_10000420_pt1 | contig 146219 bp, 124 predicted proteins | sample PhyBR1_FD_201035 | JGI IMG/M metagenome (GOLD analysis project Ga0308157, IMG submission 201035) | Phyllosphere microbial communities from UC Gill Tract Community Farm, Albany, California, United States - DLSLB.R1 | ecosystem: Host-associated > Plants > Phyllosphere > Unclassified | place... | reverse complement strand
CCCTGCTTGAGGGTGAGCGCGAGGTTCAGACGGTTGCGCTCGCCGCCGGAGAGCACGCCGGCCTTCTTCTGCTGGTCCGGGCCCTTGAAGCCGAACTGGGAGACGTAGGCGCGGGAGGGGATCTCGACCTTGCCGACCTGGATGTAGTCCAGCCCGTCGGAGACGACCTCCCAGAGGTTCTTCTCCGGATCGATGTTCTCGCGGTTCTGGTCGACGTAGCTGATCTTGACGCTCTGGCCGACCTTCAGCTCGCCGTCGTCGAGCGGCTCGAGGCCCACGATGGTCTTGAACAGGGTGGTCTTGCCGACGCCGTTGGGGCCGATGACGCCGACGATGCCGTTGGGCGGCAGGGAGAAGGACAGGCCGTCGATGAGGATCCGCTCCCCGAAGCCCTTGCGCAGGTCCTTGCCCTCGATGACCTGGTTGCCCAGCCGCGGGCCCGGCGGGATGGTGATCTCCTCGAAGTCGAGCTTGCGGGTCTTCTCGGCCTCCGCCGCCATCTCCTCGTAGCGGGCCAGGCGCGACTTGGACTTCGCCTGGCGGCCCTTGGCGTTGGAGCGGACCCACTCGAGCTCCTCCTTGAGGCGCTTGGCGAGCTTCTGGTCCTTCTTGCCCTGGACCTCCAGGCGCTGCTCCTTCTTCTCCAGGTAGGTGGAGTAGTTGCCCTCGTAGGGGTAGAGGTGGCCGCGGTCGACCTCGGCGATCCACTGGGCGACGTGGTCGAGGAAGTAGCGGTCGTGGGTGACGGCGATGACGGCGCCGTCGTACTGCTGGAGGTGCTGCTCGAGCCAGAGCACGCTCTCGGCGTCGAGGTGGTTGGTGGGCTCGTCCAGCAGCAGCAGATCGGGCTTCTCCAGCAGCAGCTTGCACAGTGCGACGCGGCGACGCTCACCGCCGGAGAGGTGGGTGACCTGCTCGTCGCCCGGAGGGCAGCGCAAGGCGTCCATCGCCTGCTCGAGCTGGGAGTCGAGGTCCCAGCCGTTCGCGGCGTCGATGTCGGTCTGGAGCTTGCCCATCTCCTCCATCAGCGCATCGAAGTCGGCGTCGGGCTCTGCCATCTCCTCGCCGATCGCGTTGAAGCGCTGGACCTTCTTGAAGAGCTCGCCCATGCCTTCCTGGACGTTCTCCAGGACGGTCTTGGACTCGTCCAGCGGCGGCTCCTGGAGCAGGATCCCGACGGAGTAGCCGGGGCTGAGGCGAGCCTCGCCGTTGGAGGGCTGGTCGAGCCCCGCCATGATCTTGAGGATGGTCGACTTGCCGGCGCCGTTGGGGCCGACCATGCCGATCTTCGCGCCCGGGTAGAAGCTCATGGAGACGTCATCGAGGATGACCTTGTCGCCCACGGCCTTGCGGGCCTTGTACATCGTGTAGATGAACTCTGCCAATGTGGTGTCCTTCTCGGAAGATGGTCGGTGTCCAGGGACCCACCGGCGCGCCGTGACCCGGCGCCGCACAGGAGTGGTCGCGAGGAGTGACTCTACCCGCTCCCCTGCGGGAGCGCCGTGGCCCACGGTGCGTCCATGAGCACGGAGCGGATGACGACGGGCACGGAGCAGACCCTGCCGACGGTCCGCGCCCGCTGGAGGCTGCTGCTGGTGGGCGATCCGACGGCCTGGTGGGAGCGGCTCCTGGGCCAGCTGTGCGGAGCGATCGTCTCCGGTCTCGCCCTGGGGGCGGTGGTGCTGGTCGGCGCGTCCACGCTGGGGTCGCTGCTGAACTGGGCGGGGAACCTCGTGGCCCTCGGGCTGCGGGGCGCCGCCCTCGACGCCGCCGCCGTGGCCGTGCACCTCCGGCGCCGGGCCTCGCGCCGCCCGACTCGTCGTCAGTCCATCGGGACGCCGCGCTCGGCGAGCACGCGCCGGGCGATCGCCGCGCCGTGCTCGGTGCCCTCGGGGCGGGGGTCGCCGTTGCGCGGCCAGAGGTGCGCGTCGATGCCGAGGGCGCGGGCGGCGGCGACGTTGTCCTCCCGGTCGTCGAAGAAGATCACGGCCGAGGGGAGGCGCACCCCGCCGGTCTCGTGGGCGAGCACGTCGAGCAGCACCTCGTAGATCTCCCGCTCGGGCTTCACGGTCCGCTCCTCGGCGGAGATCACCGCGAGGGTGAAGGCCTCGAACCAGTCGGCCTTCCGCACGGCCTCGCCGAAGGCGGCGGAGGCGTTGGAGAGCAGCGCCAGGCGCACCCCGTTGCGGGCGAGGTCGTGGAGCAGTGCGCGGGCGTCGGGGTCCAGGCGCAGGAAGTAGCGGTCGTCGGCGTCCTGGAGCTCCGTGACCTCCGCGGGCGTGAGCGCCTCGACGCCGGCCGCGCGGGCGACGGCGCCCCAGTACTCGGCGGGCTCGGTGCGGCCCGCGTCGTAGTCGGGGCGCTCGGCCCACAGGGCCTCGGCCACGGCCTCGGCGTCGCCGCCCAGCAGCTCGTGGACGGTGGGGACGGGGTCGTGGCCGGCGCTCAGCACTCCCCCGAAGTCCAGGACCACGGTGGGCTTGGGCGGGGTGCGGCGGCGGTTGCGCTTGCTCATGGGGTGTTCACGTCCTCACAGGTGGGGAGTCCTTCGACGGTGCCGGTCCCGGCGATGGTGCTGGTCGCCTCGAGGGCCTCCTCGAAGGTGCCGACGGCGACGACCTCGAGGTCCTCGGGCTCGTAGCCGACGACCTCGTCGCAGTTCGCGGTGGGGGCGAGGAAGAACTCGGCCTCGGACTCGGCGGCGCCGACCATCTTCTGGCGGATCCCGCCGATGGATCCGACGGCGCCGTCCTCGGAGATGGTGCCGGTCCCGGCGATGCGGTGGCCGCCGGTGAGCGCGCCCGGGGTCAGCTCGTCGTAGACGGAGAGGGAGAAGACGAGTCCGGCGCTCGGGCCGCCGACATCGCCGACGGCGATGTCGATGTCGAGCGGGAACTCGTGCCCCTCGGAGAGGATCACGCCCATCCGGGGCGTGCCGTCGACGAGCTCGGTGGGGACCTCGAGCTGCTTCTCCTGGCCGTCGCGGCGCACGGTCATCGAGACGGGCTCGCCCTCGGGCACCGCGGCGATGAGCTCGCGGTATCCCGTCACGTCGCCCGCGGTCTCGCCGCGGACGGAGGAGATCACGTCCCCGGCCTCGAGGGCGCCGGCCGCGGCGCCGTCCTCCTGGACCCCGGCGATCATCACGACGTCGCGGTACTCGATCCCGAGCTCGTCGAGGGCGACGGCGACGGCGTCCTGCTGCGAGGTGCTCATCGCGGCGGTGTTGGTCAGGGTGGTCTGCTCGCGGGTCTGCCCCTCGGGGAAGACCGCCTCGCGCGGCAGCACCATCTTGCTGCGGTCGAACCAGGCGGCGACGACCTCGACGGGCGTCACCCGGTACCCGGGACCGCCGTCCACCGAGACCGTCGTCATCATGAGCGAGCCCTCGGTGGGGTGGGTCTCGGCCCCGTCGATCACGAGGATCTCCTCGCCTTCCCAGTCGCCGAGCACGTCGATCGCGGGGCCGGGCCGTTCGATCACGTAGGGCACGGGGAGCAGGGAGCCCCCGAGGATCATCGCGCACAGCAGCACGAGCATCGACAGCGCGAGCCGGGGCCGGGCGAGCTGCGCGTCATCGATCGCGCGCGCGGCCGCCGCGCGCACCCCGCGGCGGCGGGCAGGGGGCGTGGGGTCGTCGGTCACCCGGTCCATTGTGCCGCACCCGGTGGGGCGGTCAGCTCCTCCCCGGGCGGCGGTCGGTACGCTGGGAGCCCCACGGACCGCAGGAGGTGGCCATGAGCGATGCCCCGATCCCGGGTGGACCCGGTGACATGGACGAGGAGGCGCTGAAGCGCTTCCTGAAGGAGACGTTCGGGGATGCGCTCCCCGAGGGGGCGCTGGACGGGCTGGACCTCTCGGCCCTCGCGCAGCAGGCGAACCTCCCCCAGGATCCCGCGCAGCTGCGCGCGGCCGCCGCCCAGATGCAGCACCTCTTCGCCGCCCAGGGCGACAGCCCCGTGAACTGGCAGATGGCGGAGGACCTGGCGCGCCGCACCGCCGCGGGGCAGGCGACGCTGCCGGGCGTCGAGGCGCCCTCGGGCACCCCCGGGGACCCCTCCCCGTCGACCGAGCAGACCGCGGAGCTGCGCCAGGCCGCGCAGGTCGCGCGGCTGTGGCTCGACCCGGTGCTCGCGATCGACGTGCCCTCCGCGGAGCTGCAGGTGTACGGCCGCGGCACCTGGCTCGCGCGGACCCTGCCGCGCTGGAAGCCGATCGTGGAGCCCGTGGCGAAGTACATGGCGGGGGCCATCGGCGAGGCGATCAGCGCGCAGATGGGCCAGATGGGCGATCTGGGCGCCGCCGGGATGCAGATGCCCGGCGGCGGCGATCCCGCCGGGATGATGGAGCGCATCGGCGGGACCATGTTCGGGGTGCAGTTCGGCCATGCGATCGGGGCGCTGGCCCGCGAGGTCTCCGGCACCACGGACCTCGGGCTGCCGCTCGGCCGCGAGGGCGAGCCGGCGCTGGTCGCCGCGAACATCGAGGACCTCGTCTCCGCGCACTCCCTGGACCCGGCCGCGGCACGGATCTTCCTCGCCTCCCGCGAGATCGCGCACACCGCCCTGTTCACCGCCGCGCCCTGGCTGGGACGGGCCCTGTTCTCCGCGATCGAGGACTACTCGCGCGGCATCACCCTCGACCTCGACGCGCTCGACGAGATGGTGCGCGACCTCGACCTCTCGGACCCGCAGGCGATACAGGCGCGCCGGCCCGAGGAGATGTTCGTCTTCACCCGCCGCGCCTCGCAGGAGCGGGCTCTCGAGGAGCTCGCGACCACCCTCGCCCTGGTCGAGGCGTGGGTGGACCACGTCACCACGAAGGCTCTGACCGGGAAGCTCCCGGATCTCGAGGCGCTGCGCGAGGTGCTGCGTCGTCGCCGCGCCGCCGGCAGTCCCGCGGAGCAGATGCTCTCTCGCACGGTCGGCATCGAGCTGCGCCCGCGCCGGGTGCGCGAGGCGCTGTCCTGGTGGGAGTCCGTGCTGGACACCGAGGGCGAGGCGGGCCGCGAGGCGAAGTGGGGCCACCCGGACCTGCTGCCGACGGCGGAGGTGCTCTCCGGCACGCCCCAGGCGCCGCAGGAGCCCGCCGCGGAGGTGGCCGAGGGCGGCGAGGAGCTCGCCGACGTCGGACTTCCTGCCGACTTCGACGCGGAGCTCGAGCGGCTCCTGGCGGGCGAGGTCGGCGAGAGCGCCCCGCGCGAGGACGAGCAGGGCGGCCTGCGGGAGTCCGACGGCGGGAGCTCGGAAGGCGGGGGCCCCGAGAACGGAAGCCCCGAGAGTGAGAGCCCCGAGGGCGGGGACACCGACGCGTCGGGGCCCGACGACGGCCAGGACGGGGACGGTGCGCCGGGCGATGCCCGCTGAGCCGACGTCGGCCGACGGGACTCCCGCGGTCGCCGCGGGGCCGTCGGCCGTCGTCGTGTCCGCGACGAGCGACGCCGGCGCTCCCGCAGCGCCCGAGCCGGCCGGCGCCGAGCTGACCCTCGCGCTCGAGAGCGCGGCGTCCGCGCCCGGACTCGCCCGGGAGTACCTCGACCTGCTGCGCGCCGCTCCGCGCACCCTGTACCGCGACGGCGGACCGCACCATCTCACCGCGAGCGCGGTGGTGGTCGACGCGCCCGGGGAGCACGTGGCCCTGGTGTGGCATCTCAAGGGCCGGTTCTGGGTCCAGCCCGGCGGGCACCTCGAGGACGGGGAGACGAGCCTCGAGCGCGCCGCGCGTCGCGAGATCGCCGAAGAGGTCGGGCTGACGGATCTGGAGCGGGTGGGCCAGGGGCCGGCGATGCTGCATCGTCATGCGCTCGATGCCGCCTTCGGCCGCTGCAGGGAGCACTGGGACGTGCAGTACCTGCTGCGCACCTCGCGCCCGGCCGCCGAGACGCCGCTGCGGGCGAGCGAGGAGTCGGGGGCCGCGCGCTGGTTCCCCTGGCCTGCACGCTCTCCTCTGCCCGGCACCGCCCGGGAGCTGCTGCCCGAGGGCGTGGTCCCGGACCTGCCCGCCACGCTCGACGTGCTCGCGGAGCACTACGCGGCCGTGCTCGACTGATCAGCTGAGCTGCTGAGCAGCTGAGCAGCTGAGCAGTTGTGCGCCGGGGCGCGGGAGCCGCGGGCCCGTGGAGCCCCGCGGCCGGGCCCGCGCTGCGGCGGACCAGGCTCAGCCCTCCCCCGGCACGTCCTCGACGTCGTCCTCGTCCTGCGGCGGCATGTCCTTGGCCCAGGAGACGCCGTCGAGGAATCCCTGTGCCTTCTCGGCCTGCGGATAGAGGGCCATCAGCGCCTTGAACTCCTTCCCGTGGCCCGGCACGAGCAGGTGCACGAGCTCGTGCATCAGCACGGAGCGCACCACGTAGTCCGGCATGCCCTGCAGCTGATGGGAGAGGCGGATCGTGCCGTCGGCGGGCGTGCACGAGCCCCAGCGCGAGTTCTGGCGTGTGGACCAGGTCACCGAGGCGGGGTGGGCCCTGCCACCGAGATGAGCCTCACTGAGCTCGCGCGCCATGGCCATCAGCTGCGTATCGCTGCGCCGGGCGGGAGCGCGGCGGGCCTCCCGATCGACCATCTGGTCGAGCATCTTCCGTGCCCAATCCCGCTCCTGGCGCGCGCTGAAGGAGGCGGGGATGGCGACCACGAGGTCGCCGTCGCGGCGGGTGATGGACACGGTGCGGCGTCGGCGGGCGCTGCGGCGCACGAGCACCCGCTCGCCCCGGGGACCGGAGAGCTGCGCGTGGTGGACCAGATCGTTCATGGAGGGAAGCCTGGCACGAATCCGCGGCAAAAAACTTCGTCCACAGCTGTGCACTGGGAACGGGCCGGTCACAGCGCCGTGACCGGGGACGATGACGGTTCCTCCACAGTGTTCGCACCGGCGAGCGGCCGCTGTCCACAGGATGGGGCGCGTTGTCCACAGCCGATCCCCGGCCACTCTTTGACCCGCCCGGTCCGCAGGGGCTAGGTTTCCCTCCACGTGGGACCCCGGGATAACTAGCAGGACGCACACGGGGAAGGTGCGCGTGGTGCTGAGCGCCCCCGGGGTCCTACGGCCCTTCCGGCCTCACGCTGCCGTCGGGCCGCCGATATCGGCTCGTCGTGCGCACTTCCTCGGCTCCCCGGGAGCCCCCTGCACCCGAAGCGCGCGACGAGCCGGTCAGATCGGAGTCCTCACCGCCTTCTCGGCCCCCTCCCGATTCGTGCGCGTGTACGCCCCCCGCTACAGTGGTCCGGTCCCGGTCCCGCGGCACCCGCCGCGCACCGGAGAACGTTCATCACTCACGAAGCAACGAGGAGCGGATATGGCCGACGAGACCTATGCCGGAGAGTTCTACTGCGTCAAGTGCCGCGAGAAGCGGGAGGCCGAGGGCAACGTCGTCGTCTCCAACGGTCGACGCATGGCCAAGGCCGTGTGCCCGGAGTGCGGCACCAAGCTGAACCGGATCCTCGGCAAGGCCTGATCGACGTACTGCGAGGCACGAGCGGTAGGAGACCAGGCAGAAGACACCGCCTGATCGACGTACTGCGAGGCACGAGCGGTAGGAGACCAGGCAGACGACACCGCCTGATCGACGTACTGCGAGGCACTGCCTCCGTACTCCGCGAAGGGCGGGGCACCCATGGGTGCCCCGCCCTTCGTCGTGTCGGTGCGGATCCCTGACGCGCTCATGCCGCATCGGGGACGGGATTCTTCCGCGGGCGGCCGCGGCCGCGCTTGACGGCGATGACGCGGCCGTCCTGGAAGATCGCCCCTCCCCACACGCCCCAGGGCTCGCCCCGATCGAGCGCACCCTGACGGCACTCCTCGATCAGAGGGCAGTCCGCGCACAGGAGCTTGGCCTGCTCGAGGTCGGCAGGGCGCTCGGAGAAGAAGAGGTCGGCCGCGTCCGCGTCGTGGCACGGGAGCATGTTCGCGGAGGTCTCCGCGGGGTTCAGGAAAGTGGTGAGTAGAGAAGTCATCGTCTCGCTGCTTCGAAGTCGTCGGGAGGGACGAGCCCCGTAAGGGGCGGGGGGCGGCGCCGGTGCCGCCCCGTGCAGCGAGGGGGACCTCGTCAGCTCAGGTGCAGCACCGCGGGGACATAGCCCCGTTCGCGTGGCAGAAGGGAGGGCGCGCCGAGGGGGCGCAGGCCGACTCCTGCGAGATTCCTGGTGATCATCACGTGACCCACCCCCTTTCTGTGCGCGTGCCCCGGCTTCCCGGCTCACGACCCGAACGATTGACGTGGACGACTCTACACCCCGACCGACAGATGTAGAAGTATTTTTTGACCTGCAGTTTCAGTTCTTCGTGGCGGAGCCGGCGAGGATCCGCAGGAGCTCGCCGCCGTAGGAGGCGACCTTCGCCGCACCGATACCGGGCACGGTCAGCAGCTCCTCCTCGGTGCGGGGCGCTCGCTCGGCGACTGCCTCGAGGGCGGCATCGGTGAGCACGGCGTAGGCGGGCACGCCGCGTCTGCCGGACTCCTCGCGCCGCCACGTGCGCAGCTCGGCGAGCAGCCCCGCGCCGGCGGTCGAGGGGCAGCCGTCGTGACGGCCACGCCGCTGCTCCGCGGCGGAGACCAGGCCCTGCCCGCACACCCGGCACTCGGAGTACACGGTCGCGGAGCGGCGCCCGGTGCGGCGCGGTCCCGGCCCGGGGGCGGTGCGCGGGGCGTCAGGGTGGGCGAGCACCCCGTCGAGGAAGCGGGACGGCTTGCGGGACCCGCGGGCCCCGGGGGTGCGGGCGGCGGCCCAGCTCACGGTGAGCAGGTCCCGGGCGCGGGTCAGCGCGACGTAGAGCAGTCGCCGCTCCTCCTCGATCTCCGCAGGGGTCTTCGCCATCGAGATCGGCAGCAGCCCGTCGCTCGCGCCGACCACGAACACGACCGGCCACTCCAGCCCCTTGGCGGCGTGGACGGAGGCGAGGGTGACGCCGTCGACGACCGGCGCGGCCTGTGCCTCGGCGCGCTCCTCGAGCTCGCGGACGACGTCGGCCATGCTCGCGCCGGGGCGTGAGGTGATGGTGTCGGTGAGGCCGACGAGGGCGTTGAGGGAGTCCCAGCGGTCGCGGATCGCGCCGGTAGTCTCCGGGGCGGTCTCGGACCAGCCCTGCTGGGAGAGGACGTCGCGGACGCCGCGGGCGGGGTCGAGCTGCTCGACGCGCGTCGCGGCGCGCAGGGAGACCATCGCCCGGCGCACTTCCTGACGCTCGAAGAAGCGGTCCCCGCCGCGCACGAGATAGCCGATGCCGCGGGCGGTGAGCGCCTGTTCGAAGGCCTCGGACTGGCTGTTGGTGCGGAACAGGATCGCGATCTCGGAGGCGGTGCGCCCCTCGGCGACGAGCGCGCCGATGCGGTCAGCGATCCCATCGGCCTCGGCGGGGTCGTCGGAGAAGGACTCCACCAGCGGCGGCGGGCCGGCATCGCGCTGGGAGACGAGGGTGAGACGGCCGGCGCGGGTGCGGCCCTGCGCGCCGTCCAGGACGGTGTTGGCCATGCGCACGATCTCGGGGGTGGAGCGGTAGTTGCGCTCGAGCCGGATGGTGCGGGCGCGCTTGAACTCGCTGCGGAAGTCCAGCAGGTAGGAGGCCCGGGCGCCGGCGAAGGTGTAGATGGTCTGGGCGGCGTCGCCCACCACGCACAGATCGTCGGAGGTGCCCAGCCACAGTCGCAGCAGCGCGTGCTGCAGGGCGGAGACGTCCTGGTACTCGTCGACGACGAAGTGCTTGTACTGCGAGCGGACCTCACGGGCGACGTCGCCGCGCTCGGTGAGGAAGCCGACCATGTGCAGCAGCACGTCCTCGAAGTCGATGACGTTGTTCTCCTTCTTCACCTCCTCGTACTGGGTGAGGATCCGGGAGATGGAGCGGGAGTCGAAGCCGGCGACGCCCGGCCGACGGGCCTTCGCCGCCGCCTCAGGATAGGACTCGGGGGTCAGCATCGAGACGCGCGACCACTCGACCTCGGCGACGATGTCCCGCAGCGCCGCCCTGTCCACGCTCAGGTGGAGGCGGGAACAGGCCTCCCCCACCCCGGCGTACTTGCTCGCGGCGATGTCCGGCATGGGCCCGCCGACGACGCGCGGCCAGAAGTGGCGCAGCTGGCGCAGAGCTGCGGAGTGGAAGGTGCGCGCCTGCACGGCAGGCACCCCGAGATCCCGCAGCCGTGAGCGCATCTCGGCGGCGGCCTTCGCGGTGAAAGTGACGGCGAGGACGTGGCGGGGGTTCAGCTGCCCGGTGCTGACGCCGTAGGCGATGCGGTGGGTGATCGCGCGGGTCTTCCCGGTGCCGGCGCCGGCGAGCACGCACAGCGGCGATCCGAAGCTGCGTGCCACCTCGCGCTGCTCGGGATCGAGCGCGGCGAGGAGCGACTCCGCATCGGCCGGTGCGGCGGAGGCGTGAGCGGTGTCGGCGGGATCGGCGGCTCTCTGGTCGGTCATCGCCGTCCATCCTGCCAGGACGGTGCGACGCCTCGCGGGGCGCTGTGGACGGCGGGTGCCTCACATCCGCGCCGACTGCCCCGCTCGGCACACCCTGCCCGTCACGCTCCGCCCGTCACGCCCCCGGCTCGCAGCATCCGTTCCGCCCCGACCTGCCCCTCGCACCTCACCCGTCACACCGCCCCGGCCCGCCAAGCCCGTTCCACCCTGCCCTGCATGTCTCACCTCACCCGCCACGCGGCTACGGCCCGCAGCATCCGTTCCACCCTGCCTGTGCCCGCAGTCCCGCACCGGGCTCCGGCTGACACACGCAGCCCCGGGCAGGCACTGGTCGGCTTCTGCGCGTGCCCCGACCGGCTCAACGAACGAGTACTGGCGCGTGGCGTGCCACTACGGCTATATGACCGCAGTGGCACGCCACGCGCCAGTCACCGACCATCCGCCCCCGGTGACAGGTCGAAGGGAGCTCGGCGGGTCGGGCGCCGGAGGGAGAGGCACGACCGGTCACGACCTGGAACGCGAGACACAGCGGGTCGGGCGCCGGAGGGAGAGGCACGACCGGTCACGACCTGGAACGCGAGACACAGCGGGTCGGGCGCCGGAGGGAGAGGCACGACCGGTCATGCCCTGGGCGGCGTGGCGCGCCCCGGATGGCGAGACGGGGCGCGGGGCGGGCGCCGCCGGGACGGGAGCTGAGCGGGTCAGGCCTCGGCGGGGCCGCCGTACCAATCGTCGATCAGGGCACGGCCCATCGAGGCGGGGCCGGGCAGCTCGATCTCCTCGGCGGCGAGCGCGGCGGCCAGCTCCTCGCGGGAGAACCAGCGCGCCTCGGCGATCTCCTCGTCCTGGAGGGTGAGCTCGTCGGCGTCCGGAGCCCAGGCGCGGTAGCCGAGCATGAGCGAGCGCGGGAACGGCCAGGGCTGGCTGCCCACGTACTCGACCTCGGCCACGTGCACGCCGACCTCCTCGGCCACCTCGCGAGCGACCGCGTTCTCGAGGCTCTCCCCGGGTTCGACGAAGCCTGCCAGCACCGAGTGGAAGCGGCCGCGGAAGTGGGCGTTGCGGGCCAGGAGCAGCCTGTCGCGCCCGTCGCGCACGGCCATGATCACGGCCGGGTCGGTGCGCGGGAACTGCTCGACCCCGTCCTCGCGGCAGCGCAGCACCCAGCCGGCCATCTCGGGCTCGAGAACACTGCCGCACAGGGGGCAGTGCCGCATCGAGCGGTGCCAGGCGCCCATCGCGACAGCGGCCGCGGCAAGATCGGCGTCGTCCTCGGCGAGCCGGTCCGCGACGCGCCGGAGGTCGCGCAGATCACGGCCGGGGTCGTCGAGCTCGGGGCTCGGCTCGGGAATCTCGACCGCGAGCACCCGCACCCCGTCGCGCCGACCCAGCAGCACGAGGGGCTGGGTGGTGCCTCCGCGGGGGTCGTCGGCCTCGAGGACGGCGTGCAGGGTGCCGTCCTCGTCCTCGGACAGGGCCACCGCGCCGGCGCGGGTCACGAGATAGCGGGCGTCCTCCCCGGGGGCGAGGGCCCCGTCCGCGCCGCGCAGCAGCGCGTCGCGGTCGGAGCCGAGGAGGGTGAGGGGGGTGCTGAGGTGCGGTCCACGGAGCGTCGGCATGGCCTCGAGCCTACGCGGCAGTCAGGGGCCGGGCGGGTACGGTGGACGCGTGCATCGCAACTCCTACTCCATGGCTGCCCTCGCCGCGGCGGCGGTCCCCGGGCTGGTCCCGATGCGGACCGCCCCCATCGCCACCCCGGCCGAGGATCTCGACGTCGCCGGAGTGGTCGCGGAGGACGGGCGCCGCGTGCTGGTCCACTCCCCCGCCACCACCGCCGCCGGGATCCGGCTCGAACGCGATCTGCGGGTCGCCGATGCACTCACCGGGACCCCGCTCAAGGCCGTGATCCCGCCCGTGCTCGGCTACGTCAAGCTGCCCGAGGGCGGGCGCAGCGCCGTGACAGAGGCTCCCGTCGGCCGCCCGCTCATGCTCGACGACCTCCAGGGCGGTGACGAGCTCGCCCGCTCCCTCGGCGAGGTCCTCGCCCGGATCCACACCGTGCCGCGCTATGCGGCCGAGGCCGCCGGGGTCGAGTCCTTCACCCCGGAGGTGCTGCACGCCCGCCATCGTGCGCGGGTCGACAAGGTCCATGCCGCGGGGCACCTCCCCGCCGCGGTCGCGCAGCGGTGGGACGCGCTGCTGGCGGATGCGGAGCTGTGGGACTTCACTCCCCAGTTCATCCACGGCGACCTCTCCGAGGAGAGCCTGTTCGTCTCCGGTCGGCGCCTGAGCGCGGTGCGGGACTGGTCCTCCTCCCTGGTCGGCGATCCCGCGACGGATCTCGCCTGGCTGATCTCCTCGCTGGACCCCGAGCGCTTCGACGCCCTGTACACCGCCTATCGTGAGGAGCTGCCCACCTCCAGCCATCCGCGGCTCATGGAGCGCGCGCAGGCGCTGGGCGAGTTCGCGGTCGCCGAGTGGCTCGAGCACGGCCTGGAGGTCGAGGACGCGGACATCATCGCCGACGCCCGCGGCATGATCTCGGACCTCGACGCGGACCTCGCGCAGATCGCGCGCGAGGAGGCCGAGCGCGCCTACGAGGAGATGAGCGCCCGCGAGGACGGCACGCGGGCCTCCGATCCCGCGCGGCCCGAGGGCACCTGAGCTCCGCTCGCCGCCCCGACGTCCTCACTCCCCCGCCAGCATCGCTGCGATCTCCTCGCGGGAAGGATGCGCGGTGACCTCGTGGGTCACGCCGTCGGCCACGAAGTGGAAGGCCGTGCGGATGCTCGCCAGCGGCAATCCGGTCCGCTCGTGCCAGGCCAGCCGGTAGAGCGAGAGCTGGAGGGAGCGCTCGCGCAGCTGGGCGGCCCGGGGCATGCGGCCCGACTTCCAGTCCACGATGATCACTCCGCCGCTGCCGTCGGGACCGGCCGTGCCGTCGCCGCCCTCGGGGTCGGCGAACACCGCGTCGATCACGCCGCGCACACCGATCTCCCCGAGCCGCGTGGTGACGGGCTGCTCGACCGCGATCGGGGTGCGATGCGCCCAGTCGGAGGCCTCGAAGGCCTCGCGCAGGGCGCGGGCGTCCGCGAGCGCGCTCTCCTCGGACGGGTCCTCGAGATCGGCGAGATCCTCGAGGTCCAGCAGGGTCGCGCTCTCGAAGCGGGTCTCGAGCCAGGCGTGGAACGCGGTGCCCCGCACGGCGGCCGGCGAGGGGCGGCGCGGCAGGGGGCGCAGGAGCTCGATCGCGGCGGACCGCGGGTCACGGGCCTGCTGCACCACCTGGGAGGCGGACAGACGCGGCGGCGAGTGGACGGCGGGTGCGGCGGCGTGCTGCGCGAGGTCGGCCAGGGCGCGACGCACGACCTCCTCGAGCTCCGGATCCGCGAGGGCGGGCGCCTCCACCGACGGGACGGTCCCCGGGATCGGCGCGCCGGCCACGGCCGACGCGATCGTCCCGGCGGGCCGCTCGGCGGGGTCGTCGGCCTCGTCCCTGCGCGCCGCGGCGTCGCGGGCCGCCTCGTCGAGGCGGGCGGCGGCGCGGGCCCGCGCCTGCTCGGCCTCGCCCGGCGCGGGCGGCCAGGTGGCGGTGGGCCGTTCGGACTCCAGCGGGTTCTCCTCCGGGACCTCCTGCGCGGTGCGGAAGCTCTCGGGCACCAGCGGCGCCGCCTCGCCGAGATAGCGGGAGCGGGGTCGCGCGCTGCGCAGACCCTCGCGCCAGGCGGCGGAGGTCAGCAGCAGGCGACGCCTCGCGCGGGTCACCGCGACGTACATCAGGCGCCGGTCCTCGGCCAGAGCCTCCTCCCCCTGCGCGAAGCGGTACTCCTCGATCAGACCCTCGGCGTCCACCTGGGTGTCGGCCTCGGCCCAGGCCAGCTCGGGGAGGGTGTCCGCGTCGCCGCGCAGCGAGGTGGGCACGGAGGCGGTGGCGAGCTTGCCGAGCCAGCCGTCGCCGGGCACGCGCAGCCGACCGGTCTCGTCGGCCCTGGCGCGGCGCAGGTCGTAGGAGGGGATCGATCCCTCGGTGAGCCCGGCGACCGCGACCAGATCCCATTCCAGGCCCTTGGCGGAGTGCATCGTCACGATCGTCACCGCGGCGGGATCGTGGCCCTGCTCGGGCGCGGCGGTGACCGACAGCCCGGCCTCCTCGTCCTCGCTGATCTCGAGCAGGTCGAGATAGGCGCCGAGCCCGCCGCGGCGGGCGGTGCGCTCGAAGGAGGCGGCATGGTCGCGGAAGGCCTCGAGATCGGCGAGCGCCCCGCTGCCGGGAGCGGCCTCGAGCAGGGCGAGGTCCACCTCGAGCAGCCGGATCGCGGCCGTGACCAGGTCCGGCAGCGGCAGCGGGAGCAGACGCCGCATCTCGCGCAGCATCTGCTGGAGGTGCTGCAGGCGCTCCCGGCCGGCGGGGGTGAGGGGGCGGCCGGCAGGGTCGGTCCAGTCGCTCGGCGGGAGGTCGTCGACCGCGTCGATCAGGGAGACCTCCTCGGCCTCGTCACGCGCCCCGGCCCGGGAGGCCGGATCGCCCGTGTCGCCGTCGGCGCGGCGACGGGAGCCCATCCGGTCCCGCCAGCGGCCGAGGACGGCGAGGTCGCGGGCGCCGAGCCGGAGCCGCGGCCCGGTGAGCAGGCGCATCAGGGCGTCGCCGCGGCCGGGGTCGTGGGCGCATTCGAGCAGGGCGCGCACGTCGGCGACCTCGGGGCGGTGCAGGAGCCCGCCGAGCCCCACCACGGAGGCCGTGAGCCCGCGCTCCTCGAGACCGGCGACGAGCGCGGGGATCTGGCGGCGGGCGCGCACCAGCACCGCGGCGGAGGCGGGCGGCGACGCGGCGTCGACGCCGGGCGCGGCCCCGTCCCGGCCCGCGTCCTCGGCGCGGCGGGCGAGGATCCAGTCCGCGATCGCACGGGCCTCGGACCGCTCGTCGGCGGCCTCGAGGATCTCGCAGGCCCCCTCGCCCGCGCCGGGGCGGGGGTGCAGCTCGGGGATCTCGATCCCGGCCCCGGCGGCGCGCAGCGGGGCGGCGACGCGGTTGGCGACGGCGAGCACCGCCTCGTCGTTGCGCCAGGAGGTGGACAGGGTGCGCTGCAGCACCGGACGCTCCTCGGCCCGGAATGCCTCGGCGAAGCCGGCGAGCGAGGCGGCCGAGGCGCCGCGCCAGCCGTAGATCGCCTGCTGCGGGTCGCCGACGGCGCAGGCGGCGTGGCCGGGGCCGAACAGGTCGGTGAGCATGCGCAGCTGCGCGACGGAGGTGTCCTGGAACTCGTCCAGCAGCACCACGCGGTGCATGCGGCGGGCGAGGGCCGACGCGGCGGGGACCTCGCGGGCGATGCGCGCGGCGAGGGAGACCTGGTCGGAGAAGTCCAGCGCCGAGTCGGCGGTGCGGATCTCGGCGAAGCGTCGCAGCAGCGGGATCAGCGCCAGGCGCGACTCGAGCGCGCCGAGCACCTTCTGGACCTCCTTCGGCGTGGTGCGGCGCCGTCCCTCGACCTGGAGCGGGATCTGGGCGAGGTGGTCGCGGATCTCCCGCAGGTGCGCCTCGAGCTGATCGGGGGTGACGAGGTGGTCGGCGAGCGAGGAGCTCAGCGAGAGCAGCGCGGCGGTGAGCGTGGCCGGGGACGCCTCGAGGTCCAGGGAGTCGTCCCAGCCCTCGACGATCTCGTGGGCGAGCTGCCAGGAGGCGGAGGCCGACATCATGGTCAGCTCGGGGTCGATGCCGACGGCGAGGGCGTGCTCGCGCACCAGGTCGAGGGCGAAGCCGTTGTAGGTGTGCACCAGGGGGCGCTGGCCGACCAGCTCGTCGCGGCCGCGCTCGAGGCCGGGCGGCAGCTCCTCCCCCGCGCCGCGCAGGGCCGCGGCGAGGGCGCCGAGCCGGGCCCCGATCCGCTCGCCGAGCTCGTGGGCGGCCTTGCGGGTGAAGGTCAGGCCCAGCACCTGGCGGGGCTCGACGATGCCGTTGGCGATCAGCCACACCACGCGGGAGGCCATGGTCTCGGTCTTGCCGGAGCCGGCGCCGGCCACGACGAGCATCGGCGCGAGCGGCGCCTCGATCACGGCGGTCTGCTCGCTCGTGGGCGGGGGCTGCTCGAGCAGGGAGGCGAGCTGCGCGGCGGTGTAGCGGGCGGCGGGTGCGGGGGTCACAGCTGCTCTCCCTCGGGCTGGAGCGGGCAGCTGGAGCGCACCGCGCAGTGGTCGCAGTGGGCGTTGCGGCGCGCGGTGACATGGTCCCCGGAGACTTCGCGGGACACGCCCCGCACGAGCTCGTCGAACCATTCCGGGTGCTCGGCGCGGGTGAGCGCGACCTGGGTGCGCACCGCGGCCCGCTTCCCGCCGGTGCCGACGTAGACGAGCTGGGCGCCGTTCAGCCGCTCGGGGGCGTCGGCGCCGAGCTGCTCGGCCAGCGCTCCGTCGCGGACGGCGGCCTGGTAGGCGGCCAGCTGCAGGTCCTCCTCGGCCTTCGCGGCGCTCTTGGCGCTGCGGCCGGTCTTGAGGTCGACGACCCGCAGCCCGGTCGCGTCCCCCTCGATCCGGTCGATGCTGCCGCGCAGGCGCACCCTCTCCAGCTCCACCTCGAACGGGGCCTCGACGGCGAGGGGCTCGGCGGCGGTGCGCAGGTGCTCCGTGAGCAGGCGGGCGGCGTCCTCGGCGCGGCGCACGCGGCGGCGTCCGGACCAGGTGTCGGTGCCGGGCATGCCGCGCAGCAGGGAGTGGAGCTCGTCCAGGAGGTCCACCTCGCCGCGGGGGTGGATCTGGGCGAGGTGGTGGATCGCGGTGCCCAGCAGCTGGGCGGGCCCGCCCGCGCGGGTGCCGCCGGCGCGCTCCATCAGCCAGGACTGGGGGCAGTCCACGGCCCGTTCGAGCGCGGAGGGCGAGAGGGCGATGGGGTCCTCGGGGCCGTGCAGGGGTTCGGTGGAGCTGGGCTCCTGGTGGTACCAGCGGGCGGGATCGGTGCCGGGGGCGCCGGCGCGGCCCAGGGCCTCCAGCGCGAGGGCGGCGTCGCGGGAGCGGAGGGGATCCTCCTCCCGCAGGCGCCGGCGCAGCGCGGCGACGAGGCGGCGCGCATCGGGGGCGGGACCGGGGTCGCGGCGCAGCACCTCGGGGTCGATCCAGGGCTCTCCCGCAGCATCCTCGAGCACGTCGAACAGTGCGGAGGGCTCCTCCTGCTCGCCCTCGATCGCGGTGAGCAGCACGCGCGTGCGGGCACGGGCGAGGGCGCTGACGGCGAGACGGAGCTCGTCGGCGAGGACCTGTTCGCGCTGCAGGGCGCGCAGCGCCTCGGGGCCCGGGACGGGATCGGCGGCGCGCGGTCCTGCGAGCAGGGAGAGGTCCGCGGCGCCGAAGAGGGTCGAGCGGAGGCGCAGGTCCGGCCAGGCCCCCTCCTGGAGGCGGGCGAGGACGACGGTGTCGCGGTGCTCGCCGGCGAGCTGCGCGGGGGTGAGCACGTCGATCCGTCCGCGCGCGGCGGCGGCCGGGGCGAGGGTGTCCTCGACGACGGCCTGGGCGCGGATCTGCTCGACGAGGTCGAGGGGTCCGGCGCCGGGGCGACGCTCGGTGAGGCGCTCGGCGGCGGCGAACAGCTCCAGCAGCGCGTCGAGCCGTCCGGCGGCCATCCGGGCGCGGGCGCCGTCAACGTCCCCCGCGTCGCCGAGGGCGGCGCGGCGCCAGCCGCCGGCGAGGCCGGAGGCGTCCCAGGCGTGCCAGAGCACCTGTTCGGCGCCCTCCTCGCGGTGCTCCCGGACGGCGCGGATCATGTCCCGCAGGCGGTGCACGGGCGCGGCGGCGCGGTCGCGGGCATCGGCGGCGGGCAGCCCGGGCGCCTCCTGGTCGACGAGTGCGCGGGCGAGCAGCTCCTCGCTCGTGGCCGGCGGCGCGTCCGGGTCCTCGCCGGCGCGATGCTCCGCCCCCTCGCGGTGCGCGGCCAGCAGCAGGCGGCGGATGCGGCGCAGGCGGAGATCGTCGGCGTCGCCGAAGGGGCCGCGCAGCAGCTCGGCGGCGGTGCGGGCCTCGAGCGGCGCGCCCGCCGGGGCGAGGCCGAGCTCGAGGATCGTCAGCAGGTCCGCGACGACGGGCACCTCGCGCAGCGGCTGCGGCCGGCGCGGGACGCGCACGGGCAGACCGGTGCGGGCGAGCAGGTCGGCGACGTCGGCGACGGCCGCGCCCGAGCGGCACACCACGGCCATGTCGTCGTAGTCGACCTGCTCGCGGTGGTGGAGGTCGCGCAGGGCGGAGCCGATCAGCCGCGCCTCGTCCAGGGGGTCGTCGGCGCGCAGGGCGAGGAGCCCTCCCGGCTGCTCGGCGCGGGGCGGTGCGGCGCGGGGTCGACGGGACTCGGCGGGGGCGCCGGCGAGCGGCAGCCGTCCCCGCAGCGCGTCGACCGCGGCGGTGAGCGGCCCGTCGCCGCCGTGGGCACCGCCGAGCACGATCTCGAGCGGCGTGCCGGGCAGCATGTCGCGCAGTCTCGCGGCCGCATCGGGCAGGGCGCCGCGGAAGGTGTCGACCGCGGCATCGGGGCAGCTGGTGACCATCACCCGCGCCCCGCCCGCGGCGAGCGCGGCGACGAGGTCGACTCCCGCGGCGGTGAGGTCCTGGGCGTCGTCCACGACGACGGCGCGGAAGGGAGCGGGGAGGGTCGGGTCGGCCAGGAGGCTCGCGGCACGACGCACGAGGGCGCCGGAGTCGAGCCGCGGGCCGGCGTCGAGCGCGGCGGAGGCCTCGAGGTCGAGGACTCCGAGGTAGTCGCGCAGCAGTGCCGCGGCGTCGCGCCATGCGGGGCGGTCGTGGGCGCGGCCGAGCGCCTCGAGCGCCGCCGGTCCCAGGCCCAGCTCCCCGGCGCGGGTGATGAGGTCCCGCAGCTCGGTGCGGAAGCCGGGCAGGGTCCGCGCGCCCGGGTCGACCGTGAGATGCCAGCCGTCGCGCTCGCCGATCAGCTGCGCGAGCAGGGCGTCCTGCTCCGCGCCGGTGACGAGGGTCGGCTCGCCGAGACCGCGTCGCAGCGCGTCGGTGCGGGCGACGGCGTGGGCGAGAGCGGGCGGGGTCATGGCGCGGGACGTGCCGCGGCCGCGCACGGCCAGGGCGTCGCGCAGCCGACCGGCGGCCAGGCGGCGCGGGGCCAGCAGCAGCACGTCCTCGCCCGCGGCATCGGCGGCGGCGAGCGCGAGGGCGGTGCGGCCGCTGCCGGGGCCGCCGTGGACGATCACGTGCTGCCCGGCGGCGAAGGCGTCCAGTGCGCGGCCCTGCTCCTCGTCGAGACGCGCGGCGGGCAGCAGGGCGGGCAGTGCCGCGAGATCGGGTCCGAGCAGGCGGATGCCCCTCCCCGAGATGGTGCCGGTGCGTCGCATGGGACCATTCCACCCCATGGCCCCGACGTGCGAGGGGCTCCGCCGTGACCGTCGGCGGCGGTAGAGTGTGCGGGATCACCCCTTGTCCATGATGTCCGATCCGGAGGCTGATCCCATGTCCTCGCCCGCCACCTCCCGGATGCCCCGCGAGCAGCGACGATCGCAGCTGCTGCGCCTCGCGACCGAGGTCTTCACCGAGAAGGGCTACCAGGCCACGTCCATGGACGACATCGCCTCCGCGGCCGGTGTCACCAAGCCCGTCCTCTACCAGCACTTCCGCTCGAAGGAGACCCTCTACGTCGAGGTGCTCGACGTGATCGGGGAGGCGATGCTCGTCGAGGTGCGCGACATGGTGGGACGCGGCGGCGAGCCGGCCGACCGGGTCCGGGTCGGTCTGCACCGCTTCTACGAGCTGGTGGCGCTGAAGAACTCGCTGCGCCTGTTCACCGGGCACGAGGTGATCTCCGACGAGGTCAAGGAGCGGGTCTCGCGGATCCTGGACGAGATGGCGATCGAGCTGGCCGGGGTGCTGATCTCCTATCGCGAGCTGAGCACAGGACAGGCCCGGACGCTGGGCCGCGGCCTGATCACCCTCGCGCAGACCACTGCCCAGCTCCTCCACGACGCGGAGGACGAGGCGGCGCGGGAGGTGGTCCTCTCCACGATGACCACCGCCGTGGTGAAGGGGCTGACGGGATTCGCACCGCTGCCCCGGGACGAGGAGGGCGCCGAGCCGTCGGCGCGCGAGGAGACCGCGACGGAGCCGGAGCAGAGCACCTCCCGCGGCTGAGCGGGCACCCCGCGCGAGGGTCGCGGCGGGGGCGACGCCCCGCCCGAGGACGCCGGTGTTCCGCCTGCGGCGTACGCGCTCCGCGGGATCCGGCAGGGCACGTAGACTCCCCGTGAACAGCACACCCGTCTCCGCCGTGCGCGGAGGGAAGGTCAGGTCATGGAGATCCGCATCGGCATCCAGCACTCCCCCCGCGAGCTCGTGATCGAGTCCGACGAGACCGCCGAGACGGTGCTCGAGCGGCTCGGCGCCGCCGTCGCCGACGGCACCCCCGTCACCCTGGTCGACGACAAGGGCCGCACCGTGCTGGTCCCCGGCGCCAAGGTCGCCTACGCGGAGGTCTCCACCGAGGAGCCCCGCCGCGTCGGCTTCCTCGGCTGAGGACTTGACCACCCCCGAGGAGCCGACCCCCGCGGACGACGCCGCGGAAGCGGCGGGACCCGCCGCGGAACGCGAGGACCCGGTGAGCCGCGGGGACGAGCAACACGAGGATGCGCAGCCGGCCGCGACGGCGACGGACGCGTCCCGACGTCGACGCCGCCGTCGTGCCCGACTGCTGCAGGTGACGACCACCGCCGTGGTGGCGGCGCTCGGCGCCGTCGTGGGCCTGCTGCTGGTGCCGGACTCCGAGGTCGAGGTGGGTCCGCTGACCGCCTCGGTGCACCTGCGGCCCTCCCTCGCCTCGGACACGGTGCTGCTGCTGCCGCCGGTCGGGGAGGTCTCCTTCGACACCCACACCGCGCCGGTGACGATCGAGGCCCGGGTCAAGGGCGTTGACGTCGAGAAGGCCGAGGCCCTGTTCTACTCGGACACCGGCTTCGCCGAGCTGCAGAGCAGCGCCCCGGAGGCGATCACCGCGGCCGCGGCGCGGAACGCGGCGATGAACGCCCTGTTCGCGGCCGCGGGCGCGGGGCTCGCCGTCGGCCTCACCTTTCGCCGGGTGCGCCGCTCGCTGATCGCGGGCGGCAGCGCCGTCGCCCTGGTCGGCGTCTCCGTCGGCGCGGCCGCGGCGACCTTCTCCCCCGCGGCGCTGACCCAGCCCCGCTTCGAGGGGCTGCTCTCCCAGGCCGCGTACATCGCGGACCTCGGCGAGGCGACCGCGCAGGACTACGCGAACTACCGCGACACCCTCGCGGAGTTCGTCGGGCAGGTCTCGGCGCTGTACATCGCGGCGGACAACCTCCCCGTGGGGCTGGACCAGGAGAACGTGGTCACGGTGCTGCACGTCTCCGACATCCACGACAACCCGCAGGCCTACGACGTGATCGAGCAGCTGCACACGCAGTTCGCGATCGACGCCGTGATCGACACCGGCGACATCGTCTCCTGGGGCACCCCGGTCGAGAACGAGCTGCTGCACCGGATCGGCACGCTGGACGTCCCCTACGTCTACATCAGCGGGAACCACGACGGCGCCGCGGCCGCGGCGACCATCGAGGCGCAGCCCAATGCCACCGTCGTCGACAACGAGGTGGTCGAGGTCGCGGGGCTGACGATCGCCGGGATCGGCGACCCCCGCTTCGCGGCCGACGACGACTCCGACGTCGACAGCGGCTGGCAGGAGGGCAAGGACGCCGTCGCCGCGAGCGGCTTCCAGCTCGGCGAGACGATCCAGGCGCACGACGAGGCCCACCCCGGGGACCCGGTCGACGTGGCGCTGATCCATGACCCGACCCAGCCCGACGGCCTGCTGGGCAGGGCCCCGCTGGTGCTCTCCGGGCACATGCACACCTCGAAGGTCGAGCTGGACCGCGAGGGCTCCGGCACCGACTGGCTCACCGTCGGCTCCACCGGCGGCGCCCTCGCCTCCGGCGGCGTCGCGCCGGTGCTGCAGGGCGAGGACCCGCTGGACCTCACCGCGCGGATGCTCTACTTCGATGCCGGGACCGGCGAGCTCGTCGCCTACGACGACATCACGATGGGCGGGCTGGGCCTGGTCTCCGTCTCGATCCATCGCTCCCAGATGCCGGAGGAGGACGCCGCGCTCGAGGTGCCCGAGGGCGCCGAGACCCCGGAGGGCACCGTCCCGCCGGAGCAGGAGGTCGAGCCCGGCGAGGGCCTGCCGGACGAGGAGCGCGTGACCCCCACCGACCCCGTGAGCCCCGCGCCCGGCGCGAGCGACGGCGGCGAGGGGTAGAGCGCACTTCCTGCCGTCGCCGCGGTCACGGGGGCTACCATGGCCGTGCACATCCATGACCAGAGAGTTGAACGGTGCCTGAAACCATCCCGCACACCGACGAGGCCGTGTCGGCCTCCCCCGCCGTCGAGCAGAGCTCCGGCACCCCCGACCCGCAGCAGACCTTCGCCGACTTCGACGTCCGCGCCGACATCGTCGAGGCCCTCGCTGCCAAGGGCATCACCACGCCCTTCCCGATCCAGGCGCTGACCCTCCCGGTCGCGCTCCGCGGCCGCGACATCATCGGCCAGGCCAAGACCGGCACGGGCAAGACCCTCGGCTTCGGCATCCCGCTGCTGCAGAGCTCCGTCGCCCCCGGCGAGCCGAACCCCGACGAGCGTCCGATCGGGAAGCCGCAGGCCCTCGTGGTGCTGCCCACCCGCGAGCTCGCGGTGCAGGTCGCCCACGACCTCGAGACCGCCTCGGCGAAGCGTCCGATCCGCATCCTCACCGTCTACGGCGGCCGGGCCTACGAGCCGCAGATCCAGGCGCTCGAGAAGGGCGTCGAGGTGGTCGTCGGCACCCCGGGCCGCCTCATCGACCTGATGCGCCAGAAGCACCTGGACCTGTCCCAGGTGCGCACCGCGGTGCTCGACGAGGCCGACGAGATGCTCGACCTCGGCTTCCTCGAGGACATCGAGAAGCTGCTGCAGGCCGTGCCCACGCGTCGTCAGACGATGCTGTTCTCCGCGACCATGCCGGGCCCGATCATGGCCCTCGCGCGGCGCTTCATGTCCCAGCCCACCCACATCCGCGCCCACGACCCCGGCGACGAGTCCCGCACCAAGGCGGACATCAAGCAGGTCGTCTACCGCGCCCACCAGCTCGACAAGATCGAGGTGATGGCGCGCGTGCTGCAGGCCCGCGGCCGCGGCCTGTCGATCATCTTCATGCGCACCAAGCGCCAGGCGGACCGGGTGGCCGGCGACCTCGCCGACCGCGGCTTCGCCGCCGCTCCGCTGCACGGGGACCTCGGCCAGGGCGCCCGCGAGCAGGCGCTGCGCGCCTTCCGCAACGGGAAGATCGACGTTCTGGTCGCGACCGACGTCGCCGCGCGCGGCATCGACGTCACCGACGTCACCCACGTCGTGAACTGGAACTGCCCGGACGACGACAAGACCTATCTCCACCGCACCGGCCGCACCGGCCGCGCGGGCAAGAAGGGCACCGCGATCACCTTCGTGGACTGGGAGGACCTGGCGCGCTGGGCCCTCATCGCCCGACAGCTGGGGCTGGAGTCGACCGAGGCGGTGGAGACCTACTCGACCTCCGACCACCTCTTCACGGACCTCGACATCCCCACCGAGGCCAAGGGCACCCTGCCCCGGGACAAGCGCACCCGCCAGGGCCTGGACGCGGAGGAGATCGAGGACCTCGGCGGTCCCGACCCGGCCGGTCGCGCCCCGCGCGAGGGCGGCCGCGGCGGTCGTGACTCCGGTCGCGGCAGTCGTGACGGCGGCCGTGGTGGTCATGGCGAGGGCCGTGGGCGCGGCGAGGGCCGTTCCCGGGGCGAGCGCCGGGGCCGGGACGAGGACGCCGGCGAGCAGACGGCCCGCGGCGAGGGCGGCGGCCGCTCCCGCGAGGACGCCCCCGCCCGCGACCGGGACAGCGGCGAGACCGGTGAGACACCGCGCCGTACCCGCTCGCGCTCCCGCACCCGCCGCGTGAACGGCGAGGTGGTCGCCGAGCAGGGCACCGGCTCGGAGAGCTCGTCGACCGGTCCCGAGGCCAAGGGCGGCCGCTCCGAGTCCGCCGGTGGCTCCGCGAACCGTCGCCGTCGCTCGCGCGGCGGTCGCGGCCGCAGCCGCGGCGGGTCGTCGAACGGCGATTCCTCGAACAGCGACGCGTCGAACGGCGGCGGCTCCGAGAGCTGACTCCCCGGTGCTGACGAGACGGGCCCCGACACGATCGTGTCGGGGCCCGTCGGCGTTCCCGGTCCTGACAGAGTCCTGGCGTGCCGGCGCCCGGGTGCCCGAGAGGTCGGCGACCGGGACGAGGGGCCCGCGCTCAGGGCCTGAGGACGCGGGTCCCGCTCGTGGCGCGGCGCTCGATCGCGGCGAGCACCTCGGGGGCCGTGAGGTGCTCGGCGAGCTGATTGGGCTTGCCGGTGCCGTGGAAGTCGCTCCCGCCGGTGATCAGCAGGTCGTGCCGCTCGGCGAAGCGCTGCAGCCGCTCCCGCTCCGCCTCCTCGTGCTCGCGATGGTGCACCTCGACGCCGTCCAGCCCTGCCTCGACCAGCTCCTCGAGCAGCTCGACCGGCAGGTCGTCATCGCGGGTGACCGAGCCGGGGTGCGCGATCACGGAGACGCCGCCGGCCGCCCGGATCGCGGCGACCGCCTCGTGCGGGGAGGGCGCGTAGTAGGGGACGTAGTAGGGGCCCGAGCCGCGCAGGATCTCGGCGAAGGCCGCGGAGCGGTCGGGCACCACCCCGGTCGCGACGAGGGCGTCGGCGATATGGGGGCGGCCTATCACCGTCTCCTCCCCTGCGACCTGGTCGAGCACGTCGTCCCAGCTGACCGGGTGGTCGCGTCCGATCAGCTCGACCATGCGCCGGGCCCGCTCGATGCGGGAGGAGCGCGCCTCCGCCATCTCGTCCGCGAGCGCGGTGCCCTCGGAGGGGTCGACCAGCAGTGCCAGCAGGTGCACGCTGCGGTGTCCGTGCTCCGAGGAGACCTCGATGCCCGGCACCGCCGCGACACCGCTGTCCGCGACCGCGGCGGGCAGCTGCGGCCAGCCCTCGACCGTGTCGTGATCGGTCAGCGCCAGCACGTCCAGACCCGCTCGTCGGGCCTGGGCGAAGAGGTCCGGCACCGAGGTCGTCCCGTCCGAGCACGTGCTGTGCGCATGGAGGTCGATGCGCTGCCTCGCGCCGGAGTAGGACCGCTCACTCATGCGCCCAGCGTAGACCGAGGCGTGAGAACATCGTGGGGTGAGCACCGAGAGCACCGACACCAGCACCGACGGCCCCACCAGCGGGGAGCGGATGAAGGACCTCGCCTCCCGGGGGGACTCCCGCTCGCAGCGCCCGAACAGCGAGGCGTTCCGCGAGTTCATCGCCTCCGGCTGGGACGAGACGGTGCCGGATGCCGAGCGGCGCGAATCCGCCGACTTCACCCCGGCGCGTCGCGACGCCCTGGTGCGTCGCCTGCCCGGCACCCGGCTGGTGCTCCCGGCCGGGATCCTCAAGGTGCGCTCGAACGACACCGACTACCCCTTCCGCCCCGACTCCGCCTTCGCGTACTACTCGGGGCTGGGCACCGACGAGGAGCCCGACAGCGTGCTCGTCGTCGAGCCGTCGGCGGAGGATCCCACCACCGCGGTCGCGACCTACTTCTTCCGGCCTCGCGCCGGCTTCGACTCCTCGGAGTTCTACGCCGACGCCCGCTACGGCGAGATGTGGGTGGGGCGTCGCCCCACCGTCGCCGAGGCCTCCCAGCGTCTCGGCATCGAGGTGCGCCACATCGAGGAGCTGCGCGACCATCTCGCCAAGGACGTCGGCGCCCAGCTGTCCCTCGCCGTCGTGCCCGAGGTCGATGCGTCGATCGAGGCGATGGTCCAGGAGATCCGTGCCCAGAACGGCCTGCCCGGCGGGGACGAGGCCGCCGCCGAGAGCGCCGCCCTGCGCGAGGCGGCGAGCGAGGCCCGCCTGGTCAAGGACGACTACGAGGTGCGCCAGATGCGCCTCGCGGTCGAGGCGACCCTGCGCGGCTTCGAGGACGTCATCCGCAACCTCCCCCAGGCCGTCGGCCATCCCCGCGGCGAGCGCGTCATCGAGGGCGTCTTCGCCGCGACCGCCCGCGCCGACGGCAACGGCGTCGGCTACGACACGATCGCCGCCGCCGGCGATCACGCCTGCACCCTGCACTGGACCCGCAACGACGGTGCCGTGCGGCCCGACGAGCTCGTGCTCGTGGACGCGGGCGTCGAGATCGACTCGCTCTACACCGCCGACGTCACCCGCACCCTCCCCGTCTCGGGCACCTTCTCGCCCGTGCAGCGGAGGGTGTATGACGCGGTGCTCGAGGCCGCTGACGCCGCCTTCGCCGTCGCCCGCCCCGGGCTGCGCTTCCGTGATCTCCACACCGCGGCGATGCAGGTCCTCGCCGCGCGCCTGGAGGAGTGGGGCCTGCTGCCCGGCACCGCCGCGGAGTCCCTCGCGCCCGAGGGCCAGTGGCACCGGCGCTGGATGCCGCACGGCACCAGCCACCACCTCGGCATGGACGTGCACGACTGCGCCCAGGCCCGCCGCGAGATGTACCTCGACGCGGAGCTGGTGCCCGGGATGGTCTTCACGATCGAGCCGGGCCTGTACTTCAAGGAGAACGACCTGCTGGTGCCCGAGGAGCTGCGCGGCATCGGCGTGCGCATCGAGGACGACGTCCTCGTCACCGCGGGCGGGGTCGAGAACCTCTCCGCCGCCGCGCCCCGACGCCCCGAGGATGTCGAGGCCTGGATCGCCGGGCTGCGGTCGTGAGCACCGCCGCGCCGCCCCGCTTCTACGCCGCGAGGCTGGTCGGCACCTCCGTCTTCGACCCGATCGGGGACGCGGTGGCGACGGTCCGGGACGTGGTCGTGGTGCCGCAGTCCCGCACCAGCGCGCGAGCGGTCGGCTTCGTGGTCGAGGTGGCGGCGAAGCGGCGCGTGTTCCTGCCGATCACGCGGGTCACCTCGATCTCCCCCGGCCAGGTGATCTCCACCGGGGTGCTGAACGTGCGCCGCTTCGAGAAGCGCACCGGCGAGCTGCTGGTGCTCGGAGACCTGCTGGACCGCGTGGTCACCTTCGCGGACGGCTCGGGCGAGGCGACGGTGCTGGACATCGCGCTGGACCAGGACCGGCACCGCGACTGGGCGGTCTCGCGCCTGCACGTGCGCCGGCGCCGACCCGGCGGGTCGCTGGGCCGCCTGGTCTCGCGCGGGCAGAGCCTCACCGTCGAGCTGCACGAGGTGACGGGCCTGTACGGCTCGCAGGCGGAGCAGTCCGCGCATCTGCTCGCCGCCTCCTACCAGGACCTCAACCCCGCCGACCTCGCCGAGATCATCCAGGAGCTGGAGACCAAGCGCCGCATCGAGCTGGCCGGCGAGCTGGCCGACGAGCGCCTCGCCGACGTGCTCGAGGAGCTTCCCGAGGACATCCGCGTCGAGGTCGTCACCGGCCTGGACGCCAAGCGCGCCGCCGACGTGCTGGACGTGATGGACCCCGACGACGCCGCGGACCTGGTCCAGGAGCTGCCCGACGCCGTCGCGTCCCAGCTGCTGAACCTCATGGAGCCCGAGGAGGCCGAGGACGTCCGCCGCCTCATGGCCTACGACGAGTACACCGCCGGCGGCATGATGACCACCGAGCCGCTGATCGTCTCCCCCGAGACGCCGGTCGCGCACTGCCTGGCGATGATCAGCCGCGAGGCGATCCACGCCGCGCTCGCCTCGACCGTGCACGTGTGCCGCTCCCCGCTCGAGACCCCGACCGGGCGCCTGCTGGGGATCGTCCACTTCCAGCAGCTGCTGCGGGAGCGGCCCGACCGCCCCGTCGGCGAGATCCTCGACCAGGACAGGGTCGCCGTCTCCCCGACGGTGCCGCTGTCCACCGTGACCCGCGAGATGGCGACCTACAACCTCGTCTCCATCCCCGTGGTCGACGACGACGGCCGCCTGCTGGGCGCGGTCACGGTCGACGACGTGCTCGACCACGTGCTGCCCGACGACTGGCGCGAGCAGGACGACGAGCCGCCCGCCACGACCGGGCAGATCGACCTGTCCGAGATCGCGCGGGCCACCGCCCGTGACACCGGCGAGGAGGGCTGAGGATGGCGGAGCAGAAGCCCGACGCCCTCGACGACCCGGCACCCCGCCGCCGCGGCCGTCTGCGCAACCCCTTCCGCGGCGACGCCTTCGGACGCGGCGCGGAGGGCTTCGCGCGCATGATGGGCACCCCCGCCTTCCTGGTGGGGATGACGCTGTTCTGCGCGGTGTGGCTGACCTGGAACTCCCTGGCCCCGGAGTCCGCGCAGTTCGACCCGCGCGCCCTGAACTTCACCCTGCTCACCCTGATCCTGTCGCTGCAGGCCTCCTACGCCGCGCCCCTGCTGCTGCTGGCGCAGAACCGGCAGGACGACCGCGACCGCGTCCAGGCCGAGCAGGACCGCCAGTCCAACGAGCGCAACCACGCCACCACCGACTTCATCACCCGGGAGATCGCCTCGCTGCGGCTCGCGCTGAACGACGTCGCCACGCGCGACTTCGTGCGCGGCGAGCTGCGCGACCTGCTCGAGGAGCTCGAGGAGAGCGGGGAGAGGCCCGGCGAGGTGAAGGAGACGACGCTGGACGGCCAGAGCCTCCGCGCCATCCTCCGCGAGGAGGTCGAGGCGGCGCTCGATCGCCGCACCGGGAAGGAGACGGACCGCAGTGACCACCCCTGAGACCGACAGGACGGAGCGGGGCGCCGACGAGCGCGTCGCGAGCATCCACGAGGCGCTGAACGGTGTGATCGACCCCGAGATCCACCGCCCCATCACCGAGCTCGGCATGGTCGGCTCCGTGGACGTCGACGCCGAGGGCATCGCCCGCGTGCACGTGCTCGTCACCATCGAGGGCTGCCCCATGCGGGACCGGATCGAGCGCGACACCGCCGAGGCGACCGCGACCGTGCCGGGCCTGACCCGCGTCGAGGTGACCACCTCCGCGATGACCGAGGAGCAGCGCCGCGAGCTCACCGCGCGCCTGCGCCAGGGCCGTCGGCAGATCCCCTTCAACCAGCCCGGCTCCCTCACCCGCGTCTACGCGATCTCCTCCGGCAAGGGCGGGGTGGGCAAGTCGACCGTCACGGCGAACCTCGCCGCCGCGATGGCGGCCGACGGGCTGCGGGTGGGCGTGATCGACGCGGACATCCACGGCTTCTCGATGCCGGGCATGTTCGGGATCTCCGATCAGCCCACGAAGGTCTCCGACCTCCTGATGCCGCCCGAGGCGCACGGCGTGGCCGTGATGAGCATCGGCATGTTCGTGCCCGAGGGCCAGGCCGTGGTGTGGCGCGGCCCGAAGATGCATCGTGCGATCGAGCAGTTCGCCTCCGACGTGTTCTGGGGAGATCTCGACGTGCTGCTGCTGGACCTCCCGCCCGGCACCGGCGACGTCGCGATCTCCGTCGCGCAGCTGCTGCCCGGCGCGAAGATGGTCGTGGTCACCACGCCCCAGCAGTCCGCGTCCTCCGTCGCCGAGCGCGTCGGCTCCCTGGCCGCCTCGACCGAGCAGGAGATCGCCGGGGTCGTCGAGAACATGGCGGGGCTGTCCCTGCCCGACGGCTCCGTCATGGACGTCTTCGGCAGCGGCGGCGGGGATCGCGTCGCCGCGACCCTCGCCGAGGCCGTGGGCGAGCAGGTGCCCGTGCTGGGCCGCGTGGGACTCGATCCGGCGCTGCGCGAGGGCGCGGACCGGGGCGTGCCGCTGGTCGTCTCCGATCCCGACTCCCCCACTGCGCAGTCCCTGAAGGCGGTGGCGCGTCGTCTCGTGCACACCCCGCGGGGGCTCGGCGGGATGAAGCTGCCGCTCTCGGTCTCGCGACGCTGATCCCGGGACGGTCAGGGGCTCAGGTGGCCTCGTCGTCGAAGGGCGCCCGCTTCGGGCCCTCGTCCTTCTTCGCGCTCCCGGAGCCCTTCTTCGCCCCCTTGGCGGCGGCCCCGGCGGCCGCGCCGCCAGCGGCCACGGACATGGCCTCCTTGCTGGGAAGCAGCTCGTCGATGTCGGTGTCGCCCCAGGCCTCGCGGATGATGCGGCGCGGATCGTACTGGCGCGGATCGTACTTCCGGAGGTCCTCGATGGCGATGCCCATCTCGTCCTCGACCGTCGAGCGGGAGTCGTCGACCCAGCGGCGTGCCTGCCGCACCCACTGGACCAGCTGACGGGTGACCTCGGGCAGTCGCTGCGGGCCGACGACCACGAGGAACACGACGAGCAGGACGACGACCTCCCACCCGCCGAGGCCCATGAAGCCGCTGCCGCCCATTGTCCACCTGTACGTCTCGAGGTCCGCTGATCCGCGCCCATTATTGCACCGCGCGCCCCGGACCGCGTGCAGGATCTGCGCGCCCCCGCGCCGCTGTCGTAGGATCGGCCCGTCCACAGGCATGCGGCGAGAGGAATCGGAGATGTCGTCGGGAAAGGTGGCCTCCTGGGCCCACGGCGAGGAGTTCGTCGACGAGGCGACCCTCTTCGCCGACGACGGCGTCCTCGCGCGCGCCCGCGAGCGCGGCAGCGAGCTCGGCGCGACACCGGTGCTGCCGGGGGCGGGCGCCCTCATGCGTCTGCTCGCCGCCGCGGTGCAGGCCCGCTCCGCGGTGGAGATCGGCACCGGCAGCGGCGTCGGCTCCCTCTACCTCCTCGCCGGGATGCACGCCGACGGAGTGCTCACCACGATCGATCCCGAGGTCGAGAACCAGCGTGCGGCGCGCGAGGCCTTCGCCGAGGCGAGGATCCGCACCCCGCGGGTGCGCACGATCGCCGGCCAGCCGCGCGACGTCGTCGGCCGTCTCACCGACCACGCCTACGACCTCGTCAGCTTCCCCGCGCACGCGCCGCACGCCGAGGACCTGCTCGAGCACGCCCGGCGTCTGCTGCGCCCGGGCGGGGTGCTCGTGATCCCGCACGCCCTGTTCCACGACCGGGTCGCGGACCCCGCCGCGCGCGACGCCTCCACCCGGGCGGTGCGCGCGCTGCTGCGCGCGGTCTCCGAGGCCGAGGACCTCGTCCCCGCGCTCACCGGCAGCGGCGACGGCGTCCTCGCCGCGGTGCTGCGTCCCCGTCGGCCCTGAACGGCACCGGCCCCGCACCCTGTCCAGGGGGCGCGGGGCCGGGCCGGCTGCGAGCTGTCTACTTGATGACGCCCTCCAGGGCGTCGCGCAGCTCCACGGCTTCCGATGCGGCGATCTCGACGACCAGACGGCCGCCCCCCTCGAGCGGGACCCGCATGATGATGCTGCGCCCCTCCTCCACGACCTCGAGCGGACCGTCACCGGTGCGCGGCTTCATAGCAGCCATGGCGTGCCTCCTAGATGTGTCGCTGCCCCTGAGTCGCTCCCCCGGACGGGGCCTCTGGCAGCGCGCGTACGGTGGCCATTATCTCAGGTCTTCGGGCGTGCTCGCACGTCGGGTCCGACGAGGTCGCTCGGGCAGGCCGATCCCGCCGCCGAGTCGGCCGGTCGCCACGCCCACCATGAGCACCCCGACCGCGAGCGCGACCAGGAGCAGGAGCAGCACGACCGGGCCGACGGCGGTCACGAGGCGTCCACGACCTCGTCCGCCCCGCCGGTGCGGTCCTCCCCTGCCGCCGGATCCTCCTCATCGCCGCGGATCGCCTCGCCGAGCGCGGACAGCGCCTCCTCGGCGGTGTCCACCACGCGCACGAGGTCCAGGTCTGCCAGGCTGATCATCCCGCGGTCCACGACCGCCGAGCTCACCCAGTCCAGCAGGCCCTGCCAGTAGTCGCGGCCCACCAGGATCACCGGGAACATGTCGATCTTGTGGGTCTGCATGAGGCACAGCGCCTCGAACAGCTCGTCGAAGGTGCCGAAGCCGCCGGGCATCACCACGAAGCCGCTGGAGTACTTCACGAACATCGTCTTGCGGGCGAAGAAGTAGCGGAAGTCGACGCCGAGGTCGACATAGTCGTTCATGCCCTGCTCGTGCGGCAGCTCGATCCCGAGGCCGACGGAGACGCCGCCCGCCTCCTGCGCGCCGCGGTTGCCCGCCTCCATGATGCCGGGACCGCCGCCGGTGATCACGGCGTAGCCGCGCTCGGCGATGCCCGCGCCGATCCGGCGGGCGCACTCGTAGTCCGGGTGCCCCTCCCCCAGCCGGGCGGAGCCGAAGATGGAGATGGCCGGGCCCAGCTCGGCCAGCGCCCCGAAGCCCTCGACGAACTCGGACTGGATGCGCAGCACGCGCCACGGGTCGGAGTGCACCCAGGCGCCGGGCGCGGACTCCTCGAGCAGGCGCTGGTCGGTGGTGCGCTCGGGCCGCTGGGCGCCGCGCAGCGTGACGGGACCCTTGCGGTGGTGCTCTCGTTCCTCCGGTGTCATGCCGCGATCGTATCGGCCCGGGCCCTGCCCGCGGTTCAGGCCGGGAGCAGGTACCGGCGCAGCCCCTCGAGCGCGTCCACGAGGTCCTCGGCGGGGACGTGCTCGTCATCGGTGTGGGCGAGCAGCGGGTCGCCGGGGCCGAAGTTCACCGCCGGGGTGCCGAGCGCCGAGAAGCGCGAGACGTCGGTCCAGCCCTGCTTCGCGGCCAGCGGCACCTCTCCCCCGAGCGCGGCGAGGAACTCGCGAGCGGCGGGGGTGTCCAGGCCCGGCAGCGCGCCGGGGGCGGAGTCGGTCACCTCGATCTCGAGGTCGAGGCCGGAGAGGACCTCGCGCACATGGGCCTCGGCCCGGTCGACCGAGGTGTCCGGGGCGAAGCGGTAGTTCAGGGTGGCGCGGGCGAGGTCGGGGATCACGTTCCCGGCGATCCCGCCGGTGATCGCGACGGCGTTGAGGCACTCGCGGTACTCGAGCCCGTCGATCACGGCCCGGCGCGCCTCGTAGGCGGCGAGCCGCTCGAGCACCGGGGCGAGGTGGTGGATCGCGTTGTCGCCCACCCAGTCGCGGGCGGAGTGCGCGGCGATCCCGCGCGCGGTGACCTCGAGCTTCATGGTGCCCTTGCAGCCGCCCTCGACCCCGGCGGAGGTGGGCTCGCCGAGGATCGCGAAGTCCGCTTCGAGGTACTCGGGATGCTCGGCGGCGAGGCGCGTGAGGGAGTTGTCCGCCGCGGCGACCTCCTCATGGTCGTAGAACACCCAGGTGAGGTCCATCGGGGACTCCGCCGCCTCGACGGCGAGCTTGAGCATCACCGCGACCCCGCCCTTCATGTCGCAGCTGCCACGGCCCACGAGCTCCTCGCGACCCTCCCGGGTGCGCCGGGAGGAGGGGAGGTTGCCCGCGACGGGGACGGTGTCGAGATGCCCGGCCAGCAGCACCCGCCGGTCCCGGCCCCGGTGGGTGCGCGCGATGACGGTGTCCCCGTCACGCAGCACCTCGAGGTGCGGGGCGTGCGTGCGCAGGGCCTGCTCGATCGCGTCGGCGAGCGCCTGCTCGTTCCCGGAGACCGATTCGACGTCGACGATCGCGGCGGTGAGGTCGACGATGTCGACCGACGGGTCCAGGACGGGGGCGGGGCGCTCAGTCATGCCCGTCATCGTGCCACGGCCGAGCGGAGGGAGCTCACTCCCCCTCCCACGCCCCGCCGGCGCGGGCGAGACGCAGCGCGACCGCTTCGGCGTGCCGCAGCAGCTGCGGGGAGGTGCCGGGCTCGGCGGTGATCGCGGAGCCCGGCTGCGCGGTGGAGACGGGCACGCCCACCAGCAGGCGCCGCTCGAAGACGGTGTCGTCGGTGCCGATCGGGGCGTAGAGGCCGTCCACGGCGATCGAGCCGGTGAGCATCCGGTGGCGGGAGCCGCGGGAGGCCCAGTGATCCTTCTGCACCTCGCCCCGCTCGCGCCAGGCGCCGAGCAGGGCGGAGCGGTAGGCGGGCAGGTCCACGGGCGGCAGATGCGCCTCGAGCACACCGTCGCACGGGATCGGGGCCCCCTCCGCGCCGCGCACCGCGAAGCGGCCGGCCTCCTCGTCGATGTCGAGGTGCATGCGCGGGCCGGTGAAGCGCACGAGCCCCGCCTCCTCGAGGGCGAGGACCTGGCGGGCGCGCAGCACCGGCGGGCCCGAGGCCCAGGACGCGAAGGCGTTGCGGAGATGCCCGTCGATATCCCGGCGCACCGACTCGGTGGTGTAGGCGCCGAGGTCGATGAGGCGGTTGACCTGCATCCGCAGCGCGATCAGCACACGGTGGACGAGCACCCAGGCGGGATCGGGCGCGGTCGCCGCCTCGAGCGCGCGGGCGAGCACCTCACGGGTGCGGCGGTGGGCGTCGGCGCTCTCGCCTCCTCGCCGCCCGAACGGGAAGAGCAGACGGATCAGCGCCTCGTCGCTCGCGAGCTCGGCATGGCCGGCCTCGCGGAGGGCACGGCGCAGCTCGGCGAGCATCAGCGGCATCACGTCCCGCTCGTGATCCACCCCGGCCGAGCGCACCGCCAGCTCGAGCACCCGCTCGCTGGTGAGCACCTGCAGCCGGTAGGGGGTCAGCCGCTCCTGCGGGAGGTCCGGTTTGGGGCGGTAGACCATCCCGGAGCGGGAGCCGACCACGAGCACCGGCTCGCCGCCGCCGGGGAGGTAGCGCAGTCCGGAGCGGGCGGCGGGGTCGGGCTCGAAGCGCCCGCCCGCGACGGAGCTGAGCATCCCGATCGCGTCGTAGAAGTTCAGCCCCATCCCCTGCACGGCGACCGCCTCGCGACCGAGCAGCGCGGCGTAGTCGACCTCGAGCGGGTTCGCGGGGCCGAGGTGGACCAGGCCGTGCCGCTCGGCGGCGTCGGCGAGCTGCTGGGAGCGGGGTCCGAGCGCGGTGGGCAGGTGGCCGAGCGCGAGCGCGACCGCATCGGCGCGCAGCACCCGCCCGTCGGACAGGCGCACCCGCTGGGGGCCGTCGGCCGGGCCGGTGACGTCGACGGCCTCGGCCGGATGCGTGACGATTCGCAGCCGGTCCGGGTCCGCCTCGGCGAGCGCGCGGTCGAGCACGTGCGCGAGATAGCGGCCGTGCGCGGCGCGGGAGGCGAAGTCCGAGGGGCCGAGGCCCTCGCCGGCCAGGTGATCGGCGAGGCTCTCGCGGCGCGGGACGGGCAGCAGCGGATGGCAGGACTCGTCCGGGTAGAGCGTGGTCTGGCAGGTGGTGGTGTTCATGAGCAGCACCTCGGGCTGGTCGAGGCGCCACACCGCACCGCCGAGACCCACCTGGGGATCGACCAGGTGCACGGTCAGCGGCCCCCGCCACGTCCCGGTGCGGGACGCCGCGACCAGCCGCTCCACGATCGCGGTGCCCCGGGGCCCGGCCCCGATGACGACGACGGTGCGGAGGGGGTCGGCGGCATGGGTCATCCCCCCAGTATGCGGCGCGGCGCGGAGCCTTCGGTCCGCGCGTGCGGTCTGGGACCATGTCCCCATGTCGACGATGCCGCCGAGACACCTTCCCCCGCGCGGGGACGCCGCCGCCCTGGGACGAGGCCTCTTCGGGCAGGCCGCACGCCTGCGCGCGGTGGTCAACGCCGATCTGCTGCCGCGCGAGCGGGCCGCCGCCGATGCGCTGGTGCTGACCGCCTGGCTGAGCGCGGCCCAGCGCGAGCGGTACGCGCCCTCCCTGCGCGCCGCGGGCGATGTGGAGGAGTTCGCCGAGCGTCTGGCCGACGAACGCCGGGTGGTGCTCGAGGAGGGCGCCGACCACGTCCCGGGCGAGCGCGAGTCGGCCGCCGAGGCGGAGCGGGCGGCGCGGCAGATCCCGCTGCGGCTCCTCGAGGGGGCGCTGCTGCTCGCCGCGCTCGTCGGCCTCGTGCTCCTCGTGCTGCAGGGACTCGAGTCGGCGGATCTCCCACGACGCCTCGCGGCGGAGGCGTGGCCGCCGGCGGCGGGAGCGGTGCTGGCCCTGCTGCTCGCAGCGGCGGTCGGCGCGATCGCGACCCGGCGACGTGACCGGGCGCTGCTGGACTGGGCCGTCTCACGGCCCGGCCAGCTGGGACGGGGACTGCCGCTGCACCGCCCGCTGCAGTCCGAGTCCGCGGGGCCGGTCGTGCTGCGCTCCCTGGGCCCGGCGGTCCTCTTCGGCGCCGGGATCCTCGCGATCGTCGCGGGCGCCGCGGTGCTGCTGCTCTCGCTCATGCTGCGGGTGGAGATCATCGCCGCGGACCAGGCGCCCGCGCTGCTGATCGGCGGCGTGGTCGCGCTGGTCGCCGCGACTGCGGCCGTCTATCTCCTCGGACGACGCCGTGAGCTGGCGGCGCGGCGGGTGCGGGCGAGCGAGTGGATCGGCCCGGCGCCGAGGATCGAGGAGCCGCCCGCGGTGTGAGCCGTCGACGGCACTGACCGTCGACAGCACGGCCCGTCGACAGCACGGACCGTCGACAGCACGGACCGTCGACGGCGCGGACCGTCGGCGGCGCGCCCGGACCGACCGGCGTCCCGACCGCTCACACCAGGCGGTTCAGTCCTGCCCGGAACAGGTGCTCGAGCGCCTTCTGCTCGTGCCGCGCCCGCAGCTCCCGACGCTCCTGAGCGAGGGCGCCCCGCCGCCGGCTCTCGGTGCGGCGGCGACCGGCGGGGGCGCGACGGGCGTGCACCTCCTCGGCCAGCTCGTCGATCCGCCCCCGGAGTGCGGCCAGCTCCTGCTCGAGCTCGGCGGTGGTCGGCGACGCGAGAGGCTGCGAGGTCGCGGACCGGGTCGCGGCGGACCGCGCCACGGCGGTGCGGGCGGGCGAGGGATGCAGCTCGAGGATCATGGCGGACCTCCCGGGTGGGACTGTGCGGGTGTCGTGCCACCGGGCCGGCGGCACACCCCGAGCATACTTGCGCACCAGTTGTTGCGCAATACTTCATGCGCACTTCTCGGTGCCGATGATGCGGCGAGGCGCCCGCGCACGGCCCCGGACTCCGTAGGATCCGGTCATGAGCACCCCGCAGGAGAATCCCGACGACGGCCTCTCCCCCGGCCCCGACCGGGACTTCGCGAGCCGCGACCAGCTGCGCGCGATGGCACATCCCGTGCGGATGGAGATCGTGGAGCGGGTGGGACGGCGCGGCACCGCCCGCGCCGCAGACATCGCCGCGGACCTCGGCATCGCCGCGAACTCGGTGAGCTACCACCTGCGCACCCTCGCCCGCGGCGGGGTGGTCGTCGAGGCGCCGGAGGCGGCGCGGGACAAGCGGGACCGGGTATGGAAGCTCGCGCAGGTCGACTTCACGCACGCCCCCGCCCACGACGGGGCCGTGGACGACGAGTACCTCTCGGCCTCGGCGGCGACCACCCTCGCCGCGATCGACGGGATCAGGTCCGGGTGGATCGCGGAGAGCGCCCGGCGTCGAGCGCACCGACCGGAGCCCGAGGATTCGCAGGCTCCCGCGATGCTCTTCTCGTCCCCGATGCGCCTCTCGCGGCAGCAGGCGCGCGAGCTGTTCGCGAGCGTCCAGGAGAAGCTCCTGGAGTACAACCGCCTGAACCGCGACCCGAACGGCGCCGACCTCCCCGGCGACCCCGACTCCGAGGGCTCGGCCCAGGACGTGCGGGTGCTGTTCACGGTGCTCGGCGCGCGGCGGAACACCGAGCAGGACGCGGACCCCGCCCGCTCCGCCGAGGCCCCCGCCCCTCACTCCGGGACGGAGAGCCCCTCCTCGCGTGCGTGACGCTCCCAGCGGGAGGCGACGGGGAGGCGGCGCAGGTCCTTCCCGAGCACGCCGACCAGCGTCCCGAGGGCGAGCACCCCTGCGAAGACCAGCAGCGTGGGCGTGCTGCCGGCGAGCTCGAGGCCCCAGCCGGCGAGCGCCGGGGCGAAGGTCATCACCCCGAGGGACACGAGTCGCATGAGGGCGCTGACCCTCCCCTGCATGGCGACCGGGGTGATGTGGGTGAAGAACCCCTGCCCCGAGGCATTGATCGCGGGCAGTCCGATCCCGAGCGCGGTGTAGCACAGCGCGATCCACACCATCCCCGGAGCGAAGGGCAGCAGCACCCCCACGACGGCCATGAGCCCCACCGGCGCGATCGCCAGCACCCCCGTCGGCACCGTGTCGACCAGTCGCGGGGCGAGGAACGCGCCGAGCAGGATCGAGGCGGCCAGCGCCGTGTTCAGCAGTCCGATGCGAGCGGCGGACACGCCCTGGTCCGCGAGGTCCAGCAGCACCGTGAAGAGGAGACCGTTCGCGCCGAGGTTCACGGCCGAGGAGACCGCGAGCATCTGCAGGCGGATCGGCTGGGTGCGGATCCAGGCGACGGCCTCGCGCAGGTCGTCGACGACCCGCGTGGGCGGCGACCCCTCGACCCGGGACCGGTACCTCCCGCGCATGCTGAGCGTCGCGAGGACGGAGCCGAGGTTGCCCAGCAGCTGCGCGAGCGGCGGGAACACGATCGAGAGCCCGAGCAGCGCCCCGCCGACGGGCCCGGATCCCATCTCCACCGCGGCCTCGCGGCCCTGGTTCACCGAGACCGCCCGCGGCAGCTGAGGGGTGGGCACGATCTGCTTGAGCATCGCAGCGGACGCGCTGCCCAGCGCCGTCTCCCGCAGCCTGTCCAGGAAGGCGAGCGCCGCCAGCACCACGGCCCCCGCCGCACCGCTCAGCAGCACCACGACGAGTGCGAGCTGCACCGCCACCCCGCTGAGCCCCGCGAGCAGTCGCAGACGTCGCCGCTCGACCCGGTCGGCGAGCAGCCCGCCGGGGATCATGCCGACCACCGCCCCGAGCCCCTGCACGAGGGCGACCAGCCCCGTGGTCCCGAGCGAGTCGGTGACCATGAAGGTGATCAGCGGGAACGCGAAGGTGCCGATGCCGGTGCCGATGTCCAGCAGGAGGTCGCCGCACAGCCACCGCAGGTACTCGCCGTTGCGGCGGAGCGGGGCATGGCGCTGCGGGGGCGTGCCGCCGCCGTCCGTCATCCGCTCACCGCTCCCCCGGGCCTCGTCGTCCCCGTGCGCTGCGGTGTGCTCTTCGCCGCGAGGGATGGGACGAGCGCTCCCCTGCCGCGGCAGGGTTCGTAGACTCGGAGCATGACCTCTTCGACACCTGAGTCCCCCGCCACCTCGGCCTGGGGCATCGCGCTCACCACCCTCGGTGCCGACGGCTCCGTCCTCGACGCATGGTACCCCTCGCCCCAGCTCGGGGACGCGCCTTCCGAGCTGTCGCAGCACCCGCTGCACGCCCAGCTCAGCGCCGCGGCACGGTCCGACGAGGCGCGCGGCACCACCCAGGAGGTCGTGGTCCGCACGATCGACCTCGCCGCCGCCCCGGCCGATGCCGTGGACGCCTATCTCCGCCTCCACCTGCTCTCCCATCGCCTCGTCCGCCCGAACGAGCAGAACCTCGAGGGCCTCTTCGGGCAGCTGACGAACGTGGTGTGGACCTCCGAGGGCCCCTGCGCGGTCGCCGGCTTCGAGGAGACCCGGCTGCGCCTGATCGCGGCGGGCCGCACCCCCACCGTGCTCAGCCTCGACAAGTTCCCGCGCATGGTCGACTACGTGCTGCCCACCGGCGTGCGGATCGGCGACGCGGATCGGGTGCGTCTCGGCGCGCACCTCGCCGAGGGCACGACCGTCATGCACGAGGGCTTCGTGAACTTCAACGCGGGCACCCTCGGCACCTCGATGGTCGAGGGCCGCATCTCCCAGGGCGTCGTCGTCGGCGACGGCTCCGACGTGGGCGGCGGCGCCTCCACCATGGGCACCCTCTCCGGCGGCGGCACCGAGCGCGTCAGCATCGGCCGACGCTCCCTCGTGGGCGCGGAGGCCGGGATCGGCATCGCGATCGGAGACGACTGCGTGGTCGAGGCGGGTCTGTACGTCACCGCCGGCACCAAGGTCGAGCTCGTCGGCGAGAAGGGCGAGGGCGATGCCCCGCATGTCGTCAAGGCGCGGGAGCTGTCCGGCGTGCCGAACCTGCTGTTCCGTCGCAACTCGCTGACCGGTGCGGTGCAGGCGGTGGCCCGTGCGGGCCAGACCGTCGAGCTCAACGCCGCCCTGCACAGCAACTGAAGGACGGGGACCGCGAGCGATGGCAGCAGGCTCCCGCGCGCGGGGCGCCGCGCGCCGCGGCGTCGGCCGCCACCTCGCGGTCCCCCTCGCCATGGTGCTGGTCTTCGCGGGGATCGCGGGCGGCAGCTATGTCGCCCTGCAGCGCTACGGCTCCCCCGCCCACGAGGGGACCTGCGTGGCCTCGGGCCTCGGCACCTCCCACCGCTACACCTCGGACCGGGTCGCGAACGCGGCGCTGATCAGCGCGACCGCCGTGGATCGGGGCATGCCGCCGAGGGCGGCGTCGATCGCGCTGGCGACCGCGTACCAGGAGTCGCAGCTGCGCAACATCGACTACGGGGACCGCGACTCGCTGGGCCTGTTCCAGCAGCGGCCCTCGCAGGGATGGGGCACCGAGGAGGAGATCATGGACCCGATCTACTCCACCAACGCCTTCTACGACGTGCTCGATTCGGTGCCCGGCTACGAGAGCGCCGACATCAACGACATCGCCCAGCAGGTGCAGCGCTCCGGGCATCCCGAGGCGTATCGCGACCACGAGACCGAGGGGCGGCTGTACGCCTCGGCGCTGACCGGCCAGTCCGGTGCGAACCTGCTGTGCACCCTCGGCGCGGTCGGCGCGACCACCTCCCCCGAGCAGGTGCGCGCCGAGCTCGAGCGGCAGTTCCCCCGCTCCGTGGAGTCCGGGCGGGTCGCCTCGGCGCTGGCCTCGGCCTCCTCGGTCGCGCCGCAGCTGCCGGCCGAGGCCGGTGCGACCGCGCTCGTGCTCGACCCGGGCGGCGACGAGGCGCTCGGCTGGACGCTCGCGAACTGGGCCGTGGCCCGTGCGGCGGACGACGGCGTGGTGCAGGTCAGCTACGGCGGCCGGATCTGGGACCGCACCGAGCACGGCGAGGACGCCGGCGCCTGGGGCAGCGCCGAGGGAGGCGCCGCCGAGCGCGTCGTCGTGCTGGTCAGCGGGCGCTGACCGCACCGCCTCCTCCCTGCGGAGGGCATCTCCGACGACCGAGGGCCCGTGCGATCCGGGATCGCACGGGCCCTCTCGGGTCCGGGGAGGGAGGCCGCCGGCCGTCCCGCGGTGCTCAGGCGCGCTTGTCCATCTCCGCCTTCAGCTCCGCGAGGCGCAGCTCGCTGGTGCCGGTGCGGTCCTCCATCGCGGTGTAGGGACGCTCGGCCTCGCCGGTGTAGATCTGGCGCGGGCGGCCGATCTTCGTCTCCGGATCGTGGATCATCTCCTGCCACTGCGCGATCCAGCCGGGCAGACGGCCGATCGCGAAGAGCACCGTGAACATCTCCGTGGGGAAGCCGATGGCCTTGTAGATGATGCCGGTGTAGAAGTCGACGTTCGGGTAGAGCTTGCGCTCGACGAAGTAGTCGTCCTTCAGCGCGATCTCCTCGAGCTGCATCGCGAGCTCGAGCCGCTCGTCCTGCACGCCGAGGCGCTCGAGGACGTCGTCGGCGATCTTCTTGACGATGCGAGCGCGGGGATCGTAGTTCTTGTACACCCGGTGGCCGAAGCCCATCAGGCGGATCCCGTCCTCCTTGTTCTTCACCTTCTCCATGAAGTCCCGGGGGTCCATGTCGCGCGCCTGGATCTCGTCGAGCATCTCCATCACGGCGGCGTTCGCCCCGCCGTGGGCGGGGCCGGACAGCGCGCCGATGCCGGCGGAGATCGAGGTGAACAGGTTCGCCTGCGCGGAGCCGACCAGGCGCACCGCGGAGGTGGAGCAGTTCTGCTCGTGGTCGGCGTGGAGGATCAGCAGCTGCTCCATGGCGCGCACGATCACCGGGTCGGCGATGAACTCCTCGACCGGGAAGCCGAAGGTCAGGCGCAGGAAGTTCTCGATGAGCGAGAGGCGGTTGTCGGGATAGAGCAGCGCATGGCCCTGCGCGATGCGATGCGCGTAGGCGGCCATAGTCGGCATCTTCGCCAGCAGGCGCACGGCGGAGATCCGCACCTGCTCCTCGTCGAAGGGGTCCAGGGAGTCCTGGTAGAAGGTCGACAGGCCCGACACGCCGGCCTGCAGCACCGCCATCGGGTGCGCATCGCGGGGGTAGCCGTCGAAGAGGTGCTTGAAGCGCTCGTCGAGCAGGGTGCGCCGCTCGACCTGGGCGACGAAGTTGTCGAGCTGGCCCTTGGTGGGCAGCTCGCCGTTGATGAGGAGGTAGGCGACCTCGAGGTAGCTGGACTTCTCCGCGAGCTGCTCGATGGGATAGCCGCGGTACCGCAGGATGCCCTCGTCGCCGTCGATGTAGGTGATCGAGGACTTCGCGTTCGCGGTGTTCATGAAGCCGGGGTCGTAGGTGACCTGCCCGGTCTCCTTGCGGAGCGGCCCGATCGTGATGCCGGAGTTGCCCTCCACTGCGGGGACGACGGGAAGGTCGAGGGACTTCTCCCCCAGGGTGAGGCGAGCAGACGTCGTGGCGTGATCCATGGGCTCTCCGTTGTGCGTGGTCGGATCGGTCCCGGCGGGGCCGGAGGTGTCAGGGGCGCCTAAGGCGCCGGGCGGCGGCGGCGATCCGCTCGTCGGTCGCGGTGAGGGCGACGCGCACGAACCGCGCTCCCCCCTCACCATAGAACATCCCCGGTGCGACCAGCACACCGAGGTCGGCGAGACGATCGACGCTGCTCATAGCGTCCTCGCCGAAGGTGGTCCACAGGTACAGGCCGGCCTGCGAGCCGTGGATCTCGCCGCCCGCGTCGCGCAGCGCGGGAGCCAGCAGCTCGCGGCGGGCGCGATAGATCTCGCGCTGCGCGGCGGGCGCCGCGTCGTCGGCCAGGGCCGCGGCCATCGCCGTCTGGACGGGGCCGGGCAGCATCATCCCGGCCTGCTTGCGCACGGCCAGCAGCTCCCCCACGAGCGACGGGTCGCCCGCGACGAAGGCGGCGCGGTAGCCGGCGAGGTTGGACTGCTTGGACAGCGAGTAGACGCACAGCACCCCGTCGAGGGAGCCGCCGTTCACTCGGGCGTCGAGGATCGAGGGGACCTCGTCCACGGTCCAGGGCAGCAGGGCGTAGCACTCATCGGAGGCGACGACGATCCCGCGCTCGCGCGCCCAGGCGAGGAGCGCCGCGAGCTGGTCGACGTCGAGCACCTCGCCGGTGGGGTTCGAGGGCGAGTTCAGCCACAGCAGGCGGATCCTCCCGGCGAGGGCGGGATCGGGCAGCGCGGCATCGCCCTCGGCGGCCAGGCGCGCCATGTCCAGCGGGAGCGGAGCGGCGCCGACGAAGCGGGCGCCCATGTCGTAGGTCGGGTAGGCGATGTGCGGGAAGGCGATCACGTCGCCGACGCCGAGGCCCAGCTGGAAGGGCAGGTGGGCGACGAGCTCCTTGGAGCCGACGGTGGGCAGCACGCCCTCGGTGCCGAGCCCGGCGGGGGCCGTGCGATGGCGGCGGACGAAGTCCACCAGCGCCTCGCGCAGCGCGGGCGTGCCGACCGTGGTCGGGTAGCCGGGGCTGTCGGCGGCACCGGTCAGCGCCTCCTGCACCGAGGCGGGGGTCGGGTCCACGGGCGTGCCGACGGAGAGGTCGACGAGTCCGTCGGGGTGGGCGGAGGCCCGCTCCCGGGCGGGCACGATCGCGTCCCAGGGGAAGGCGGGCAGGCGCGCGGCGAGGCCCTCGCGCGCGGCGGAGCGGTCGGCGGAATGCGTCGGCGCCACGGCTCAGTCCTCGGGGCTCGCCTGCGGCGGCAGGGCCGCGACCAGCGGATGGTCCTTCTCGATCACGCCCATCTTCGCCGCACCGCCCGGGGCGCCGAGCTCGTCGAAGAACTCGACGTTGGCCTTGTAGTAGTCCGCCCACTCGTCCGGGGTGTCGTCCTCGTAGAAGATCGCCTCCACCGGGCAGACCGGCTCGCACGCCCCGCAGTCCACGCACTCGTCCGGCTGGATGTACAGCATCCGGCTGCCCTCGTAGATGCAGTCCACGGGGCACTCGTCGACGCAGGCACGGTCCTTGACGTCGACGCAGGGCAGGGCGATGACGTACGTCATGTGCGGCTTCCTTCCGTCCGGGGCGCCCTCCATCATCTCATCCCGCCTCGCCCCGAGAGCGCTCGCGAGCCCCGCGGGAGCCGGAGGTGACAGGTCGCACAGGCCCCTCCGCGGTGGCGGGACGGCAGGGGATCCGGGCTCGGCGATAGCCTGCCCCGATGACGATGCACGACGGACATCGGGTCCGCGCCGGCTGGGCGCCCTTCCTCACCGAGGGGCGCCGGGTGGTGCTGCGCTACGCGATCGACCGCGAGCGCTCCCCGCACGGCGAGTCGATGAGCGATGCGCTCGGCACGATCATGGCCGCCGACGACGCCTCGGTGCAGGTCATGACCCGTCGCGGCGAGGTGCGGGTGCCGCGTGCGCTGGTCATCGCCGCGAAGGAGGTCCCGCCTCCGCCCGCGCGGCGGCAGGGGCTCGGCGCGCCCTGACGATGTAGTCGATGCCCGAGGCGGTGTGGAGCGCCGCTCCGAGCCACACCAGCGCCTGCCCGGCGGGCACCAGCGCAGGTGCCCAGGCGGCAGCGGCGACGAGCAGGAACACCGAGGACATCAGCACGAAGGTGCGCACCTTGCCGAGCCAGGAGACGGAGATCCGACCTCCCAGCGCCGCGCCCGTGGCCAGGACCGCCATCGCCACGTCGACGACCACGATCACCGCGAGCGCCGCCCAGGGCAGGAGACCTGCGAGCGCGAGGGTCAGCACGATCGCGGCGAGGCCCACCCGGTCCGCGATCGGGTCGATGATCGCTCCGGTGCGGCTGGTCTGGTCCAGCGCCCGGGCGAGCATCCCGTCGATCCAGTCCGTCGAGGCCCACACCAGCAGGAGCACCACACCCAGGGTGTCCGGCCCGTCGGCGAGGCGCACGCACACCGGCAGCAGCAGCGCGAAGCGGGCCAGCGTGACCAGGTTCGGGATCGTCGCCCAGTCGGGGCGGGCGGCGGCGCTCATGGAGTCATGATGCCCGATGCCGGCGACGGGACGCCACGGTGAGCAGGAGAGCCATCGCGAAGGGGACCAGGATCCCGACCCCCTGCACGATCCAGCCCGAGAGCTGCGCCTGCCCCGCGATCTCCGCGGGGAAGAGCACCCCTCCCCCGGCGCCCCGGCCGAGGAAGGGCGCCGCCAGCAGCCCCCACAGCGCACCGAGCACGAGCAACGGGAAGCGGGTGCCGGTCGCGGCCCACAGGAACAGGCACACCACCACCTGGAACGCGGCGCCGAAGAGCAGGCCGGCCGGGAGGTCCGCGCCGAGCACGCTCAGCTCGACGCGGTGGGTGGTGACCAGCAGCAGGACCGAGACGATCGCGAGCACGATCGCCATCGCGGCCTGGCCGAACCGGGCCGCGAGCGAGGTCGTGTCGACTCCCGCCCGGGTCTGCTGCGTGCTGGTCACCTCGTCACTTCCCGGACTTCGCCTTGGACTGGGCGCGACGGCGCTCGTTCGCGTCCAGGATCACCTTGCGGATCCGGACGATCTCCGGGGTGACCTCGACGCACTCGTCCTCGCCGGTGAACTCGAGGGACTCCTCGAGGGTCAGCTTCCGCGGCGGGACCAGGTTCTCGAAGGAGTCCGACGACGCGGCGCGCATGTTCGTCAGCTTCTTCTCCTTGGTGATGTTCACGTCCATGTCCTCGTTGCGGGAGTTCTCCCCCACGACCTGGCCGGCGTAGACCTCCGAGGTCGGCTCGACGAAGAAGGAGCCGCGCTCCTGGAGGTTGATCATCGCGAAGGGGGTCACGTTCCCGGCGCGGTCGGCGACCAGCGAGCCAGTCGCGCGGAACTCGATCTCGCCCATCCACGGCTCGAAGCCGTCGGCGTAGGAGGAGGCGATGCCGTTGCCGCGGGTCTCGGTCATGAACCGGGTGCGGAACCCGATCAGGCCGCGGGCGGGGACGATGAACTCCATGCGCACCCAGCCGGAGCCGTGGTTGCTCATGGTCTCCATGCGGCCCTTGCGCGAGGCCATCAGCTGGGTGACGGTGCCGAGGTACTCGTCGGGCACGTCGATCGTCATCCGCTCGACGGGCTCGTGGACCTTGCCGTCGATCTCGCGGGTGAGCACCTTGGGCTTGCCGACGGTGAGCTCGAAGCCCTCGCGGCGCATCTGCTCGACGAGGATCGACAGGGCCAGCTCGCCGCGGCCCTGCACCTCCCAGGCGTCGGGGCGCTCGGTGGGCAGCACCTTCAGGGACACGTTGCCGACCAGCTCGGAGTCCAGGCGGTCCTTGACCTGGCGGGCGGTGAGCTTGTGGCCCTTGCCGTTCTTGCCCGCCAGCGGCGAGGTGTTGATGCCGATGGTCATCGAGATCGCCGGGTCGTCGATGGAGATCAGCGGCAGCGGGCGCGGGTCGTCCGCGTCCGCGAGGGTCTCGCCGATCATGATCTCGGGGATGCCGGCGACGGCGACGATGTCGCCCGGGCGGGCGGCGCGGGTCATCGGCTCGCGGCTGAGGCCCTTGGTCTCGAGCAGCTCGGTGATCTTGACGTTCTTGACGGTGCCGTCCTGGGTGCACCAGGCGACCTGCTGGCCCTTGGTCAGCTCGCCGTTCTTGATGCGCAGCAGCGCGAGACGGCCCAGGAACGGGGAGGCGTCGAGGTTGGTGACGTGCGCCTGCAGCGGCACCTCGTCGTCGTAGCTCGGGGCCGGGATCGACTCGAGGATGGTTTTGAACAGCGGCTCGACGGTCTCCTCGTCGGGGAGGGTGCCGTCGGCCGGCTGGGTCGTCGAGGCGCGGCCGGCCTTGCCGGAGGCGTACACGACGGGCACGTCGAGGACCGCGTCGAGGTCGATGTCCTCCATCTCCTCGGCGAGGTCTGAGGCCAGGCCCAGCAGAAGGTCGGTCGCCTCGCCGACGACCTCGTCGATGCGGGCGTCGGGGCGATCGACCTTGTTGACCACGAGGATCACGGGCAGCTTCGCGGCCAGCGCCTTGCGCAGCACGAAGCGGGTCTGCGGGAGCGGACCCTCGGAGGAGTCCACCAGCAGCACCACGCCGTCGACCATCGACAGTCCGCGCTCGACCTCGCCGCCGAAGTCGGCGTGACCGGGGGTGTCGATGACGTTGATGGTGATGCCGTCGGGCTCGCCGACCGCCGCGGCCGACGGGCCGGTGTACCGGATCGCCGTGTTCTTGGCGAGGATGGTGATGCCCTTCTCGCGCTCGAGCTCGCCGGAGTCCATCGCCCGCTCGTCGTGCTTGTCGCGCTCCCCGAAGGCGCCGCCCTGGGTGAGCATGGCATCGACCAGGGTGGTCTTGCCGTGGTCCACGTGGGCGACGATGGCGACGTTCCGCAGGTCGGTGCGGTGCTGGATGGTCATACGCAGGTGCTCGATTCAGGTAGCGCGGCGGGGCGTGGACCGAGCAGCGCCCGGTCGCACGGCGGGTGCGACCCGCTCCAGGGCCGGGCCGAGTCTACCGGGCCGCGTCCGCCTGCGAACGTTGCGGGGATGAGAGCTTCGACGCGCTCCGCGACCGACGGGGCGCTCCGTGTCCGACCGGGCGCCCCACCTCCCACGGGGCCGGGTGCGCCGGAGCCCCGGCGGCGGATGCTGTCGGGGCTCCGGCGTGAGGAGGCCTCGCAGTGCCTGGTCAGACGCGTCCGGCCTGGGCGAAGGGGTCGACGATGTCGTCGGGCCCGCCGTCGCCCTCCCCGCCCGTCTCGTCGGTCAGGCCCACGGGGGCCTCGACGTCGATCGTCTCCGAGCCCGCGAGCGGGATGGAGCCGCCGGGGATCGCTGCGAGCAGGCGCCTGGTGTAGTCCTGCTGCGGGGAGTGGAACACCTCGTCGGTGGTGCCCTGCTCGACGACCTTGCCCTTCTCCATCACCAGGGTGCTGTCCGCGATCTGCCGCACCACGGCGAGGTCGTGGGTGATGAACAGGTAGCTCAGCCCCAGCTCGGCCTGCAGATCGTTGAGCAGCTCGAGCACCTGCGCCTGGACCAGCACGTCCAGCGCGGAGACGGCCTCGTCGCAGATCACGACCTCGGGGTCGAGCGAGAGCGCGCGGGCGATCGCGACGCGCTGGCGCTGGCCGCCCGAGAGCTCGTTCGGGTAGCGGCGCATCATCGCCGCGGGCAGCGCGACCTTGTCCAGCAGGTCGCGCACCTTCGCCTCGCGGCTCCTCGCGTCCCCGATGCCGTGCAGCCGCATCGGCTCCTCGATCGTGCGGTAGATCGAGTACATCGGGTCCAGGGTCCCGTAGGGGTTCTGGAAGATCGGCTGGACGCGACGGCGCAGCGCCTTGAGCTGCCTCCTCCCGAGGCCCGCCACGTCCTGGCCCTCGAAGAGGACCCGGCCCGAGGTGGGCTCGAGCAGCTTCAGCACCATCTGGGCGACGGTGGACTTGCCCGAGCCGGACTCCCCCACGATCGCCGTGGTGGTGCCGCGGCGGAGCGAGAAGGAGACGTCGTCCACCGCGAGGAACGGCGTGGAGCGCCACGGCACCTTGCCCCGGATCGGGAAGGACTTCGTGAGGTTCTGGACCTCGATCACGGCGTCGGGGTCGTGGGAGGCCTCGACGGTCCGGTCGGCCGCGGCCTCCAGCGCCGTCTCGTGCCCCTGCGCCTGCTCCTGCGCCTGCTCCCGCACCTCCGCGCGCTGGGCCGCGGAGACCAGCCGGCGCGAGGAGAGCGAGGGCGCGGCGCTGATGAGCCGCTTGGTGTACGGATGCTGCGGGTCCTGCAGCAGCTCGAGCGCCGGACCGGACTCGACGACCTGCCCCTTGTACATCACCACCAGGTGCTGGGCGCGCTCGGCGGCCAGCCCGAGGTCGTGGGTGATCAGCAGCACCGCCACGCCGAGCTCGCCGGTGAGGTGGTCGAGATGGTCGAGGATCTGCTGCTGGACGGTGACGTCCAGTGCGCTGGTGGGCTCGTCGGCGACCAGCAGCTTGGGCCGGGCGGCCAGACCCATCGCGATCAGGGCACGCTGCTTCATGCCGCCGGAGAACTCGTGCGGGTACTGCTCGGCGCGGCGCTCCGCGTCGGAGAGCCCCGCCTCCTCGAGCAGCTGAACGGTGCGCTTCCTCGCCTCCGCGCCGGTGGCGACGCCGTTGGCGGCGAGGGTCTCGCGGATCTGGGAGCCGACCTTCCACATGGGGTTGAGGTTGCTCATCGGGTCCTGCGGGACCAGGCCCACCTGGTCGCCGCGCAGCACCCTGATCTCCTTCTCGGAGACGTGGGTGATGTCGCGGCCCTCGAAGAGGATCTGCCCGCCGGTGATGGAGCCGTTCTTGGCCAGCAGATGCGCGATCGCCATGGCGGTGGTGGACTTGCCCGAGCCGGACTCGCCCACGATCGCGACGGTCTCCCCGGGGAACACCTCGAGGTTCGCGCTGCGCACGCCCTTGACCGGCCCGCTCGAGGTCGTGAACGTGATCTCGAGGTCCTTGATCTCCAGCAGCGGCTGCGCGGAGCCGGCCGGGGACGTGGACGGGGTGGGGTTCACGGAGGTCGTGGTCATCGCTTCCTCGCCTTCGGGTCCAGGGCGTCGCGCACGGCGTCGCCGAGCATGATGAAGCTCAGCACCGTGACGGCGAGCGCCACGGACGGGTAGAACAGCATCGACGGCTGCGTGCGCAGCGCGTCACGGGCGTCGGAGATGTCCCCGCCCCAGGAGACCGCGGAGGTGGGCAGGCCCACGCCGAGGAAGGACAGCGTGGCCTCGGCGACGATGAACACGCCGAGGTTCACGGTCGCAGTGACGATCACCGGCGCGATCGCATTGGGGATCACGTGCTTGAGCAGCACCGACGGGCTCGAGGCGCCGAGCGCGATCGAGGAGGTGACGTAGTCCTGGCCCTTCGTGGAGATCACCGCGCCGCGCATGATGCGGGCGATGTTCGTCCAGCCGAAGACGCTCAGCACCAGGATCACGGTCCACAGGTTCATCTCCCCCAGGCGCGTGGCGACCACGATCGCGCCAAGGATCAGCGGGACCGCGAAGAAGATGTCGGTGATGCGGGAGACGACCTCGTCGAACCAGCCGCCGAGGTAGCCGGCGAGCGCGCCGATGGTGCCGCCGATGAGCGTCGAGCCGATCATCGCGAAGAAGCCGATGATCACCGAGGTGCGGGCGCCCCAGAAGGTGCGGGCCATGATGTCGTACCCCTGGCGGGAGGTGCCGAAGGGGTGCTCCGCACCGGGAGCCTGGTTCGCGCGGCCGAGCTCGCCGAAGCGTGGGTCCTGACCGGTGAACACCTGCGGGAAGGCGGCGACGAAGAGCACGAAGAGGATCAGCAGCGCCGAGATCACGAACACGGGGTTGCGGATCAGGCTGTGACCGGCCTCGGCCCACAGGGAGCGGGGCGCGGTGGAGGTGTCGGCGGCGTCGACCTCCTGCAGCGGGGTCTCCGCGAGCGGCGCGACCCAGTGCTCCGCACGGGGCCGACGGGCGTTCTGAGCATCACTTCGCATAGCGGATCCTCGGGTCGAGCACGCCGTAGAGCAGGTCCACGACGAGGTTGGAGAGCAGGAAGATGATCACCAGCAGCGTCACCAGCGAGACGATCATCGGGGACTCCCCGCTGTTGATCGAGGAGAACAGCAGCGTGCCGATCCCGGGGACGTTGAACACGCGCTCGGTGACGATCGCGCCGCCCATCAGGGCACCGAGGTCCGCGCCGATGAAGGTGACCACAGGGATCAGGGAGTTGCGCAGGATGTGCTTGGAGACCACGCCGCCGCGGGAGAGGCCCTTCGCGGTCGCGGTGCGCACGTGGTCGGCGCCCGCGGTCTCCGCGATCGAGGTCCGGGTCAGGCGCAGCACGTAGGCGAAGGACACGCCGCCCAGCACGAAGCCGGGCAGCAGCAGGTTCTGCCAGGAGGGGTCACGCCCCACGTTGATCGGCGCGATCCCCAGCTGCAGGCCGAAGACGAACTGCGCGAGGAAGCCGAGCACGAAGGTGGGCGTGGCGATCAGCAGCAGCGAGAGCATCAGCAGCGTGGTGTCGATCAGCTTGCCCTTGCGCAGACCCGAGATGACGCCGGCGATCACGCCGAAGATCGTCTCGACGATCACGGCGATGACCGCGAGCCGGAACGTGGTCGGGAAGGCCGCGGCGATCTGGTCCCAGATCGGGCGGTTGTTGAAGCCGACGCCGAGGTCGAAGGTCAGCACGTTGCCGAGATAGATCAGCCACTGGACCAGCACGGGCTTGTCGAGGTTGTACTGCTCGCGCAGGCGGTCCGCGACCGCGGGGGAGATCGGCTTGTCCCCGGCCAGGGTGAGGATCGGGTCGCCCGAGGTGTAGAACGCGATCAGGTAGACGATCAGGGTGGAGCCGAGGAAGACGGGGATCATCTGCAGCAGTCGCCGCCCGATGTACCAGAGCACGTCGTTCCCTTTCGATGGAGGAGGGGCCTCGCGGCCCGGTGGAGCGGCCCGGCCGAGGCCGGGCACGGAACAGCGGGAACCGGGCGGAGCCGGTTCCCGCTGTCACGGAGGGGTCAGCGGATCACTTGGTGATCTGGTGGTACAGCGGCACGGTGTCCCAGCCGTACTCCACGTCGGAGACGAGCGTCGAGTAGCCGCCGAAGGTGTTCTGGTACCACAGCGGGACGACGGGCAGGTCGCGCATGAGCAGCGCCTCCGCCTCCTTCCACAGCGCGATCGCGTCCTCCTCCGTCTCGGCGGCGAGGCCGTCGGACAGCAGCTGATCGAACTCGGGGTTCTTGTAGTCGCCGTCGTTGGAGCCGTTGCCGTCGGCCGCGGCCGTGCCGTAGAGCGGGCCCAGGAAGTTGTAGGCCGACGGGTAGTCCGCCTGCCAGCCCGAGCGCCAGGTGCCCAGCAGGTCACGCGCACGGATCTGCTCGCGCATCTCGCCGAAGGCCGGGTACGGGGTGGGCGTCGCCTCGATGCCGAGCACGTTGGCGAGCGAGTTGCAGACCGCCTCGACCCAGTCCGAGTGCGGACCGTCGGCGTTGTAGGCGAGGGTCAGCGGGCCCTCGAACGGGGTGATCGCCTCCGCCTCGTCCCACAGCTTCTTCGCCTCGGCCTCGTCGAACTCGAGCACCTCGGCGCCGGGGATGTCGGTCGCGCCGCCGCCCGGGATCACCGGGGAGACGAAGTCGGTCGCCGGGGTGCGGGTGCCGAAGAAGAGGTTGTCGCAGATCGACTGACGGTCGATCGCACGGGAGATCGCCTTGCGACGGATCGCGCCGGCCTCGCCCTCGAAGTTGGGGTCGTAGCCGGGCAGGGTGATCGACTGGAACACGGCGCCGGGCGCGTTGACCGCCCGCTCGCCGAGGTCGTCCTCGAAGGTCGCCAGCGCCGAGCCGGGCAGCTGGTCGACCACGTCGACGTTGTCCGACTGCAGGTCGAGGTACATCGTCTCGGGGTCCTGGTACACCGTGAAGGTGATCCCGGAGTTCTGCGGGGTGCGGGGGCCGTCGTAGGACTCGTTGGGGACCAGCACGAGCTCCTGGTCGTGGGTCCAGGTCTCGAGCCGGTAGGGGCCGTTGGCGAGCGGCGCCTGGCCGTACGCCTCGATGTCGTCGAAGGCGGTGGGCGGCAGCGGCATGTACGCCGAGTAGCCCAGGCGGGTCGGGAAGTCCGACTGCGGGGAGACCAGGCGTGCGGTGAAGGTCGTGTCGTCCACGACCTCGAGGCCGGACAGGGTCGCGTCGGCCGCGACACCCTCGGCGGAGAGCTCCTCGTAGCCCTCGATGGGCTCGAAGAAGTACTGGCCGAGCTGGGCGTTGGACGCGTTCGCGCCGAAGTTCCAGGCGTTGACGAAGTCCTGGGCGGTGATCGGCGTGGAGCCGTCGGAGTAGGTCAGGCCCGAGCGGATCGTGATGGTCCAGTTCTGGTTGTCCTCGGACTCGATCGACTCCGCCAGATCGTTCTCGGTGCTCGCATCGGCCTTGTAGTAGACCAGGCCCGCGAAGATCTCGTTGATGACGCGACCGCCGCCGACCTCACCGGTGTTCGTGGGGATCAGCGGGTTCTCGGGCTCGGTGGTGTTCGCGTAGATCGGCTCTCCGGTGCCGCCGCCGGCATCGCTGCCGCCGCCGCTGCCGCCGTCGTCTCCGCCGCAGGCGGCGAGGGTGAGGGCGGCAGCGCCTCCGGCGGCGGTGCCCAACATCATGGATCGGCGCGAGATGGCCATGGGGTCTCCTGGATGACTCGTGGTCGTCAACCGCACCATCGTTGTGCGGTACGGCACCTAGTGTGCACCCTCCGATGTCAACTGCATTCCATCTGTCGGTAACGCTTCGGTCTCGGCAACTTTTCAACCAGCGGCCGACGGGCGGCGGAACCGGCGGCAGGCTCCGCCGTCGTCGCGGTTCGCGGTGTTCAATGGAGGCATGACTTCTCCTGATGCCTCCACCACCCCCGTCGACCCCACCGCGACCGACGCCTGGGCCGAGCTCGAGGCCCACAACCTGTCGCTCGAGGGCTCCCTGCGCGAGTGGTTCGCCGAGGACACCGACCGCGCCGCACGCTTCACGCACGATGCCGCGGACCTCCACGTGGACCTCTCGAAGAACCTCCTGACCCCCGAGACCCTGCGTCTGCTGCTGCAGCTGGCCCGCGAGGTCGGCGTCGAGGAGCGGCGCGAGGCGATGTTCGCAGGGGCGCACATCAACACCACCGAGGATCGGGCCGTGCTCCACACGGCGCTGCGCCGCCCGGCCGGCTCCTCCCCCGCCCTCGCCGTCGACGGCCAGACCATCGACGAGGACGTTCGCGGCACCCTCCACCGCGTCTACGAGTTCGCGGACAAGGTCCGCTCGGGCGAGTGGACGGGCGTGACGGGCAAGCGCATCGAGACCGTCGTGAACATCGGCATCGGCGGCAGCGACCTGGGCCCCGTCATGGTCTACGAGGCGCTGAAGCCCCTCGCGCAGGACGGCCTGGCGGCCCGCTTCCTCTCCAACATCGACCCCACCGACGCCTATGAGACCACCCGTGACCTCGACCCCGAGACCACCCTCGTCATCGTCGCCTCGAAGACCTTCACCACGCTGGAGACCCTCACCAATGCGCGCCTGGTGCGCCGGTGGCTGCTGGACGGGCTGCGCGAGAGCGCGGGCCTGACCGTCGAGCAGGAGGGCGAGGCCGTCGCGAAGCACTTCGTGGCCGTCTCGACCGCGCTCGACAAGGTCGAGGAGTTCGGGATCGATCCCGACAACGCCTTCGGCTTCTGGAACTGGGTGGGCGGCCGCTACAGCGTCGACTCCGCCATCGGCACCGTGCTCGCGACCGTCCTGGGCCCCGACGTCTTCGAGGAGCTGCTCGCCGGCTTCCACGCGATGGACGAGCACTTCCGCACCGCTCCCGCGGAGCAGAACGTGCCGCTGCTGATGGGCCTCGTGAACGTCTGGAACGTCAACTTCCTCGAGGCGGAGACCCATGCGGTGCTTCCCTACTCCCAGTACCTCCACCGCTTCCCCGCCTACCTCCAGCAGCTCACCATGGAGTCCAACGGCAAGGCGGTGCGCTGGGACGGCTCGCTCGCGACCACCGAGACCGGCGAGGTGTTCTGGGGCGAGCCCGGCACCAACGGCCAGCACGCGTTCTACCAGCTGATCCACCAGGGCACCCGGGTGATCCCGGCGGACTTCATCGCCTTCGCCACCCCGAACCAGGCGCTGGTCGACGGCGAGCAGGACGTCCACGAGCTGTTCCTGGCGAACTTCTTCGCCCAGACCAAGGCGCTCGCCTTCGGCAAGACCGCCGAGGAGGTGCGCGCCGAGGGCACCGAGGGCTCCCTGGTCGCGGCCCGCGAGTTCTCCGGCGACCGCCCCACCACCTCGATCATGGCCCCGAAGCTGACCCCCTCGGTGCTGGGCCAGCTGATCGCGCTCTACGAGCACATCACCTTCGTGCAGGGCACCGTGTGGGGCATCAACTCCTTCGACCAGTGGGGCGTGGAGCTGGGCAAGCAGCTGGCGAAGGACCTCGCCGGCGCCGTCGCCGGCGACGAGGGCAAGATCGCCGCGGAGGACTCCTCCACCGAGGGGCTGATCCGCTACTACCGCGAGCAGCGCGAGGGCTGAGCAGGGCGGGCTGCCGGCGCTGGTCTCCCCCGCCCACCACCCGGCCCCGACCTGGCCCCGTCCCAGCCCTGGCCGCGGCCCTGACCCTGGCCGTAGCCGGAGCCCTGGCCGCGGCCCTGACCCTGGCCGTAGCCGGAGCCCTGGCCGCGGCCCTGGCCTTGGTCCCAGCCCTGGCCCCGGCCCTGGCCCTGGCAGTGTCCATCAAAGGGATGTGAGCGGCACTTGACCTGCTATATGCAGGTCGAGTGCCGCTCACGTCCCTTTCGTGGACAGGCCGATCGGGGGCGGCCAGGTTGGTCCGGATGGGACCAGGCCGATCCGGCTCAGATCAGACCGATCCGGGGCGGACGGGCCGATCCAGCCCGAACAGACCGGTCCAGCTCGGACCAGACCGGTCCGGCTCAGGCCAGGTAGTCCACGTCCCGGGTCTCGCCGCCGACCACGAGCGCGATGATCGTGACCACCGCTGCGAGGACCAGGTAGCCGCCGACCAGCAGCAGCGAACCGCCCTGCGCCTGCCACAGCGCGATCATCGCGTAGGGCGCCGGGGCCGCACCGATCACCGAGGCCATGTTGTAGCTGACGGCGCTGCCGGTGTAGCGCACATCGGCCCGGAACATCTCCGGCAGGAAGGCGGCCATCGGCCCGAAGGTGAGGCCCATGAGGGTGAAGCCGAGGATCAGCGCGGCCATCACCCCGACCGTGCCGGCGTGCATCAGCGGGTCCAGCACCAGCCCGAACACACCGATCCCCGCGGTCACCGCGAGCAGGAGCCGCTTGCGGCCCAGCCGGTCCGCGAGCGGGCCGGAGACGACGGTGAAGATGCCGAAGAAGACCACGCCGATGATGAGCATGGTGAGGAAGTCCGTGCGCTCGTAGCCGAGACCCGGGGCGAAGCTCGCCGCGTCGAAGCCCTTGCCCGCCGCCTCGGCGGCCGCACGGGCGGAGGCCTCGTCGGCCGCGGTGGTGCCCACCACCATGAGGAAGGCGGTCATGAGGTAGAAGAGCACGTACGTCGCGACCATCGCGAGGGTTGCGAGGACCAGCGGCCTCCACGCGGTGCGGAACACACGCGCGATCGGCACGGCCGCGACACGCTCCTCGTCCAGCACCTTCTGGAAGGCCGGGGACTCCATGAGCTTCAGGCGCACCCACAGCCCCACGATCACCAGCGCCGCGGAGAGCAGGAAGGGCACGCGCCAGCCCCAGGCCATGAACTGCTCCGGGGTGAGCTGCACGCTCAGCAGGACGAACAGCAGGTTCGAGAGGATGAACCCGAGCGGGGCGCCGAGCTGGGGGAAGGTGCCGTACAGGGCACGCTTCCCGGGCGGGGCGTTCTCGGTGGCGAGCAGCGCGGCGCCGGACCACTCGCCGCCCAGGCCGATGCCCTGGCAGAAGCGCAGCAGCACCAGGATCGCCGGGGCGATGAAGGCGAAGCCGGGCGTGGAGGCGGTGGGCAGCACGCCGATTAGGAAGGTCGCGATGCCCATCACCAGCAGGCTCGCCACGAGGGTGGTCTTGCGGCCCACCCGGTCGCCGTAGTGGCCGAAGACGAGGGAGCCCAGCGGGCGGGCCACGAAGGCGACGCCGAACACGGCGAAGGAGCTCAGCAGCTGGTTCGCCGGGGTCTGCGTCGGGAAGAACAGGGCCGGGAACACGAGCGAGGCGGCGGTCGCGTAGGCGTAGAAGTCGAAGAACTCGATGGTGGTGCCCACCATCGAGGCGGTGATGACCCGGCCGCGGGTGTTGGCCGGGGCGGTCGGCGGCGGGCCGGCGGAAGCGGGGGCGTGGGCGTGCGGGATGTTCACGACGGGCGACACTAGACCCGGAGTTCCATCATGTGGACCCCCTCTTCGGATCGTGAGACGTCGTAGGGGCACGGGAGCGGGGGCGTCCTCCGGCGGGTGCCGCGCTCCTCCGGCCGATCGGGGGGCTCCCGCATCGCGATGCGCGGCATGAGGGGTGGCCGCATCCGCCCCGCGGGCAGCCGCTCGCATGAGCAGGCACTCCGTCGCTCCCGGTCACGGGTCGGTCTCCCCTTCCGGTTCGACCTCCCGTCCGTGCGTCCGCGATGGGAGAATAGTTCTCGGCATTGTCTGCATCGACCGGGGGGAACCCATGGAAGCCTTGATACCGATCATCGGCGGCGCCGTCGTCGTCGTGATCGTCCTGCTCATCGCACTGCTGGTGCTGCTGCGCAGCTATCGCATCGCGGCGCCGAACGAAGCGCTGATCATCACGGGCCGCAACGCGAGGACGAGCCCCACCGGGGACATCGATCTCGAGTCCGGCAGCGCCCGGGTGGTGATCGGCGGGCGAGCGATCGTGCGACCGATCGTGGACCGCGCCTTCGTGCTGAGCCTGAGCTCGCGGCAGATCCCGGTCGAGGTCGAGGGCTACTCGATGAACGGGATCTTCCTCCGTCTGCGCGGAGTGGCGCAGGTGAAGGTGGGCGGCAACGTCGACGACGTCCGCAAGGCCTCCCAGCGCTTCCTCGACCAGCAGCAGCAGATCGACCACTACACCCAGGAGATCCTCTCGGGCACGCTCCGCGCCGTGGTCGGCACGCTCACGGTCGAGCAGATCATCCGCGACCGCGCGTCCTTCGCCTCCCAGGTGCAGGCCGAGGCGGAGCACTCGATGAACAACCAGGGCCTGGTGATCGACACCTTCCAGATCTCCGCGATCGAGGACGACGGCTCCTACCTGCGGGACTGGGGCCGTCCCGAGGCGGCGCTGGTCGCCAAGCGCGCCGCGATCGCCGAGTCGGACGCGAACCGCGAGTCGACCCAGGCGAAGAACCTCAACCACCAGCAGGAGGCGGAGTCGAAGCAGGCCTTCGACATCCGCAACGCCGAGATCAAGGAGGAGACCGACGCCCGCCAGGCCGTGGCCGACGCCTCCGGTCCCCTCGCCCGCGCCGCGCAGCAGCAGAAGATCATCGAGCAGGAAGAGCTCATCGCGGTCCGCAACAACGACCTGCGCGAGAAGCAGCTCGTCGCCGAGGTCCACAAGCCGGCCGAGGCCAAGCGCTACGCCGAGCAGCAGGACGCGGACTCCAAGAAGTACGCCCGCGTCGCGGACTCCGAGGCGCAGCTGACCGACGAGCGCAACCGCGCCGAGTCCCGGAAGGTCACCGCGGACGCCGAGGCGCATGCGATCGAGGCCCGCGGTCGGGCCGAGGCCGAGGTCGAGCTGCAGCGCCGCTCGAAGGACGCCGAGGCGGTCCGGCTCGAGGGTCAGGCCGAGGCCGATTCCCTGCGCGCCAAGGGCGAGGCCGAGGCCGCGGCGATCCGCGCCAAGGGCGACGCCGAGGCGGAGACCACTCGCGCCCGCGCCGAGGCGTACAAGCAGTTCAACGACGCCGCGGTCCTGGCCCAGGTGCTCGAGGTGCTGCCGGAGGTCGCGGGCGAGCTCGCCGCCCCCTACTCGAACATCGACAACCTCTCGGTGTTCTCCACCGACGGCGAGGCGAAGATCGGCCAGAACATCTCCGTGGGCCTCGCCCAGGTGCTCGACATGGTCAAGTCCACCACCGGGGTGGACTTCCAGGACACCCTCCAGCGGGCCGCCGAGGGTGGTCGCGCAGTGCGCGAGCAGTCCGAGCAGGCCCGCTCCACCGGGGTCTCCTCCCCCGTCGCGGACTCGGCCGCCGAGGCCGACTCCGTGCAGGCGGACGAGGAGGGCGCGGAGGCCTGAGCCTCCCACCTCCTTTGCCGCGGCGCCCCGTCCCCTCGCTCGAGGGGGCGGGGCGCCGTCGTCGTGGAGGGTCCGGTCGTGGATGCGCGGCGGCGTGCCGGGGCTGGTCCTCGGCGGGGGCTCAGCCGATCACGACGAGCGGGCTGTAGTTCCCCGCGGCGTCGACCCCGCGCACGTAGAACCTGTCGTCGGCGCGGGTGGTGGACATGTCGAAGGGGCCGGTGCCGCCGGTGGACCGCCAGGCGTAGTCCAGCTCCGTGCGCCACTCGTAGCGCACGGCATCGAAGTCGCTGTCGCCCGGCGTGACGCGGTACGACTCGACTCCGGTCGAGGTCGCCTCCCAGTCGAGGGCGATCGGTGCCCCGTCGACGGTGTTCCACGTCGGGGTCGTGAACCGGACGGTCACGGTCTCGCTGCGCAGGCCCTTCTCGTTCTCGGCGTAGGTGGTCAGCGTGTAGTCCTGTCCCTCCCCCAGCTCGCAGGTGCTGCTGCCGTCGGCGGTCTTGGTGAGGCGGTTGCAGGTGAATCCCTGCGGGGCGATGACGAGCTGCGTGAAGCCGACACCGCCGGCATCGGCGGGCACCTTCGCATCGAGCTTGATCCGGCAGTCGTTCGTCCCGTGGCAGATGAACCCCGAGTCGTCCAGGGTGATCGTCGGCGGATCCGGCCGGGTGTACGGCGTCACCGAGCCGGAGGGGTCCGACAGCGCGCTCTCCCCGCCCTCGAAGCGGTTGCGGGCCTGGACCGTGAAGCGGTACGAGGAGCCGTCGTCGAGACCGTCGACGGTGACCGAGGTGGTGTCGGCGGGCACGGTCCTCGAGCCGCCGTCCCAGCGCACCACGTAGTCCTTCACGGGTGTGCCGTTGCTCGTGGCGGCCGACCAGCTCACCGTCGCGCGACCGTTCGGCCCGGCGCCCGAGGTGGCGTCGGGCAGGGTCGCCTTCACGCCTGTGGGCGCCTCCGGCACCGCCCAGGGCACCACGGTGTTCGAGGCGTGCGAGGCGGGACCGACGGCAGCCGGTCGCCCGGAGCCCTCCGGGGGATGAGGCCGGGCGGGGCGCTCAGCGGGCCGCGCCGATCTCTCCGAGCAGGGCCTTGGCGTAGGAGGCGTGCACCGATTCCTCGTCGGAGGGGTGGTACATCCCGGCGCGCACGTCGCGGGAGAGGCGCTCGAGCTCGCTGCGTCGGAAGTAGTGGGCACCGCCGCTGGCGCGCAGCACCTGGTCGACCGCGGCGATCGCGGCCTCGGTGGCGCGGGACTTCACCCCGGAGAAGTGCAGGAACCAGCGCGCGCCGTGGTCGGTGAGCCCGGGCCCGGTCTCTCCCGTGCCGAGGGCGTCGAGGTCGGCGAGGACCTTCTCCGTCTGCAGCACGGCCCCGTCGAGTCCGATCGCGGCGGCGGCGAGGCGGCGACGGATGTCGGGGTCGTCGGCGTGGACGATGCCCTTGGTGGCGCTGCGGCGCGTCAGCGCGGTCGAGACGCCGAGCTGCACGGCCCGCTCGCCGATCCCGGTGTAGACCGAGGCGATCAGCAGCTCGAAGGCGCCGAAGATCCCGCGCACGAAGGGGTCAGGGTTAGGGCCGACGGGGGTGGTGGTCAGCACGCGCTGCGCGGGGACGGGCGCGCCGTGCAGTCGGGTGGTGCGGGACTGGGAGGGGCGCATGCCGTGGGTGTCCCAGTCGTCGAGGGTCTCCACGTGCTCGTCCCGCGCGAGCACCCCGAACACGAGCCGCGGGTCGTCCTCGGTCGCGGCGGCGATCCGGCCGTGCACGACGAGCCGATCCCAGACCGGGGCGAGGGAGGTGAAGATCTTCGTGCCGGTGAGGCGGAAGCCGCCGTCGCCGTCCGGCACGGCACGGGTGCCGGAGTCGAAGAGCATCGCGTCGTTCCCGGCTTCGGAGATGCCGAAGGCGAACAGCCGGTCCGCGGCGGCGTCCTCGAGGAGGGTGCGCACCGGCTCGACGCCGAGGAGGTGGGCGTGCAGGGCGGCACCGGTGACCACGAGGTGCATGTTCATCGCGAGCGCGGTGGCGGGGGCGGCACTGGCGAGGCGACGCTGTGTCCGACCGGCCTCGAGGAGGGTCCCGCCGAGGCCGCCGAGCTCGGCGGGGACCAGCAGGCGCAGGTAGCCGCGCTCTCGCAGGTCCGCGAGGTCCTGCTCGGGGAAGGTGTTCTCCCGGTCGTGGACCGCCGCGCGCTCGCGGAGGGTCTCGAGCAGGGAATCGGGCAGCAGCTCCTCGGCGATGACGCTCATGGGATCACGCTAGTCCAGGAGGTGTCGCTCTCCGTGGCCGAGGGTCCCGGTGCGGCGTCGGGCCCGTGCGGCCGACGGGACCGTGCCGCGCCTTCACGGGGTGGCGGTGCGCAGCGTTGCGACGACGGCCCGGTGGTCGGAGGCGCCGCACGGACCGGTCTCGAGACCGAGCACCTCGATCCCACCGCGCACCCACAGCGAGTCGATGCGTCGCACCGGCAGTCGCGCGGGATGGGTGGGGCGTGCCGGAGGCCCCGTCAGCGCGGAGAGCACGGGGAGGGTCGGGGCGCCGTGGGCGATCCGACGGCGGCCCCGTCGTCCCGCTCCCCTGCGGGACGCGCCGCGAGCGCTCACCGCCTCGGCCGCCTCCCGCCAGCCGGAGGCGGCCAGCGGGGCGAGCTCAGAGCGGTGCGGGGCGGCGTTGAGGTCGCCGAGCAGCACGGCGGGTCCCGTGATCTCCTCGGCGAGGCGGAGGATGCCGAGCACCTCTGCGGTGCGGTGCTCGGGCAGGTCGTTGTCCAGATGGGTGACCAGGAGATCCAGCGCGTCGCCGCCGGAGCGCCCCACCCGTGCATGCAGCACCCCGCGGCTCTCGTGCGGGGCCGGCGCTCCCGGATGGGCGGGCAGCGTGTGCATCACGGGGTCGGTGAGCGTGTGCGGCGTCAGCATCGCGACCCCGTAGCGACGCCGGGGACCGTCGGGCGCGGTCGGCGGCAGGTCCAGCGCCGCTCCGAAGGCGACCTCGCAGCCCAGCAGCTCGGCGAGGCGGGCGGCCTGGTCCTCGTGTCCTGAGCGAGGCCCGTAGGCGACGTCGACCTCCTGCAGGCCGATCACGTCGGCCTGCAGCGCGGCGATCTCCCGGGCGGTGCGGGCCAGGTCGACCCGCCCGTCCCGGCCCAGGCCGTGGCGGATGTTGAAGGTCGCGATCCGCCACGGCGCGGAGCCGCGCGCCGCAGGCCGTCCGGGAGCGTCGGCGCCGCCGCGTCGCGTCGGCTCCACGGTCAGGACCTCGTGCTCAGGAGAGGCACCCGGGGCCGAGCAGCGCCTTCAGCGAGGCGTAGAGCGCGGCCGACGGGGTGACGGCGAGGCGCTTGTCCAGCTGCATGAGCGTGGTGCGGCCGGGCTCCTGGAGCTTCACCCGCACCTCGGAGGAGCCGGGGTTGTCCTCGAGCACGCCGCGCAGGTCGCTGACCACCCGCTCGGTGGCGCGCATCGCGGGCAGCGCGATGGTGACCGGGCCGTCGGCCCCTCCCCCCGTCTCCGGGATCGTCATCTCCATGACCCGCAGCTCGGGCATGCCCTTGGACGTGTCGACGCGACCCTTGATGGAGACGACGAGGTCCTCGGCGAGCTCGGAGGCGACCGTCATGTAGGTCGAGGGGAACATGAGGCAGTCGATCGAGCCCTCGAGGTCCTCGACGGTGGCGATCGCCCACATGTCGCCCTTCTTCGTGGTCTTGCGCTGCAGGGTGGTGATCAGCCCTGCGATCGTGACCATGGCGCCGTCCTCCACCGCGCCGTCGTCGGCGAGCGCGCTGATAGAGGTGGAGGAGTTCTGGGCGATGACGTGCTCGAGCCCGTACAGGGGGTGGTCCGAGACGTACAGGCCCAGCATGTTCCGCTCGAAGGCGAGCTTCTCCTTGCGGTCCCACTCCGGCAGGTCCGGGATGGTCAGCGTCGCCGCGGAGCCGGAGGCCATCGTGTCCTCGCCCTCGCCGCCTGCCCCGCCGAAGACGTCGGCGAAGAGGTCGTACTGGCCCTGGGCCTCCTTGCGCTTGACGTCGACGACGGAGTCGACGGCGTCCTCATGGATCAGGACGAGGGAGCGGCGGTTGTGGCCGAGGGAGTCGAAGGCGCCGCCCTTGATGAGCGACTCGATGGTGCGCTTGTTGCACACCGACAGCGGGACCTTGTCGAGGAAGTCGGTGAAGGAGGTGAAGGCGCCCTTCTCCTCGCGTGCCCTGATGATCTCCTCGACCACGTTCGCGCCCACGTTGCGGATCGCGGAGAGGCCGAAGCGGATGTCGTCGCCGACGGCGGAGAAGTACAGGTCCGACTCGTTGACGTCCGGGGGCAGCACGGTGATGCCGCGGTGGCGGCAGTCGCCGAGGTAGAGGCCGAGGCGGTCGCGGTTCTCCTGGGTGGAGGTGAGCAGCGCGGCCATGTACTCGGTGGGGTGGTTCGCCTTGAGATAGGCGGTCCAGTAGGAGACCACGCCGTAGGCGGCGGAGTGGGACTTGTTGAAGGCGTAGTCCGCGAAGGGCAGCAGCGTCTCCCACAGCGCGGCGACCGCGGCGTCGGAGTAGCCGTTGTTCTTCATGCCCGCCTCGAAGGAGACGTACTGCTTGTCCAGCTCGGCCTTCTTCTTCTTGCCCATGGCGCGGCGGAGGATGTCCGCTTCTCCGAGGGAGTAGCCGGCGACCTTCTGCGCCGTCTGCATGACCTGCTCCTGGTAGACGAGCACGCCGTAGGTCTCGCCGAGGATCTCGGAGAGCGGCTCCTCCAGCTCGGGGTGGATCGGCGTGATCTCCTGCAGACCGTTCTTGCGCAGCGCGTAGTTCGTGTGCGAGCCCATGCCCATCGGGCCCGGGCGGTACAGCGCCGAGACGGCGGTGATGTCCCCGAACTGGTCGGGCTTCATCTGTCGCAGCAGGGTGCGCATGCCGGAGCCATCCAGCTGGAACACGCCGAGGGTGTCCCCGCGCTGCATCAGCTCGTAGGTGGCCGGGTCGTCGAAGGGCAGGGTCTCCAGGTCCGGCGGGGTCTTCCCGTTGCGGGACATGTTCTCCACCGCGTCGGAGAGGACGGTGAGGTTGCGCAGCCCCAGGAAGTCCATCTTCAGCAGGCCGAGCGTCTCGCAGGTCGGGTACTCGAACTGGGTGATGATCTGGCCGTCGGAGGGGCGGCGCATCATCGGGATGATGTCGGTGAGGGGGTGGCTGGACATGATGACCGCGCAGGCATGGACGCCCCAGCCGCGGGTCAGGCCCTCGACGCCCTTGGCGATGCCGACGACCTTCTGGATGTCGGGGTCCTCGTCGTGCAGGCGACGGAACTCGGTCGCCTCGGCGTAGCGCTTGTGCTCGGGGTCGAAGATCCCGTTGATCGGGATGTCCTTGCCCATCACCGCCGGCGGCAGCGCCTTGGTGATCCTGTCGCCCATGGCGAAGGGGTAGTCGAGCACGCGCGCGGCGTCCTTGAGGGAGTTCTTGGTCTTCATGACGCCGTAGGTGATGACCTGGGAGACCTTGTCGTCGCCGTACTTGCGCTCGACGTACTCGATGACCTCGCCGCGGCGGCGATCATCGAAGTCGACGTCGAAGTCGGGCATGGAGACGCGGTCCGGGTTCAGGAACCGCTCGAAGAGGAGGCCGTGCTCGATCGGGTCGAGGTCGGTGATCCGCATGGCGTAGGCGACCATGGAGCCGGCGCCGGAGCCACGGCCGGGGCCGACGCGGATGCCCTGCTCCTTGGCCCACTTGATGTAGTCGGAGACGACGAGGAAGTAGCCGGGGAAGCCCATCTGGAGGATGATCCCGACCTCGTAGTCGGCGCGCTTCTGGACCTCGTCGGGGATGCCCGCGGGGTAGCGGTACTCGAGCCCGCCCTGGACCTGCTTGACGAACCACGAGTCCTCGTCCTCCCCGCCCGGGGTGGGGAAGTGGGGCATGTAGTTCGCGCCCTCGGAGGCGGTGGTGAAGGCGACGTCGCACATCTCGGCGATGCGCAGGGTGTTGTCGCACGCCTCGGGGAACTCGCGGAACAGCTCCCGCATCTGCTGGGCGGACTTCAGGAAGTAGCCGGAGCCGCCGAACTTGAAGCGGTCGGGGTCGTTCAGGCGCGAGCCGGAGTTGATGCACAGCAGCACGTCCTGGATGGTGGCGTCCTGCTCGGTGACGTAGTGCAGGTCGTTGGTCGCCACCAGCGGTGCGCCGACGGCCTTGGCGACCTCGAGCAGGTCCTTGGTCACGCGCTTCTCGATGTCGAGGCCGTGGTCCATCAGCTCGATGAAGTAGCTGTCCTTGCCGAACATGTCCTGGAACTCGCCGGCGGCCTTCACGGCCTCGTCGAACTGGCCCAGGCGCAGCCGGGTCTGGACCTCGCCGGAGGGGCAGCCGGAGGTGGCGATCAGGCCCGGCGAGTACTTCGAGAGGATCTCGCGGTCCATGCGCGGCCACTTGCCCATCTGGCCGTCGAGCGAGGCGGCCGAGCCCAGGCGGAACAGGTTGTGCATGCCCTCGGTCGACTTCGACAGCAGGGTCATGTGGGTGTAGGCGCCGCGGGCGGAGACGTCGTCGCCGGCGGCCTGCTGCTCCTTGGTGCCCCACTGCACGCGGGTGCGGTCATGACGGCTCGTCCCGGGAGTCACATACGCCTCGATGCCGACGATCGGCTTCACGCCGGCGTCGGTCGCGGCCTTGTAGAACTCGTACGCGCCGAAGAGGTAGCCGTGGTCGGTGATCGCCACGGCGCTCTGGCCCTGGTTGACGGTCTCGGCGACGAGTTTGTCGATCTTCGCGGCCCCGTCCAGGAGCGAGTAGTCGGTGTGGACGTGGAGATGGACGAAGTCATCGGAACCCGCAGAAGCCATGCCCACCAGAGTAGTCGCGGGGGCCGACGGGCGAGCGCTCAGACGGGGGTCGGAGAGGTCACCCCGGCGCGTCCGGCGTGTCGGGAATCCGGAGACGCGCAGGGGCGTTGGCCGGGGCTGCTCAACGGGGGTCCGCGACCTCGGTGCGGGTGCGCGGCATGGCGTCGGCGGAGACGGGCTCGATCGCGATCCCGTCGACCCCGGCGAGGAAGAAGGAGATCACCGTGACGGGCGTGGGACGGGAGTCGGGCATCGGTGCGACGAGGTCGCTCAGGATCTCGGCGTCCGTGCGCATCGCCATCCGGCGTCGACGTCGTTGACGCCGCCCGCGAGAAGGGCACCCCGAGAAGTCGGCACGAGATCAGAGAACGGGCAGTGCTGGAGGAGGTCGGCCTCAGTGGAGTCCCTGTGCAGAACCCCCACGTGCAGGTTGCGGGAGCTGCTCCCCGACACCGAGGAGAGCAACCGACGATCACTTCTCCCAGTTCCCTCGAAACGGCCGAAGACGTCGTCCTCAGCCGTGCCGGACCACAGCACGAACCTCGCCGCCCTGGGCACGGCGCCACGCGACGGAACCTGGTCGACGTACGGGGCCTCCAAGCCGTGGGAGCCATGCTTCCTGCGGATGGGGAATCCAGTTGCAGGCACAGTCACCGTCGGCCAGGGTCGACCGCATGGAAGCGACTGTGCAGAAGGGTGCCAGCGGCTTCGGGCTCGGCCGGATCGAGTCGATCTCCCGCGTCGACGGCGGGCTGTCCAACGACATGTGGCGCGTGAGGAGCGGCGAGGGAGACTTCGCCGTGAAGATCATGCGCGCCCACGCCACGGCGCCGAGGTTCCGCGAGAACATCGAGTCCGCCTTCGAGATCGAGCTCAACGCGTTCCGATCGGGCGTCCCATGTCCCGAGCCCAGGCCGACCCCTGAAGGCCGCGCGCTTCTCCGCGTGGACGGATGCTGGCTGCGGGCCCACCGATGGCGCGACGGTTCGACGCCTGCCGTCGGAGAGCATCTCGACGCCGCCGGCGACCTGCTGGCGCGGGTCCACCGAGCGGGGCACGAGACCACGCTTCCGCTCGAGGACCGGCCGATAGGGCCCCGTCGATGGGCCGAGCTCGCCGAGCTGCCAGCCCTCCCCGGTCCCCTGTCCGATCAGCTGCGCACTGCCGCACCAGCTCTCGCCCAGCTCGAGTCCCGGACGCTCACCCGCTCCGGCCGACCGGCCGTGCTGGTCGACTCCCACGGAGACCTCGACCCCAAGAACGCCCTTCTCACGGAAGGGAAGCTTCTCGCCGTGGACTGGGACGCGGCGGGGCCGCGCTCCCCCGCTCGCGAAGCGATCTCCCTCGCCCTGGACTGGAGTCACGACATCGCCGGCTTCCGGCGGGCACTTGCCGCCTACAGCGAGTCCTCCGGCAGAACGATCCCCGCGGAACCCTGGGTGTTCGGCGGCTGGGTCGACGGGATGAGCGGATGGCTCGCCTACAACGCCGAGCAACGCGCCCGCACCGCACTCGGAGAGCGGGAGGTCACCGCCGCCTGCACCCGCCTGCTCACCCTGCACCGGGCCCTTGACGAGCACGTGACCGCTCTCGTGACGATCTGACCTCGAACGGTACGGTGCGACCATGACAGAGCCGACCGCTGGTGGCGAGGGCCCCGAGCCTTCCGTCAGCGACACCTGGCAGGAGGTCCGCGACGGCGAGTCACGCGCTCGAGTCCTCATGCGAGCCGACGGTCTCCAGTACGCCAAGCTGGTGGCCCGCGAGTGCACCGCCGAGCTTCTCGCCGAGCGAGATCGCTGCGCATGGGCCCACGCCCACGGCATTCCCGGACCCACTGTGCTCACATGGCACGCGAACGAGTCGGGAGCCCGGCTGGTGACGTCCGCTGTGCCCGGCGTCCCTGCCCACCAGATCGACGCCGAGAGAGCGCCCACGCTCTGGCCGAACATCATCGACGCTGTGGGCGAGCTGCATGGGAAGGACGTGGCCGACTGCCCATTCGACCGCGGGACGGAGCGGATGCTCACGCTGGCTAGTGATGTCGTCGCGCGTGAGGCGGTCGATCCGTCGTTCCTGCGTCCCGAGCAGCGCACGAGCACCCCGCGTGAACTTCTCGACGATCTGGAGCGCCAGCATCCCCTGCGCCGTCTCCAGGAGCAGAGCGATCGAGTGGTCTGCCACGGGGATCTGTGTCTGCCGAACATCATGGTCGACCCCGTCACCCTGGACGTCCTCGGGTTCGTCGACCTCGGACGGCTCGGGGTCGCAGACCGGCACGCAGATCTCTCGCTCCTGCTCGCCAATGCTGGCGACACCTGGCCCGGCCACTCGCAAGCACTCACGGAGATGCTCATGGCACGATACGGGCGACCGGTCGACGTCGATCGACTCGAGTTCCACCTCCACCTCGATCCCCTGACATGGGGCTGACCTGTCCCGGCTGAACGCTTCGTCGTCGCCGCTGCGGCCTCGTCGACCTCGGCTCGTCGCGACCTGCAGGCGTGCAACGCACCAGAGCGCGCTCGTCCCTCCTGCGTCGTCGAACTCAGGGGAATACCTCTGCCCGTACGCACCGGCATGTGGTGTGATGGCTCCATGCGTCTTTCCGGTTCCTCCTGGTGGCGGCTGCTCTTGCAGCCGTGACGCACTCACCCGCGGGCTGCATGGCAGTCCGCGTCCCTGTGGAACCTCTGTCCGTGCAGCTCGCTTCCTTCGAAGGAGCACTCCATGGACTCGTTCTCCGCCACCTCCGCGCGCATGCCCGCACTGCGGTCCTCGATCAGCGAGGACCCCAGCCGATATCGCGTCCTCACCGGGGAGCGCCCTACCGGGCAACTCCACCTCGGCCACTACGTCGGCACCATCCGCGAACGCGTCCGTCTGCAGGATGCGGGCGTGGAGACGTTCGTGATCCTCGCGGACTACCAGGTCATCACGGACCGTGACTCCTCCGGTGCGGTCCGCGAGAACGTGTACAGCGCGGTCCTGGACTATCTCGCGGCCGGGATCGATCCCGTTCGGTCGACGATTTTCACCCACTCGGCCATCCCGGAGCTCAACCAGCTCTTCCTCCCGTTCCTGAGCCTGGTCACAGAGGCAGAGCTCCATCGCAACCCGACCGTGAAGTCCGAGCTGCTCGCGTCCGGGAGGGCGCTGAACGGACTGCTGCTGACCTACCCCGTTCACCAGGCGGCGGACATCCTGTTCTGCAAGGGCAACCTGGTGCCCGTGGGGAAGGACAACCTGCCTCATGTCGAGGTGACTCGCACGATTGCACGCCGGTTCAACGAGAGGTACGGCGAGGTGTTCCCCGAGCCCGACGCCTTGATCTCGGAAGCGCCGGATCTGCCCGGTCTGGACGGGAGGAAGATGTCCAAGAGCTACGGGAACACCATCACCCTGGCGATGAGCGAGGACGAGACCGCTCAGCGCATCCGCAAGGCCCCGACGGACTCCGAGCGGACCATCACCTACGATCCCGACTCGAGGCCCGGGGTGTCCGCGCTGTTGGATACCGCCGCTGTCTGCTCGGGACAGGCACCCCACGACATCGCTGCCGAGCTCGGTTCCCAGGGCAGCGGTGCATTGAAGAAGCTGGCGACTGAAGCGGTGAACGAACATCTGCGCGAGCTCCGGCAACGACGCTCGTCCCTGCACGTCGCTGACGCTGTCGAGGTGCTCCGCACCGGCAATCACACCGCACGTCGGATCGCGATAGACACTCTCGACGAGGCTCGTGCTGCGATGGGGATGCACTACTGACTTCAGCCGTCGTCGACGTTCCCTCGTCCAGTCACGGCGCAGAGCTCGTCAGGTCTTCGCAGCGTCTGTCTACCCTGCGACGTCGCACCCTGCAGTGATCCAGCCACCGTGGCCACCAAGCGTGCTCTCCAGGACCTGGCGCGAATCAGCCTCGACCTCGCTTGATCACGGCCTGCAGGCCTGATGGGTCCGGCATGTATCCCGGCTCCGTCGCGGTTCTCCAGGTTCCGTAGAGCTCATAGACATCGAGGGCAGTCTGCGGGCCGAGAGGCTCCGCGAGCACCTTCAGCGCCGCCGCGGCGTCTGCGTCGAATCCGGTCCGTTCGCGATGGTGGGTCGTGCCCGTCGCGAGGTCAGCGGCGACCATGCGGTGCACGAGAGCTTCGCGGAGTACACCCATCAGGAGATGGAGGCCGATCAGGTGGTTCCCGCGTCCAAGACGTACTGCCGCGAGCGCGGCGTCGAACCGAATGCTGTTGTCGGCGGGCAGCGGGGGCAGCGCCCCTGCCCCGCCGCGGATCGTCAGATCGACTCGACGACCGTCGGACAGGACAGCCCTCACGAGCTTTGCATCTGCCTCGCGCGTCGACTGGAACGCCCAGAGTCGACCCTGCAGCGCCTCCTCCACGTCGAACGCCGTGGGAGAGGTGATGAGCACGTCAAGATCACTCCATCCGTCCATCGACTCCGGCGCCGTCGTCGAGCCGTAGGGGGCGATGTCGGCGTCGGGCAGCGACTTCGCCAGGACAACCAGGAGATCGGCCTGCCAGCTGGACATCCTCTGCTCCTCCCGCCGCCTGCTCAGGCCCCGTCCTCCTCCGCCTCCTGCTCGCGACGCATCTCCGCCAGCAGCGTGTCCATGTAGTCGTGGACGTCCTCGTAGCTGAGCCGGCGCTCGTCGCGGCGCGGCGGGATCCCGCCCACGAAGGCGCCGCCGTGCCAGGCCATGGAGTCGTCCGGCAGGGTCGGGTCGTCGTCGCGCCACAGGTCGATCGGGATCGCGTGGGCGGCGAGGTCGCGGGCGATCTCGTCGGCGCGTGCCGGGTCGCCCGAGCGCTGCAGCACCGAGACCAGCAGCGACTGCGCGGCCCAGGCGAGGGCGTCGTCGTCGCTGCGCTCCCCCGGCTCGACGGACTCCTGCACCAGGGCGATGTAGCTCGCGGCGAGCTCGTCGGCCCCGTCCTCGTAGTGGTCCTTCGCCACGCGCAGGGCGACCTTCGGCACCAGGTCGCGCGCCTCCCACAGCACGGCCGCGCCCACCAGCGCCATCCCCACCCCGGTCGGGAAGTCCGGGTCCAGAGCCAGCTCAGAGCGCAGGGCGCGGCCGGCGCGGCGGTCGTCATCGGCCGCGAGGAACTCCTCCACGGAGCGGGCGATCGCGGCGCGCACCTGCTCGTCGTCACGCAGCGCGACCTCGGCCCCTGCCGGATCCAGGCCCAGCCGCCGCGCCACCCGCTCGGCAGGGAAGTCGGGGCGGGACAGGGCGGCGACACGGGTGGGGGTCAGCGCTCCGGAGGTCTGCTCGTCGGTCATGGCTCGACGGTATCGCCTGTGCCGGAGACTCCGGGGACGACGACACCCCGTCTCGTCGCGAGAGCCGCGGACAGAGCTTCACTCCGCCTGGCGCGCTCAGCGCTCCCTGAGCTGCTCGAGCGCCTGCTGCAGGTCGGCCGGGTAGGTCGAGGTGAAGGTGACCTGCCGCCCGCTGACGGGGTGGGTGAAGGTCAGCTCCATGGCGTGCAGCCACTGGCGCACGAGCCCCACGCTCGCGGCGAGCGTCGGGTCCGCGCCGTAGAGCGGGTCGCCGACCAGCGGATGCCGCAGCGCCGCCATGTGCACACGGATCTGGTGCGTCCGGCCCGTCTCCAGACCCACGCGCAGCAGGGTCGCGCCGCGCAGCTCCTCGAGGGTGTCGTAATGGGTGACCGAGTGCTTGCCGTCCTCGCGCACCGCGAACTTGTAGTCATGGCTCGGCGAGCGGCCGATGGGGGCGTCGATCGTGCCCGAGGGCTGGTCCGGGCTGCCCTGGCACACGGCGTGGTACACCTTCCCCACCTCGCGGGCGCGGAAGGCGTCCTTGAGGGTCGTGTAGGCGCGCTCGGTGCGGGCGACCACCATCAGCCCGCTGGTGCCCACGTCGAGGCGGGAGACGATGCCCTGCCGCTCAGGGTCGCCGGTGGTGCGGATCCCGACGCCGGCCGCGGCGAGATGGCCGAGCACGGTCGGCCCGGACCAGCCGGCGCTCGGGTGCGCGGCGACGCCCACGGGCTTGTCGATCACGACGATGTCGTCGTCCTGGTGGATGAGGCTCATGCCCTCGGCGATCTGGGGCCGGACCTCGACGGCCGGCTTCTCGTCGGGCAGCTCGACGTCGATCATCGCGCCGGGCTCAAGGCGGGTGGAGCGGGCGGGCATCTGCCCGTCGACGAGAACGTGCCCGGCCGTGACGAGATCGGCGGCGCGGGTGCGTGACAGGCCGAGCATGCGGGAGATGCCGACGTCCACCCGTTCGCCGGCGAGACCGTCGGGCACCATCAGCGTCCGCGAGGCGCTCACTGCTCCGGCTCTCGCTGGGCCGGCCCGGGGGTCTCCTCCGGGGAGGCGTCGGGCGCCTCGGCGACGGCGGATCGGTCGGCTGCTGCCGGAAGCTCGACGGCGGGGGGCTCGGTGTCCTCCGTCTCGTCCTGCTCGGCCTGTGCGCGCTTCTGCTCGGCCGCAGCCTGCTCGCGCTCCTGCTCGGCGCGCGCCGGATCGGCGTCGAGCCCGAACAGGCCCAGCGCGATCACGAGGATCGCGCCGCCGACGACGCCCATGTCGGCGATGTTGAACACGGGCCAGTTCGGCAGCTCGAGGAAGTCGACGACGGCGCCGTGGAAGGGGCCGGGGGCGCGCAGCAGACGGTCGTGGATGTTGCCGAGCGCGCCGCCCATGATCAGGCCGAGCGCGAGCGCGTACCAGGGCGAGCGGACCGAGCGGATCGCGAAGACGATCACGCCGATCACGATCGCGATCTGCAGGCAGGTCACCACCGGCGTGATCTCCGCGCCCATCCCCCAGGCCGCGCCCGTGTTGTACAGCAGCGTCAGCTGCAGGAACTCGCCGAGGAAGGGCTGCGGGTCGAGCTCGGGCAGCGTCGCCTCGGCCCAGTTCTTGGTCACCTGGTCCACCACCAGGATCACCGCAGCGAGAACGCCGACGACGGCGAGGACGACGGGACGGCTCAGACGTCGACGAGCGCCGGACCTCTGCGGGCCGGCGCTCGTCGACGTGGGGTCAGGAGTGCTCACAGACCGAAGTTCGCCTGCTTGTCCTGCGTCTCGCTCGTGTCGAGATCGCGGAGCTGGTTCTCCAGGTAGTTGCGCAGCCGGTTGCGGTAGTCGCGCTCGAAGTTGCGCAGGCCCTCGATGGTCTTGTCGAGGTCGGCCTTCTTCGTCTCGAGATCGGCGAGGGTGGAGCGGGACTTCTCCTCGGCCTCGCCGACGATGCGCTTGTGCTCCTCGTTCGCCTCGGTGATGAGGCGGTCGCGCTCGTCCTCGCCGTTCTTGACGTACTCGTCGTGCAGACGGTTGGCCAGGGCGATGATCCCGGCGGCGTCGGTGGGCGCGGGAGCGCCGGCCGACGAGTCCTGCGAGGCGGGAGCGGCCGCGAGGGCGGGCTCCTCGGCGGCGGCCTCGGACTCGTCGGCGACGACGGTCTGCGGCGCGGTCTCGTCCGTGGCGCCGGGCACCTCGGAGACGAGGGAGTCCTCGTCCTCGTCCTGGGCCTCCACGGCCGGGGCGGCGGCCGGCGCGGCCGGGGCGCCGGACTCGAGCTCGGCGATCCGGTTCTGGGCCTCCTCGAGCTCCTTCTTCAGGCGCTCGTTCTCGGAGATGAGCTCCTTCAGACGGGGTTCGACCTCGTTGTCGAGGAAGTTGTCGACCTCGTCCATGTCGTAGCCCTCGGAGAACCGGACCGGGGTGAACCGCTGATTCATCAGGTCTTCGGGCATCAGAGCCATGGGTCACCTTTTCGTCAGTCGTAAGTCGGTGTGCGCGATGGGCGCAGTGCGGACAGCCTAGCGGATCAGCGGCTCACCCCCGCACCGGAGTCGGGAGAGCCGCGCACCTCACATCGCGAGGCCGGCGAGGACCCTCAGCAGGATCCATCCCACGATCAGCAGGATCATGAGGGAGAGGTCGAGGCTCACGGCACCGATCCGCAGCGGGGGGATCAGTCGGCGCAGGAGCTTGACCGGGGGGTCCGTCAGCGTGAAGACCACCTCGAAGAGCACCAGCACCAGACCGGAGGGTCGGTACTCGCGGGCATAGCCCTGGATCCACTCGAGCACCAGGCGCGCGAGGAGCACGAGCAGATAGATCAGGAGCGCGAGATAGAGGATCCCGGCGACGAGCTGCACGAGGGGCTCAGCTCTGGTTGTAGAAGCTGCCCTCGTCGGCCGAGGACTCCCCGTCGACCTGGACGAACTCCGGCGACAGCAGGAACACCTTGGAGGTCACGCGCTCGATCGTGCCGCGCAGGCCGAAGACGAGGCCCGCGGAGAAGTCGACCATGCGCTTGGCGTCGCCGTCCTGCATGTCCGAGAGGTTCATGATCACCGGCACGCCGTCGCGGAAGGACTCGCCGATCGCCTTGGCGTCGTTGTACGACCGCGGATGGATCGTGGTGATGCGCTGCATCGACTCCTCCACTGCCGGGGCCATCGCGACCACGTTGGAATGCTGGCGGATCGGGGTCACCTGGGCCTCCCTCTCGGCGGTGGGCTCGGGCGCCCGCTCGGTGCGGCGGGACGGAGCGGGCTCCTCCTGGCGGTACCGCTCGTCCTCGTAGTACTCGTCGTCGACCTCGTTGGCGAGGCCGAGTGCGACCATGGCGTTGCGCCAGGTTCCCATCGCAGATCTCCCAGTCGTTGTTCGCGCTGACCTGGGCCCCGGGGAAGCACGGGGAGTGCGCGGGGGCCCGTTGCCACGAAAGTACCGCAGGCGATTCGACGCGACCGGGACGTCGTCGGCGTGTCGTGCGTGTCGTGATGCGCCGCGCTCCCCTCCCCGGGGCGTGCGCGGCACGCCGGCGGAGGCTCGAGCACCGTGCCGAGGCCGGCGGGGAGGCGCCCGGTCACGCCCGGCGCAGCACCCCGGCGAAGCGGCCCGTGCGGGCGCTGCGGCGGTAGGAGTAGAAGCGCTCGTCCTCGAGGGTGCAGGGATGGTCGGCGTCGATCTCGTCGACGCCCGCACCCTCGAGCACGGCGACGGCGCCTGCGCGCAGGTCGAGGGCGGGGGTGCCCCAGCTCGTGGTCGAGGCGGTCGCCGGATGGCGGCGGGCGGCGTCCTCCCGCATCTCCTCGGGAACCTCGTAGCAGGCGCCGCAGATCGCAGGGCCGATGCTCGCGGTGACGTCCTGCGGGCGGGCGCCGAGGCGGGTCATCTGCTCGAGGGTCGCCTCGAGCACGCCGTCCAGCAGGCCGCGCCGACCGGCGTGGGCGACCGCGACCACCCCGGCCCGCGGGTCGGACAGCAGCACCGGCAGGCAGTCGGCGACCATGATCGCGAGCGCCACGTCCTCCCTGTCGGTGACGATCGCGTCCGCGGTCCGCACCGGGGCGGGGCCGTGCGAGGGCAGCACGTGCACCTCGGCGGAGTGGACCTGCTCGACGAAGACCAGCGGCGCACCGATCTCCTCGACCAGCAGTGCGCGGTTGCGCTCGACGGCCGTCTCGTCGTCGCCGACGTGGCGGGCGAGGTTCAGCCCGGCGTGATCTCCCGTGCTGACGCCCCCTGAGCGCCCCGTGAACAGGGCACGGGCCCCGCGGATCCGCGGGGCCCGTGCGCTGAGGGGGCTCGTCACTTCAGGAAGGACGGGAGGTCGAGATCGTCGTCATCCGCCGGGGGCTCCTCGATGTGCGGCGGGCGGGCGGGCTCGGGGGCCCGGGGCGCCGGCTGCGGGGCGGTCTGCTGCTCCTGGCCCGCGTCCTCGGAGTCCGCGGCGTCGAGCACCTCGGTCTCGGGCTCGGGAGCGCTGGGCCGCGACGGGGAGAAGGCCTGCTGCGGCAGTCCCCACGCACCCGGGGCGGTGGCGGTGGCGCCGGCGCCCTGGCTGGTGCGCTGCTCCTGCGCGGCCGGTCGCTGCGACGCGGCGGGACGCTGCTGCACCGCGGGGCGCGTGGTGCTCTGCTCGGTGCGCGCGGCGGGGCGCTGCTGCGGGGTGAGGTCCTGACGCGGCTGGGGGCCGCCGCCCTCGAAGCCCGCGGCGATCACGGTCACGCGCACCTCGTCGCCGAGGGCGTCGTCGATGACGGAGCCGAAGATGATGTTCGCATCCGGGTGCGCGGCCTCCTGGACCAGGCGTGCGGCCTCGGAGACCTCGTACAGGCCCAGGTCGCTGCCGCCCTGGATGGAGAGCAGCACGCCGTAGGCGCCGTCGATCGAGGCCTCGAGCAGCGGGCTGGAGACCGCGAGCTCCGCGGCCTGCAGCGCCCGGTCGTCGCCGCGGGCGGAGCCGATGCCCATCAGGGCGCTGCCCGCGCCCTGCATCACGGACTTGACGTCCGCGAAGTCGAGGTTGATCAGACCCGGGGTGGTGATCAGGTCGGTGATGCCCTGGACGCCGGAGAGCAGGACCTGGTCGGCGCTCTTGAAGGCGTCGAGCATGGAGACCTGCTTGTCCGCGATGGAGAGCAGGCGGTCGTTGGGGATCACGATGAGGGTGTCGACCTCGGCCTGGAGGGCGGCGATGCCGGACTCTGCCTGGGTCGAGCGGCGACGGCCCTCGAAGGTGAAGGGGCGGGTGACCACGCCGATGGTCAGCGCGCCGAGGCTGCGGGCGATCTTGGCGACCACGGGAGCGCCTCCGGTGCCGGTGCCGCCGCCCTCACCGGCGGTGACGAAGACCATGTCGGCCCCGCGCAGGACCTCCTCGATCTCCTCGGCGTGGTCCTCGGCGGCCTTCTTGCCGACCTCGGGGTCGGCGCCGGCGCCGAGACCGCGGGTGATCTCCTTGCCGACGTCGAGCTTGACGTCCGCGTCGGACATGAGGAGCGCCTGGGCGTCGGTGTTGATCGCGATGAACTCGACGCCCTTGAGCCCGGACTCGATCATGCGGTTGACGGCGTTGACACCTCCACCGCCGACGCCGACGACCTTGATGACTGCGAGGGAGATCTGGGTTCCGGCCACGTTTGGTCCTTGCTCTTGGCTCTTGTCGGTCTTCCTGGGAGAGGGGCCTGTGTCGCGCCTGGTCGCGACCGCTCCGAAACCCTCTACCTCTACTTGAGGTTCGGACTTCGGGGCGCCTCTCCTTTCCCTCGACGCTAAGGACGAGCGCACGTGCACGCAAACACCGAGTGCGCGTGTCGGGCACGAGCTGGGCCGAGATCACCGTCGGACGTGCCGGGATCACGCACGGTCGCCCCGTCGGGCGGGGCGGCGACACCTCAGCGGGTCACGGGCGCGACCGGGGAGGAGACGTCGATGATCGTGCCGGGACGGTCGAGCAGGGCCTGGACCATGTCGGCCTTGAGCTCGGCGTCGTGGGAGTCGCCCCAGACGACGGTCTTCTCGCCGCCGTCCTCGAGGGCGAGGACGAGGCTGACGTCGCTGGTGCTGGAGGCGGTGACCTCGCGGACCGCGCCGCGCAGCGGCTCGGGCAGGGTCGCGAGGACCTCGCTCATCGTGGTGGCCGCTCCCTCGGGATCGGCGGCGCCGCCCTCGACGGTCATCGGCACGAGCGTCGCGCCCTCGGCGGAGGCGGCGGGCAGCTCCTCCCCCGCGGCGTCGACGACGGCGGTGCTGCCGTCGGCGCGGGTGAGCTGCGCGACGGGGGTCGCCTCGGTGACGGTGACGGTGACGCCGTCGGGCCAGGCCCGCGCCACCTCGGCGGAGGCCACGCCCGGCACCTCGGCGACCTCCGCGGCGATGTCCGAGGTGGGCAGCAGCAGCACGCTGTCCCCGGAGTGCGGGGCGACGGCCGCGCGCACGTCCTCCTCGGCCACGTACCCCGTCCCCTCGACCGTGATCTCGCGGACCTGCAGCGCGGGGAGCATCACCGCGGTCGCGAGCGCCGCGACGAGCACGAGCAGGGTCACGATCGTCCCGGCGATGATCGCGCGCCGGCGCCGGCGCCACGGACGTCCGGCGACGATCTCGCGGAAGCGGTCCGCGGCCTGGACGACGCGACCGCCGCCGGGCTCCTCCTCCGTGGCCGCTCCGGCGCGCGACGGGGCCAGCGGGGCTTCAGGCGCGACGGCGGGACGGCCGAGGGAACGGCCCCTCCCCCGCGTCGCGCTGCGCGCGGGGGCCGGGGACGGGGAGGCGGCGGAGGGTGCGCTGCGGGCCGACGGGACCGAGGTCGCGGCCCCTGCCGACGGAGCGGCGCGTCCGGAGGACGAGGTGCGTCCGGAGGCGGCGGACCGCGCGGGGGCGTCCTCGCCGGAGGGGGCGGCGGACCGCGCGGTCGGCCCTCCGCCTCGCGTCCCGCGGGCCGGGGCGTCGGCGTCGTGGCGCACCTGCTCGGAGGGCAGACGGGGCGGTGCGGAGCGGGCCGTGCTCGGGCGCGGCCTGGGCGCGGTGGGCCGGCGCGCCATCAGGCGTGGTCCCGCAGCGACGTCCCGAGGGCGGCGAGCAGCTCGGGGGTCGTCTCGACGACGTCCCCGGCGCCGAGCATCAGCAGCACGTCGCCGGAACGGGCCTCGTCCGGCACGAGCGCGAGGACCTGCTCGTCCGCCTCGAGCGCGACCACGCTCGCGCTCGCATGCGCGGTGATGGTGCGGGCGGTGGTGGCCGGATCGGGATCCTCGCGGGCGGCGTAGACCGGCATCACCCAGGCGCGGTCGGCGCCGTCCAGCGCCGCGGCGAAGTCGGCGGCGAAATCGCGGGTGCGGGAGAAGAGATGGGGCTGGAACACGGCGAGGACGCGGCCGGGGCCCTGCTGCGTCTCGACGATCCCGCGGGCGGCGGCGATCGTGGCGGCGACCTCGCGGGGATGGTGGGCGTAGTCGTCCACGACGGTCACACCGCCGACGGTTCCGGCCACGTCGAAGCGACGGGAGGCGCCGGTGAAGGTGCCCAGTCCCGCGCCGAGGCGCGCGGGGTCCGGGGGCGGCTCGACGGCGGCGGTCACGGCCAGGGCGCCGACGGCGTTGAGGACGTTGTGGTGCCCGGTGACGGCGAGGGAGAGCGAGAGCGGGCCGTCGGGGCCGTGCACCTCGATCTCGGCGCCGCGGGCGCCGCTGCGCTCGGCGCGCAGCGCCCAGTGCGCACCGGGGTCCGTGCCGTAGCCCTGCACGGCGATGCCGCGCTCGCGGGCCCGCTGCCCGAGAGCCGCGGCACCGGGGTCGTCCTCGCACACCACGAGGGTCCCGCCGGGCAGGAGCCGGTCCACGAGCGCGTCGAAGGCGGCGGTGAGGGTCTCGGCGTCGCCATGGAAGTCGAGGTGGTCGGGCTCGAGATTGGTGACGACGATCGCGCGGGGCGAGAAGGCGAGGAAGGAGCCGTCGGACTCATCGGCCTCCACGACCGCGAGGCCGCCGGGACCGCTGCCGCCGGGCCGCTCCCCGAAGCCGGCGTTGCGGCCGAGGTCGGGGACGGCCGCGCCGAGCGCCCAGGCCGGGTCGAGGCCCGCGCCGCGCAGGGCGCTGACGGCCATGCCGGTCGTGGTGGTCTTGCCGTGCGTGCCGGCGACGGCGATCAGCTCGCGCCCGCCGAGCAGGCCCGCGAGCGCCGCGGCACGGTGGATCACGGGGATGCCGCGCTCCTGGGCGGCGCGCACCTCGGGATTGTCGGCGCGCACCGCGGTGGAGACGATCACGAGATCGCAGTCCTCGGCCAGCAGCGCGGCGTCGAAGCCGATCCCGATGCGGGCCCCGGCCGCGCGCAGCGGCGCGATGAACTGTCCGTCCTGGGAGTCCGAGCCGCTCACGGCGAGCCCGGCCTCGAGCGCGAGGCGCGCCACGGCGCTCATGCCGGCACCGCCGATCCGCACCACGTGCACGGAGCGGACCGTCTCCCCCGCCGGCCAGTCCGGCCGCGTGATCACGTCGCCGGGGCGCAGGATCGTGCGGGGTACGGGGCCGTGGGAGGAGGCGGGAGTCATGGTGTCACGGTATCCGGGGCGGCGGCGCTGCCGGGTCAGGCTCGGCGTGCGACGCCGATCACGACGTCGGCCATCACCTCGGCCGCATCGGTGATCCCGAAGGCGCGGGCGGCGTCGGCCATCGCGCCGCGCCGCGGCTCGTCCAGCAGCAGCGGCAGCACCTCGGTGCGCAGGTGCTCCACGTCGATCTCGGCGTCCGGCACCATGAGGGCGCCGCCGGCGGCGACGACCTCCTCGCCGTTGAGCGCCTGCTCGCCGTTGCCGATCGGGAGCGGGACCAGCACGGCGGGCAGTCCCACGGCGGTCAGCTCGCTGACGGTCCCGGCGCCGGAGCGGGTGAGGGCGAGGTCGGAGGCGGCGTAGGCGTCCTCCATGGCGGAGACGTACTCGAGCACGCGGTAGCCCTCGCGCTCGACGAGGCCCTCGGTCTTGCCGCGACCGGTGACGTGGAGGATCTGCGCACCCGCGGCGAGGAAGGCCTCGGCGGCCCCACCGACGGCGGCGTTCAGGCGCTGGGCGCCGAGGGAGCCGCCGGTGGCGAGGAGGACGGGGCGGGCCGGGTCGAGTCCGTAAGCGGTGACCGCGGCCTCGCGGCGGGCGGCGCGGTCGAGGTGGGCGATCTCCTCACGCATCGGCATGCCGATGCGGCGGGCGCCGCGGAGGGTCGAGCCGTCGAAGGCGGTGAGCACGGCGGCGGCGCGACGCGCCCCGAGCCGGTTGGCGAGGCCCGGGCGCCGGTTCGCCTCGTGGATCACGACGGGCAGGCGCTGAGCGGCGGCGGCGAGATAGGCGGGCGGGCAGACGTAGCCGCCGAAGCCGGCGACCACGTCGATGTCCCGCTCGCGCAGGAGGGCGCGGACGCTGCGCAGGGTGCCGGCGAAGCGTCCGGGGAACCGCAGGGCGGCACCGTCGGGTCGACGCGGGAAGGGCACCTTCTCGATGGTGGCGAGCTCGTACCCGGCGGCGGGGACGAGGTCGGCCTCGAGGCCCTGGGCGGTGCCGAGCACGATCACCTCGGACTCGGGGCTGCGGCGGCGGATCTGCGCGGCGGTGGCCAGCAGCGGGGAGACGTGTCCGGCGCTGCCGCCGCCGGCCAGGAGGATCCGGGGCGGTGCGGTGGTGGTCATCGGTTCCTCCGGGGGGAGCGGGCGGCGCCTCGGCGGCGGGTGGCGGAGCGGCCGGACCTCCCCGCCCGGCCGGGCTTCGCGGAGCGACGGGACGCCTTCCCGGGACGGGCCGCGGAGCTGCCGTCGCGCGGGGCGGGCTGGACGTTGACGGAGCGGCGCACCGCACCGAAGCGGGCGCTGATCGCCTCGGCCGCCCCGGGCTCGCGCCGGGCGAAGGACAGCAGCATGCCGAGCGCGGTCATCGAGGCGAGCAGGGCGGAGCCGCCCGAGGAGATGAACGGCAGGGGCACCCCGATCACGGGGAGCAGGCCGACGACCACCATCATGTTCACGACGGCCTGGCCGAGCAGCCAGGCGCTGATCCCGGCGACCGTGATCTGCATGAAGTGGTCGTCGATGCGGGTGATCATGCGGAACATGATCAGGGCGAGCGCCGTGAACAGGGCGAGCACGCCGAGGGTGCCGATCAGGCCGAGCTCCTCGCCGATGATCGCGAAGATGTAGTCGTCCTGGGCAGCGGGCAGACGGCCCCACTTCTGCCGGGACTCCCCGAGGCCGACGCCCCACCAGCCGCCCTCGGCCAGACCCATCAGGCCCTGGTCCGACTGATAGCAGGAGTCGCCCTCGCAGATCCCATGGATCCAGTTGGTGATCCGGGCCATGCGGTTGGCGCTGGTGACGGTGAGGACGAGGATCCCGATGAGCCCGGCGCCGCCGGCGAGGGCGAACCACCGTCGCGGGATGCCGGCCACCCACATGGCTCCGGCGACGAGCATCGCCATGATCATCATGGTCCCGAGATCGTGTCCGAGCATGACGAGGCCGAGCGCCAGGAGCACCCCGGGCGCCAGCGGGAACATCAGATGCGCGGGGCGGTGGAGCAGCGGTCGTTTGGTGGCCAGCAGGGCCCCGAGCCACACGGCGAGCGCGAGCTTGAGGAACTCCGAGGGCTGGAGGGTCTGCCCGCCGATGCTGATCCAGTTCTGGTTGCCGTCGACCGCCACGCCCAGGCCGGGGACGAAGACGAGGCACTGCAGCAGGACGCCGAGTCCCAGCAGCGGCCAGGCGGCGCGCCGGTAGAAGCCCGGCGGCAGCGCCGCTGCGACGATCAGCAGCACGACTCCCATCCCGGCGAAGGTCCCCTGGCGGACCAGGCCCGCGTACCCGGAGTTGCCGCGGGAGATGTTCAGGACCGCGGAGGAGGACAGCACCATCACCAGGCCCACGCCGACCAGCATGGCGCCCACGACGATCAGGCCGTAGAAGTCCAGCGCCGGGGAGCGGAGCCAGCTGCCGACGCCCTCGCGGACGCGGCCGGAGATGTTCCCCAGCGGCTGGTCCTCGTCGGGGCGCACCACCGAGGTGGAGCGTCCCCCAGGACGAGTCCCGGAGTCGGAGGCCGTGGGACCCGATCCCCCGGCGCGACGGTCGGTACCGCGGCGGGTGTCCTCCATCGTCATGCGTGCTCTCCTGGCAGTCGGGTCACGGCCGCGGCGAACAGATCCCCCCGTTCCGCGTAGTCACGGAACTGGTCGATGGAGGCGGCGGCCGGGGCCAGGAGCACCACGTCCCCTGCCGCGGCGAGGGAGCGGGCTGCCTGCACCGCGTCCTCCATCAGCCGGGTGCGCGCGGCGACGTCGTCAGTCTCGCCCCGATCGATGCGTCGGACGGGGACCTCGGGGGCGTGTCGGGCGAGCGCCTCGGTGAAGGGTGTCGCGTCCAGGCCCAACAGCACCACGCCCACCAACCGTTCCGCGGCGGCGGCGACCAGGGGGTCGAGGTCGGCGCCCTTGACGTCGCCGCCGGCGATCCACACCACGCGCTCGGCGGCCTGCAGGGAGGCCGCGGCGGCGGCGGGGTTGGTGGCCTTGGTGTCGTCGACGAAGCCGATCCCGTCGACGGTGGCGAGGTGCTGGGCGCGGTGGGCGCCCATGCGGTAGGTGCGCAGCCCGTCGCGCACGGCGTGGGCCGGCACGCCGTGGGCGCGGGCGAGCGCGGCGGCGGCGAGGGCGTCCAGCAGCACGTGGGGTCCGGCGCCCTGCGGTCCCAGGTGCGCGAGGTCGTCCAGGGTCGCGAGCTCGGCGGCGGAGGTGCGGCGCTCGGGGTGGAAAGCGCGGTCGACGAGGAGGTCGTCGATGATCCCGAGCTCGGACAGGCCCGGCGTGCCCAGCGAGATGCCGACGGCGCGGGCGCCCTCGACGACGTCCGCGTCCTCGACCAGGCGCAGGGTGGTGGGGTCGGCGGTGCTGTAGACGCACGCGGTGCGCACGCCGTCGAAGATGCGGCCCTTGGCGCGGGCGTACTCCTCGGCGCCGCCGTGCCAGTCGAGGTGGTCAGCGCTGACGTTGAGCACGACAGCGGCCTCGCAGTCGAGGTGCTCGGTCCAGTGCAGCTGGAAGCTCGACAGCTCCAGCGCGAGCACGTCGAAGCCCTCCGGGTCCAGGGCCGCCTCGATCACTGGCAGGCCCACGTTCCCGCAGGCGACGGCTCGCAGTCCGGCGGCGCGGAGGATCGACTCGAGCATGGTCACGGTGGTGGTCTTGCCGTTGGTGCCGGTGATGCCGAGCCAGGCGGGGCCGTCGGCGGCCTGCATCCGGCGGGCCAGCTCGACCTCGCTCCACACGGGGATGCCGCGGGCCGCGGCCGCCGTGAGCAGCGGCTGGTCCGGCCGCCAGCCGGGAGAGGTGACGACGAGGTCGACCTCCCGGTCCTCGGGGAGGGCGCGGGTGTGCTGCTGCCCGAGACGGACCTCGACGCCGAGCACCTCGAGGATCTCCGCACGCTCGCGCAGCGCGGGGGTCTCGGCCCCGTCGACGACGAGCACGCGGGCGCCGCGCTGCATGGTCTGGTCGGCGATCGCGTAGCCGGAGACGCCGAAGCCGGTGACGAGGATCCGCAGTCCGGTCACGTCCATGCCCGGCCACGGGCGCTCCTCGGCGGGGAGGGACGCGAGGCCGCCCGCCGGGGCGGTCATGAGGCGAGCCTCGGCAGCGCGTCGAGGTAGAAGAACCCGAGGCCCACGCCGGCGAGGATGCCGGCCACGATCCAGAAGCGGACCACGATCGTGACCTCGTTCCAGCCCTTGAGCTCGAAGTGGTGCTGCAGCGGGGCCATCCTGAACACCCGCTTGCCGGTGAGCTTGAAGCTCGTGACCTGGATGATCACGGACAGCGAGATGATCACGAAGAGGCCGCCGATGATCGCGCCGAGCAGCTCGGTACGGGTGACGATGGTCAGGCCCGCGATGCCGCCGCCGAGGGCGAGGGAGCCGGTGTCGCCCATGAAGATCTTCGCGGGCGAGGTGTTCCACCACAGGAAGCCGACGCAGGCGCCGATGATCGCGGCGCACAGCACCGCGATGTCGAGCGGGTCGCGGGTGTCATAGCAGTGCACCAGTCCCCCGGCGTCGAGGTCCACGCTGCACACCTGGCGCCACTGCCAGAAGCTGATGATCAGGTAGGCGGCGGTGAACAGGATGGTCGCGCCGCTGGCGAGCCCGTCGAGGCCGTCGGTGAGGTTCACACCGTTGGACCAGGCGGCGACCAGGAAGTTCGCCCAGATCGCGAAGAGCAGGAAGCCGACGATCGAGCCGAGGAAGGCGAGGTCGAGCCAGGGGATGTCCCGCACGAAGGAGATGTGCGTGGAGGCGGGCGAGTTGCCGTTCTCGTCGGGGAACAGCAGGGCGAGCACGGCGAAGCCGGTCGCGACCACGAACTGCCCCAGGAGCTTGTAGCGCGGGCGCAGCCCGGTGGAGTCCTGCTGGGAGATCTTGAGGTAGTCGTCGAGGAAGCCGACGACGCCGAGACCCACCATCAGGAACAGCACCAGCGCGACGGACACGCTCGGCGAGGTCCACAGCACCAGGTGGGTGAGGAAATAGGCCAGCACCACGGCGAGGATGATCGCGACGCCGCCCATGGTGGGGGTGCCGCGCTTGGTCGCGTGGGTGGTGGGGCCGTCGTCGCGCACGAACTGCCCGTAGCCGCGACGCTCGAGCACCTTGATGAACACCGGCGTGCCGAAGATGGACATGGCCAGGGCGAGGCCCCCCGCGATGATGATCGCGATCATGCATCGTCTCCCGTCTGGTCGGTGCCGGCGTGCTGGTCGAGCGCCTCCACGAGCGGCTGGGCGAGCCAGCGCAGGCCCGCGTCGCGGGAGGACTTCAGCAGCACCGCGTCGCCCGGACGCACGGTCCGTTCTAGCACAGCGAGCGCCTCGTCCACGGTGTCGAGGTACTCGGACTCCCCGCCGAAGCTGCCTTCGAGGCTCGCGCCGTGATGGATCGGGGCCGCGCCGTCGCCGACGACGTAGAGCTGGGAGATGTTCAGCCGCACGACCAGACGACCGATCTCGTCGTGCAGGCGCACCGCGTCGGGCCCGAGCTCGAGCATCTCGCCGAGCACGGCGATGGTGCGGTGGGTGCGGCCGAGGTGCGCGAGGGTCTTCAGCGCGTGCCGCATCGAGTCGGGATTGGCGTTGTAGGCGTCGTTGATCACGAGCGCGCCGCCGGCGTCGAGGACCTCCATGCGGTGGCCGGAGGCCAGCGTCGCCCCGTCGAGCGCAGCGGCCGCCGCCGCGGGGTCGACCCCGGCGGCCAGTGCCCCGGTGAGGGCCGCCAGGACGTTCGCGGCCTGGTGCTCGCCGAGCAGGTCGGGGCGGACGGGGAAGGTGCCGGAGGGGATCGGTGCGCCGTGCAGGGCGGTCAGCCCCTCGGGCACGACCAGGTCGAAGCCGATGCGTGCCCGGTCGTCGAGGGTGAGCTCCGTGCCGCGCACGGTCCCCTCGTGGAAGCCCCAGGTGAGGGTCGGGGCGGCGGAGCGCTCGGCCATCGCGGCGACGAGACGGTCCTCGGCGTTCAGGATCGCGCGTCCCTCGGGGGCGAGCGCCTCGACGAGCTCGCCCTTGGCCCGGGCGATCGCCTCGACGCTGCCGAACTCGCCGAGGTGGGCGGAGCCGACGTTGAGCACGAGCGAGATGTCGGGGCGGGCGACGGCGGCGAGCTCGGCGATGTGGCCGACGCCGCGGGCGCCCATCTCGAGCACGAGGAAGCGGGTGCTCGCGGCGAGGCGCAGCACGGTCAGCGGCAGGCCGAGCTCGTTGTTGAACGTGCCGGCGGGCGCGATGGTCTCCCCCGCGGTCGCGAGGATCGTGCCGAGCAGGTCCTTGGTGCCGGTCTTGCCGGCGCTGCCGGTGACGGCGAGGACGACCAGCTCGGGGTTCGCGGCGCGGGCGCGCTCGAGCTGGGCGCGGGCGAGCGCCGAGAGGGCGGTGCGCACGTCCTCTACCCGCACCGCGGGGACGCCGCGGTCCTCGGTGACGAGCGCGGCGGCGGCACCGGCGGTGCGGGCGGCCTCGAGGTAGTCGTGGCCGTCGACGTGCTCGCCGTGGAAGGCGGCGAAGAGGTCGCCGGGGCCCGCCTCGCGGGAATCGATGCGCGCGGCGCCGGTGACGGCCTCGTCACCGGTGGCACCGCCCACGAGGGTGCCGCCGGTGATCTCGGCGATCTCCCGTGTCGTGATCTGGAGCATGCTCAGCGTCCTTCGTCCATGTCGTCGGCATCGACCCGTCCGGGCGTGGTCGCGGCCGCGGCCAGCGCGTCGCGCAGCCGGAGGCGATCGTCGAACGGATGGACGATACCGCCGATCTGCTGGCCGGTCTCGGCTCCCTTGCCCGCCACCAGGATGGTGTCGGACACGTCGGCCAGGGAGGCGGCCAGGGCGATCGCGTCGCCGCGCCCGTCCACGTCATGGACCTGCGCGTTCGTGCTGTCGGGGATGCCGGAGAGGACCTCGGCGCGGATGCTCGCGGGGTCCTCGCCGCGGGGGTTGTCGTCCGTGACGATCACCACGTCGGCCAGGCGGGCGGCGACCTCGCCCATGCGGGGGCGCTTGGTGCGGTCGCGGTCGCCGCCGGCGCCCATCACGACGAGGAGGCGACGCGTGCCGGGCACGGCGCGGAGGGTGGTCAGCGCCTGCTCGAGGGCGTCGGCGGTGTGGGAGTAGTCGACGATGCCGCGCACGGGCGAGTCCGCGACGAGCTCCATCCGGCCCGGCACCGTCCCCTCCTCCGCCAGGGCGCGCACGACGTCCGGGCCGCTGCGCCCGATGGCGGCGAGCACGAGGTCGGCCGCGAGGGTGTTGGCCACGTAGTGGCGGCCGGGCAGCGCGGTGTGCAGCGTGCGCTCCCCCTCGGGACCGTGGACGGTCACGGTGCTCCCGTAGCCCTCGGCGCGGGTGGCGATGGCACAGTGGTCGGCCTCGACGCCGGGCAGGGTCGCGTAGGTGGTGACGGGGATCGTCGCCTCGCGGGCGAGGCGGCGACCCCATTCGTCGTCGACGCAGACGATCCCGCGCCGGGCGTGCTCGGGAGTGAACAGCAGGCGCTTGGCCCGGTAGTACTCCTCCATCGTGCCGTGGAAGTCGAGGTGGTCCTGGGTGAGGTTGGTGAAGCAGGCGACGTCGAAGACGACCTCGTCGGCCCGGCGGAGGACGAGTGCGTGGCTGGAGACCTCCATCGACGCGACGGCGACCCCGTCCTCGACCATGCGGGCGAGGATTCCGTGCAGCTCGGGCGCCTCCGGGGTGGTGCGCACGGTCGCGATCGAGTGGTCGGCGCCGCGGAGGTCGCGGTAGCTGGTGCCGCTCGTGCCGATCACGCCGGCGGCGACGTCCAGCGACAGGAGGGCGCGGGTGATCGCGGTGGTGATCGAGGTCTTTCCGTTGGTGCCGGTGATGCCGACGGTTGAGAGGCGCTCGGCGGGCCGACCCTGGACGAGGGCGGCCGCGGTCGCGGTCGCGGCGCGGGGGTCGGGGACGACGAGGGCCGGCAGGCCGGCGGCCTCGCAGCGCTCCCGTCCGGCCTCGTCGGTGAGGGCGAGGACGGCGCCGAGCCGAGCGGCCTGGGCGGCGAACTGGGCGCCGTGGGCGAGCTGACCGGGCAGCGCGCTCCACAGGTCGCCCGGCTGGACGCCGCGGGAGTCGAGGGTGACGCCGGTGAGGCGGAGGGCGGCGAGGTCCTCGGCCTCGGCCGGCCTCGCGTCCCCGGCGGAGGGACTGCCGAGGGCGGACGTCACCGCCCGGGGCGGCGCGGCGCCGAGCGCCCGGGCGATCTCCGCGACGCTCGCGCCGCGGGGCCGACGGGGCCGGGCAGGCTCGTGCTGGGGTGCGGGGGTCTCGCTCACGCCGCCCTCACCACTCGTTCTCGAGCTGGCGGGCGGGGACGCCGGTAGGGGCGATGCCCTGGTTCTGGAGGGCGAAGGTGGTCAGCTCCGAGAAGGCGGGCGCCGCGGCCGTGGATCCCGAGATGAAGGTGTCCAGGCCGAAGAGGAACACGCCGACGACGATCTCGGGGTCGTCCGCGGGGGCGAAGCCGATGAAGGAGGCGGTGTAGGTGCCGTCGGGGACCTGCGCGGTGCCGGACTTGCCCGCGACCGCGTAGCCGCTCACCGCGGCGCTGGAGGTCTCGTCGTCCACCGCGTTGTCCATGAGCGCCTGCATCGTGCTCGCGGTCTCGCTCGAGACGACGCGGGTGCTCTCGGGCTCGCCGAGGGGGCGCACCGAGCCGTCGGCCTCCTTCACCCCCGCGATCAGGGAGGGCTGGACGCGCACGCCGTCGTTCGCGAAGGTGCCGACGGCGGAGACCATCTGCAGGGCGTTGACGCTGTACCCCTGTCCGAAGGAGGTGGTGTAGCGGGTGCGACCGGTCCAGTCGGAGGCGGGGTGCACGATGCCGGCGGACTCGCCGGGCAGCTCGACGCCGGTGCGCTCCCCCAGCCCGAAGGCGAGGAGGTAGTCGTGGCGGACCTCGGGGGTGAGGGTCTCGGAGATCTGCACGGTGCCGACGTTCGAGCTGTTCTTCAGCACCCCGGCGAGGGTCAGCTGCTGATCGGGGTGGCTGTGGGAGTCCTTGATGCGCTCGCCCTCGAAGTACTTCTCGTAGGGCACCTCGTACTGGGTCTCGGGCGTGACGGTGCCCTCCTCGATCGCCGCGGCCATCGTGAAGAGCTTGCCCGTCGAACCGGGCTCGAAGACGCTCGAGATCGCACGGTTGCCGAGGTCCTCCCCATCGGCGTCGCCCGGGGAGTTGGGGTCGTAGGTGGGGTACTCGGCCAGGGCCAGCACCTCGCCGGTGCGAGCGTTGTACGCCACGGCGCTGCCGCCCGTGGCTCCGAACTGCTCGACGGAGCTGGCGACGACCTGCTGCGCCTTCCACTGCAGGTCCCGGTCGAGGGTGAGCACCACGTCGCTGCCGTCGACGGCGGGGGTCGTCTCCTGCTTGCCGGTGGGGATGATCTGTCCCTGGGCGCCGCGCTCGTAGGTGGTCTTGCCGTCGGTGCCGGCGAGCTCGTCGTCGAAGGAGAGCTCCGTCCCGGCCAGCGCCGTGCCGTCATCGCCGACGAAGCCGAGCACGTTCCCGGCCACGGAGCCGGCGGGGTAGATCCGCTCGGCGACGGGGTCCGCGCCGATGCCGGGGATGCCCAGGCTGAGGGCGGCGTCCCGCACTGCGGGCTCGACGCTCTTGCGCAGGTAGGAGAAGCCGGCGTCGCCGGTCAGCGCCTCCTCGGTCTCGGTCACGCTCCAGCCGAGCACCGGCGCGAGCTCCTGCGCGGCCGCCTCCACCCCGGTGATCTCGGCCGTCTCGGAGCCCGCGAGGTAGTCGTCGACCTGGGTCTGGTTGACCCAGAGGTCGTAGCGCTGCACGGAGCTGGCGAGCACCGTGCCGTCGCGGTCGGTGATGTCCCCGCGCAGCGCGGGGATCGACCGGGTGACGGTGCGCTGGGCGACGGCCTCCTCGGCGCGGGCGCTCGCGTCCAGCCCCTGCACCCAGACCAGACGGCCGGAGAGGGCGAGGACGGCGACCATGACCATGCAGATGAGCAGTCGGTGACGGGTCGAGGGGTCCCCCACCCGCGCCCGGCGCAGGCGGACCGCTCCGCCGCTCGGGCGCGGACGGCGAGCACCTCCCGCGGAGCGGGAGGTGCTGGACCGGCCGTTCCTGCGCGATGACGTCATGCTCAGGCCCCTTCGTTGCCCATGCCGTGGTACGCGGTGGGCTCGTCGTAGATCTGCGCCGGCGGGACCGCGACCTCGGCGGGCACGTCCGCCAGCTCCGGCGTGCCGCCAGTCTGCTCCGCCGGGGCCGTCTCGCCGATGATCTCGCCCGTGTCGAGGTCGATGTATGCCGGATCCGACACCGGGACCATGCCGATCTCGCGCGCCTGACGCTCGAGCTCCTGCGGGGTGCCGAGTCGCTCGTCGGTCTCCGCGAGGCCCTGGCTCTCCTCGGTCAGGCGCTGGGACTGGCCCTGGAGCCGAGTGATCTGGTAGCTCGCCTCGGACATCTGGATGTTCATGTAGAGCAGCGCGGAGAGCGTCGCGGCGACGATGAGCGTGCACAGCAGCGTGAACGGCAGCGAGCTGCCGCCCGCCTTCGGCGCGGAGACGACGGTGAGGCGGGGCCGGGCGGCCTGTGAGGTGCGCGGTCCGCGGGCGGGGCGGATCGCGGGCGCGTGAACGGCTGAGGTGCTGGCCATCTCAGTGTCCCCTCTCGGCGGATCGGGTTCGGGTCAGTGCTCGCAGTCGGACGGACGCGGCACGGGTGTTGCCGCTCCGCTCCTGCTCGTCGGCCTGGAGCGCGCCGCGCACGAGCGGGGTGAAGGTCGGCTTGTGCTCTTCGAGCTCGACCGGGAGTCCGGGCGGGGCCGAGGAGCGGGTGCGGCGGGCGAAGGCCGTCTTCACGAGGCGGTCCTCCCCAGAGTGGTAGGACTCCACGACGATGCGACCGCCGACGTGGAGGCAGTCCAGCGCCGCCTCGATCGCGCCGGCGAGGATCTCGAGCTCCTCGTTGACCGCGATGCGCAGGGCCTGGAAGGTGCGCTTGGCGGGGTGGCCGCCGCTGGCCTTCGACGCGGCGGGGATCGCCTTCTCGAGCAGCTCCACGAGCTCGCCGGAGCGGGCCAGGGGCGCGCTCTCCCGCTGCTCGACGATGCGACGGGCGATGCGGCGGGCGAACCGCTCGTCGCCGAGGTCGTGCAGGACGCGAGCGATCTCCGCCTCGGGCAGGTCGCGCAGGAGGTCCGCGGCGGTCGGGCCGTCCGAGGAAGGGTCCATGCGCATGTCCAGCGGCGCGTCGACCGAGTAGGAGAAGCCGCGCTCGGCGGTGTCGATCTGGAAGCTCGAGAGCCCCAGGTCCATCATCACGCCGTGCGCGCCGCTCAGGTCCAGCTCGGCGAGCACCTCGGGGATCTCGTCGTAGGTCGCGTGCACGAGGGTGGCGCGATCGCCCACGCCCTCGCGGTCGAGCCGCTCCCGGGCCAGGGCGAGCGCCTGCGGGTCGCGATCGATGCCGACCAGTCGGGCGGCGGGGGCGGCGTGGAGCACTGCGGCGGCGTGACCACCCATCCCGAGGGTCGCATCGATGTGGACGGCGCCGGGCTCCTGGAGCGCGGGAGCGAGCAGCTGGACCGAGGTCTCGAGCAGGACGGGCAGGTGCCGCTGCTCGGCCGGCAGGTCGCCGTGCGTGGTGTCCATGTCGCCCCTCCCCTCGGGTCGTGCTCTCGTGCGATGTGCTGCGGTCTCGGTCCGTGTGCCGGCCGGCGCCTCCTGGGCGCTGCCGTCCTGTCAGATTCCCCGTCGTTCCCGACCCGCCACCGGGGAAGTTGCGTCGGGGCGGGAACGACGAGAGGTCTCACAGGACGGATGTCCTCGTGGCCGGACTCAGAACAGGCCGGGGATCACCTCCTCGGAGGTCTCGGCGAAGCCCTCCTCCTTCTGCTCGAGGTAGGTCTCCCAGGCCGGGAGCGACCAGATCTCGAGTCGGTCGAGCGCGCCGATGACGGCGCACTCCCGATCCAGGTCCGCGTAGGTGCGCAGATGGCTCGGGATGGTGATGCGGCCCTGCTTGTCCGGGATGACGTCCTCCGCACCGGACATCAGCACTCGCAGGTAGTCGCGGGTGCGTCGGTCGGTCGTGGGCGCCCGACGGGCCTCCTCGAGCTTCTGGCGGAACTCCATGAGCGGGTACACGGCGATGCAGTGCTCCTGTCCACGAGTCATGACCAGTCCCGAGGCGAGCTCGTCGCGGAACTTGGCGGGGAAGATCAGGCGGCTCTTCTCGTCGAGCTTGGGCGTGAAGGTGCCGAGGAACATCCGCACCCTCCTTCAGTCGCCGTGACTCGCGATCCGATCTCCATCTCCTCCCAACGCGCTCCACTTTACCCCACACTCCCCCACCCTTGGCCACCGAAAGGGCGAAAAGGCGACACGAGACCTGCGGCACTGCAGGTCAACGCAGTGGAGGAAGGTGGGGGAATCTCGCCGCCCGGCGTGGTGAATGGGCGCCACGACAGGTCGCTCCCGAGGGGACGTCGCACCACTCCCCTGCAGATCGACACCGACAGCGCAGGTCAGAGCCTCGCCCGGTGGTCGAGGGACCGTCGGGGGCGGGCGGTGGAGGGACGGGGAGGGCGCCGGTGGAGCGGTGTGGGGACTGCGCGGGAGGCGGCTGCCGGACCGCCCGTGATCGAGGCGTGGAGCGGTGTGGGGGTCAGCCGAACGATCGGTCGCCGCGGCCCGCACGACCCGGCGGGGAGCGTCGTGGGGGTCAGCCGAACGATCGGTCGGCACAGCCCGCACGACCGGCGGGGAGCGTCGTGGGGAGCAGCCGCACCGTCGGTCGCGACGACTCGCGGAGCCGGCGGGGAGCGAGGCGGGGAACGGCCGATCGATCGGTCGGGACGACGGAAGAAGCCCCGGCTCGAGGAGCCGGGGCTTCACAGACGTTCAGGAGCAGGGCAGGGGTCGGACGGCAGCGGCGACCGGGATCGCGGACCGGCCCGCGCCGCCCTGGGGGACGGTCAGAGGCGCGGGTCCTCCCCGGCGCGCTTCTCCCAGCGCTCCTCCATCTTGCGCATGAAGGAGCCGCCGTCTCCCGTCCCGGGGGCCGTCGGGCCGCTCCCGCCACCGGGACCGCCGCCCGAGGTGCCGGTGCCCGAGGAGGTGCCGCTGGGGCCGGTGATCGCGTAGACGGCACCGGCGACCATGCCGACGAAGGCGATCACGCCGAGCCAGATCGCGGGGAGCGCCACGGCGAGGACCAGCAGCGCCAGCCCTACGGCCACGGCGCCGAGGCCGATGAGGATGCGTCGGCCGTTGCGTCGCGTCGGCGTCTTCGGCGCGAAGGCACGTGCAAGACGTGGGTCGTCGGCGAAGAGCTGACGCTCCATCTCGTCGAGCATCTTCTGCTCGTGTTCAGACAGCGGCATGATCCCGCTCCTTGTCCCCGTCCTCTCGCGCCTCGCGACGCCCGGTGCAGCCGCCAGGGGCCAACAGCCCCGTCGGCGGTTCATCCAGTTTAGAGCGTCATCCTGAGTTATGGGAACCATCCTGGCGAGGCACCTCGCGCCCGGCGGGCGGCGGCGGCTCCCCCGGCGTCGAATCCTGGGCGCCTCCCGGGGGCAGAGTGGATCCGCGGCCCAGGCTCACGCTGCCGAAGCGGTCGCGCGCACGGTCCATCGCGGCCTCCAGATCGGTCCACCCGGCGGAGCGGGCGCTGAGCTCCGACTGCACGGGCGCGCCGGCGGACGGCTCGAGCTGGGTCGCTCGGACCCCCGCCAGGCGGACCCGTCGGAGGGTGGCGCGCTCCCGCTCCCACAGCGCGACGACGTGCTCCCGCAGCCGCTCCCCGCTCGCCGTGGGCTGGTCGAAGGTCGAGGACCGGGAGAGGGTGGTGCCGTCGGGGGCGCGCAGCTTGAGCACGACGGTGCGGGTCACGAACCCGGAGCGCCGCAGCTGGCGGGAGACGTCGTCGGCCATCACCGTGATGCGCCGACGCACCTCCTCGGGATCGGTGATGTCCTCGTCCCAGGTGCGCTCGGTCCCCAGCGAGCGGTCCTTCGTGCGGTGGCCGAGCCCGGTGCGGTCGCTGCCGTCGGCGAGCGCGAGGAACTCCGGGGTCCGGGGTCCGAGCGCGCGGGAGAGAGCAGGGGTCGGCACCTCGCGGAGCTGGCCGATGGTGCGCACGCCGAGGCGCTCGAGCGCCGCCTGGGCCTTCGGGCCGACGCCCGAGATCGCGCCGACGGGCAGCGGGGCGAGGAAGTCTGCGGTCCCGGCCGCGGGGACGATGAGCATCCCGTCCGGCTTGGCGCGGGCGGAGGCGATCTTCGCCACCGCGCGGGAGACGGAGCCGCCGACGGAGCTGGGCAGGGCGAGCTCCTCCCGGATCCGTCGGCGCAGCAGGTCCGCGATCTCGACCGGCTCGCCGAACAGTCGCCGGGCGCCGCGCACGTCGAGGAAGGCCTCGTCCACGCTGATCTGCTCGATATCCGCCACCACGGTGCCGAGGATCGCCATGACCTCGGCGGAGACGGAGCGGTAGTGGGCGATCCGGGGCGGGACGATCACGAGGTCGGGAGCGAGCCGGCGCGCACCGGCCATCGGCATCGCCGAGCGGATCCCGCGCGCGCGGGCCGGGTAGCTCGCGGCCGCGACGACGCCCCGGGCGCCCGCTCCTCCGACGACGACGGGCAGGCCGCGCAGCGAGGGGTCGTCCCGCACCTCGATGGAGGCGAAGAAGGCGTCCATGTCCAGGTGGAGGATCCCGGGGACCTCCTCCGCGCCGTCCGTCGCGGATCCGCCGGTGCTCGCGCGCATTCCCATCGCCACCTCCCTCGCCGGGAACTGTACCCGGGGCGCGCCCCTCCCGGAGCGGCGGTGAGCACCCCGCGGACCAGGCGTGAGGACGTCAGCGGCTCCGCCGACCGGTCACCCGGCACTCCGATCGCTCCGCTCTCCTGATGCTCAGCCCTCCGGGTGCTCCGCGAGCGGGACCGGCAGGCCCTCGAGGAGCGTCTCCGCGACACGATCGAGGTGCGCGGCGGTGTCGGCCAGGTGCTGCTCCAGCAGCCGGGGGTCGGGCAGCGCGGAGGAGTCGCGGTCCAGGCGCGTCCGCTCGGCGACCAGCGGCCCGAGGGCCTCCGCACGCTCGGCCTCCTCCCCGCCCAGTCGCTCGAGGGCGGTCCACACGTTCAGCGGCAGCGCTCGGCGCCGCTCGCGGTTCGCGCGCGCCACGAGCACCCCGGCCCCGCGGAGCGCGGCGCGGTGGACGAGCTCGAAGGCCTCGCGCGGAGCGACGGCCGTGAGCTCGCGCGCCTGCTGCAGCAGCTGGCGCGCGCGTTCGAGATCCGCCTGGTCCTGGTCGAGGCGCGCGAGGAGGAGCCTCAGGGAGCGTGCGTCCGAGCGCAGGGCCGCCCCCGCGTGACGTCGTCCGCCGCGTGTCGTGCTGGTGGCCATCTCACTCCTCCTCCTGGTCCGTGGTGCCGTCCGCGCCGTGGTGCCCGGCGCCGGCCGACCCGTGGTCGACCTCGTGCCCCGAACCTAGGCGAGGGGGGTGACAGACGAGACCGGAGCCCGCGGGCTGTGGACGGAGCGGCACTGGGGAGGAGAGGCCGCGTCATCGGCGGCGGCGCGGCGCGGGGGATCTCCTACAGTGGGGCGATGCCCCGCCGCGACCGGGCGGCCCGAGTCCCCTTCGAGAACCTCGGCCCGCTGGACACCCCGCTCCCCATCTCCACGGGCACCGCCCGCCTCACGCTCGAGAACGACGGCTCGGTGCTGCTGGACGTCAACGGCGTCCCCTCCTCCCACCTGCATCCCGACCCGGAGCACCTCGTGTTCGAGTACATGCGCTGGATGCTGCTGGTGATCGACCGGCACCTCGCACAGGAGGGCGGGGAGCGTGCTGCCCAGCTCGCCCATCTGGGCGGCGGCGGCTGCTCGCTCCCCCGCGCCGTCGCGGCCCGGCATCCGCGCGCGCGGCAGATCGTGGTCGAGATCGACGCCCTCCTCGCCGAGCAGGTCCGCGAATGGTTCGACCTGCCCCGCTCTCCGCAGCTGCGGCTGCGGGTCGACGATGCGAACACAGCCCTCGCGGACTGGCGCGAGGACCGCTTCGACGTCCTGGTGCGGGACGTCTTCGCCGGCTCGGTCACACCGGCCGAGCTGACCGGGGTCACGGCCGTCCGGCACGCGGCGCGCGTGCTGCGCCCCGGAGGTCTCTATCTGGCCAACTGCGCCGCCCCACCCGGGACCCGGATGATGGCGGACGAGGTCGCGACCCTCTCCTCGGTCTTCGCGCACGTGGGCGTCATCGCCGAGCCCGCGCATCTCTCGGGGAAGCGGCGCGGGAACTGCGTGCTGCTGGCCTCGCAGCAGCCGCTTCCGGACGGCGTGGACCGGGCCCTGCGCTCGGACGCGGTCTCGGTGCGCCTCGCCCCGCAGGACCGGGTGCTCGCCCTGGCCCGGGCCGGGGCGGTGCTGGGGCGCGACTGAGCCGCATCACCCAAAGGGTCCGCTGTCGAGCTCGACGGCCCGGGTCCCGCTCCGCCGACCGACCGGGCCGCGAGGGGCGGGCAGCCGCGCGCACCGACGGGAGAACGAGGACGGACCGGGCAGGAGCGCGATGCTCCTGCCCGGTCCGTGCGTTCACGGGGGATCCGTGATCAGAGAGGGCGGACCTGCTCGGCCTGCGGCCCCTTGTCCCCCTGGCTGACCTCGAACTCCACTCGCTGACCCTCGTCGAGGGCGCGGTAGCCGTCCATGTCGATCTTGCTGTGGTGCACGAAGACGTCTGCGCCGCCTCCGTCGATCTCGATGAATCCGTAGCCCTTTTCGGCGTTGAACCACTTGACCGAGCCCTGTGCCATACCTGTCACCTTCTGTGTCGTCCATCAACGATCGCACGACGCGACCGCGGTGCCGCGTGAAGCCGTCCCCCGCCGGAGCGGGTGGCGCAATGGTGCGTGCCGTACTGCTGTGCCGAAGGCACCGTGACGGACTGTCCTGCTTGAACTGCATCACCGCAACGCCGACATTCTGTCACGACCGTGGCCCGCTTCACACTAAGACGGCGATCACCCGGTCACGAAGACGTAACGAACTGGCGCCGACAGGGCTCAGTAGCCCCGCGGTCCGTCCTCCGGGCCGTCCTCGTGATCGGCGAGGAAGCGCTCGAAGTGCTCGCCGATCTCCTCGGCCGTGGGCAGGTCGAGCGTGGTCGCCAGCGGAGAGCGGTCCTCCCCCTCGCTCATCGAGTCGTACTGCTCCTCGAGGGCGCTGACGATCTGACGGACCTCGCCGTTCTGGGCGAGCGTGCCCTGGAGCGCGACCGTCGCGGCATCGGTGAGATCGCCGAGATGCACCAGAGGCAGGTCCAGCTCCGCGGCCTCGCTCACCCGGCGCAGCAGCGCGAGCGCACCGGCGGGGAAGTCGGTGCGGGTGAGGTAGTGCGGGATCTGCGCCGCGTATCCCATGGCCGGGTGCCCGGCACGTCCGAGCCGGTGCTCGAGCAGGGAGCTGAACGCCGCCGGGATCACGAGCTCCGAGGCGCCCTCCTCGCCCTCGGAGGGGTCGGTGCCCGGCGCCGGGGTCGGGCGGGTGTTCGGGCGGCCCAGGAGCGAGGGGTCGTTGGCATGCGCGAACAGGCCGATCGGACGCGTGTGCGGGACCGCCATCGGCACGGCCTGCATGCCCACGACCCGTTCCACCTCGAAGTACTCCACGAGGTCGATGAGCGCCTCGGTCAGGCGCTTCCACTGCAGATCCGGCTCCGGCCCGTCCAGCAGGAGGAAGGGGCGGTCGTTCTCGTCGTACATCAGCCAGAGAGCGAGCTCCGGGACGGCGACCTCGGTGAAGGAGGTGCCGTCGAAGGTGGCCTGAGGGCGGGAGCCTCGGTAGTCCAGCAGCTCGTCGGTCTCGAAGGAGACCAGGCGCAGATGGCGCAGCTCGTCGCGGAGGTAGTCGGCGGCGATGCGGCACGCATTGCCCGCATCGACCATGCCGGGGAGGGCGTGGACGAGGGTGAGCCCGGTACGGGGGACCGCCTCGAGGACCTCGGTCGACTCGAACCGGTAGAGATCTCGGGGGTCGCGCATCGGGCTCTCCTCCCTCGCTGCCGTGGAGCTGTCGGTGACCTGATGGCACACGCATCCAGGCGGGTCCACCATAATGGACCACCGTGCCTCGCCGACCCCGGGTCCGCCCGGGCTGGCGCGGCAGGTGGAGCAACAGTCGGAGGGGGCAGGCCAGTGGACGGGACCGAGGAGCAGGTCGCCCGGGAGATCGCGCGGGAGCAGGAGTACGCCGACCGCCTCTACGCCCGGGTCGACGAGCTGATCGCACAGGTCGAGCAGAACCTCGACCGGATCCAGGGATCGCAGCAGGCCTCCACCCATCAGAACCGCTCCGAGCGGGACTCCTTCATGGCGCTGTACGAGGACCGGCTCGCACTGCTGCGCTCCGTGTCCCGGAGCGTCGTGTTCGGGCGGCTCGACATGGACGACGCCGCACGTCACTACATCGGTCGGATCGGCCTGTTCACCCCCGAGAGGGAGCAGCTGCTGGTGGACTGGCGCGCCCCGGCGGCGGCGGCCTTCTATCGGGCGACGAGCACCGAGCGGATCGACGTGCGCCTGCGCCGCCATCTGATCAGCCGCGGTCGCACCGTCGTCGGCCTCGAGGACGACGTCCTGGACCAGTCGGTCCTCGAGGACTCCGACCACGACGTCGTGCTCCAGGGCGAGGGGGCGCTGCTCGCGGCCGTCTCCGGCACCCGCACCGGGCGCATGGGCGACATCGTGGCGACCATCCAGTCCGAGCAGGATCGGATCATCCGCTCCGAGAACCGCGGCGTGCTCGTGGTCCAGGGCGGACCGGGCACGGGCAAGACAGCGGTCGCGCTGCACCGCGCCGCCTACCTGCTCTACACCCATCGACGCCGGCTCGAGCACACGGGCGTGCTGATCATGGCACCGACGACGGGCTTCCTGCGCTACATCGAGAGGGTCCTGCCGAGCCTCGGCGAGTCCGGGGTGGTGATGATGACCCCCGGCGAGCTGTTCCCCGGCGTCGAGACCTTCACGCACGACGTCGACGACGTCGCACGGCTCAAGGGCGATCCGGCGATGGCCGAGCTCCTCTCGCGCGCGGTCAAGCAGCGACAGGCGGTGCCCGAGGAGGATGTGCGCCTGCGCATCGACGGCACCCCGCTGACCCTCACCCGGGAGATGATGCGCGCTGCCCGGCGCGAGGCCCGCGCGACCCACAAGCCGCACAACGCGGCCCGTGCGGCGTTCGTGCGCGCCGCCATGGATCGCCTGGTCGACGCGTACGAGCGTGCCCTCACCGCGCAGGGCTCCACGATCGTGCCCGAGGACCGCCCGGACCTGCTCTCCGATCTGCGCCACGATTCCGAGGTGCGTCGACAGCTGAACCTGGCCTGGCTCCCGTACACCCCGCAGGGCTTCCTGCGGATCCTGTTCTCCCGCCCGGACAGGCTGCGGGCCGCCGCGCCCCGCTCCCTCGCCGGGCAGGTGGACCTGCTGGTGCGCGGGAAGGACTCCCCGTGGACGGTCGAGGACGTCCCGCTGCTGGACGAGGTGGCCGAGCTCCTCGGCGAGGACGCGGCCCCGGCGGAGGCGAAGGCCCGGGACGACGCCGAGCGGCGCCGCTCCGACGTGGAGTACGCCCGCAAGGTCATCGAGAACATCGACACCTCGGGCATCGTCCGGGCCGAGGACCTCGCCGATCAGGTGGGTCAGATCCGGGACGGCCGCACCCTCGCCGAGCGCGCGTCCTCCGAGCGGAGCTGGACCTACGGCCACGTGGTCGTCGACGAGGCGCAGGAGCACTCCCCCATGAGCTGGAGGGCGCTGATGCGCCGTGCCCCCACGAAGTCCTTCACGGTGGTCGGCGACGTCGCGCAGACCTCCTCGGCCGGCGGCACCGACTCGTGGACCGCGGCGCTCTCGCCCTACATCCAGGACCGGCTCCAGGTCGAGCACCTCACGGTCAACTACCGCACGCCGCGAAGGATCATGGATCGCGCGGTCGCGATGGCCCAGGCGCACTCGCTGCCGGTGACTGCGGTGAGCTCGGTGCGGGACGGCGAGGAGGACCCGCTGATCGAGCAGGTCGGGGCGGAGGATCTCACCTCCCGTGCCGCCGAGGCCGTGCGCACCGTGCACGAGCGTCTGCCCGGACGGATCGCGGTGATCGCCGCCGCGGAGCGGCTAAGCGACCTCGCCGCCGCGATCGGGGCCCTCGAGGGCCTGCCGCGGGTGGGGACCGGCTCCGCCGGCGTGGACGACGAGATCGCCGTGATGACCGCGCAGGACGCGAAGGGTCTCGAGTTCGACATCGTGGTGATCGTGGAGCCGGCGGAGCTGATCGACGCGCACGGCGCGGGCGACCTCTACGTCGCCATGTCCCGCTCCACGCAGCATCTCGGGGTGCTCCACGCCCGGCCACTGCCCCACGGCATCGAGGGCTGAGAGCGTCCCGCGGGACCGCTCTCAGGACGGCGATCGGCGGCCGTGGCTTCCCCTCCACGACCGCCGATCTGATGTGCACCTCGTCGGTGCACGAGGGATATCTTAAGCACAGTCCGCACCGCTCCTGCACCATGTCCGGGTTTTCCCGCGGATCCGCGCGGTCGAGGGGCCGCGGCCGGTGCGCCTCAGTCGGCGGCGGAGGTGCGCGGAAGGGCTCCCTGCACCCCGGCGCCCTCGGTGCGGAGCCGCGCGATGGCGGCCTCGAAGTCGTCGAGCGAGTCGAAGTCCTGGTAGACGCTCGCGAAGCGCAGATAGGCCACGAGATCGAGCTCCTGGAGCGGCTGCAGGATGGACAGGCCCACCTGATGTGCGTCGATCTCCGCCTGGCCGCTCAGGCGGATGGTCTCCTCAACCCGCTGGGCGAGCATCGCGAGCTGGTCGTCGCTGACGGGACGCCCCTGGCACGCCTTGCGGACGCCGGAGATGACCTTGGCCCGACTGAACGGCTCGCTCACGCCGGAGCGCTTGATCACCGACAGCGAGGCGGTCTCCGAGGTGGAGAAGCGGCGGGAGCAGTTCGGGCACTGACGTCGGCGCCGGATCGTCGCGCCGTCGTCGGATGTGCGCGAGTCGACGACGCGCGAATCGGGATGGCGACAGAACGGACAGTGCATCCGCTCAGGGTACCGGCACGGCACCCGCTCAGCGCGCGGCGCCCTCCGCCGCGGGCAGCTCGATCTCCTGACCGGCGGTGATCCGCCCCGTCGGGAGGTGGTTGAGGGTGCGGACCTCGTCGACGAACTCGGTCTCGCTCATGCCCTCGGGGGCATGCTCGGCGGCATAGCCCCAGAGGGTGTCCCCTGCCTCGACGGTGACGACCGACGGCTGTGCGGGCTCCGGGCCGGCGAGCGCGGCGGGCAGGTCGAGGACCAGCAGCGCGATCGCGGCGACCGCGAGCCCGAGCAGGAAGGCGACCCCGGTGAGGAGGAACCTGCCCCGACGGGTCACCTCGAGTCGAACACGCGGTCGAGCATCGGCCTCACGGGCCTGCTCGTCGTGCCGCGGGAAGGGAAGGACCGTGGCGGTGTGGGTACGCATCTCCGAACTCCTGTTCGATCGAATCTCTGTGCGACTGTAGCCCGCGACGCTCGCGACACGCAAGAGGAACATCGAACACATGTTTGGCATCCGTCACGTGTCGCCCTACTCTGGGCTACGAGGACAACGGAACCGGAAGGGTCCGACAGACGACGCCAGGAGGCCGCACGATGACGCCGAGCACCCCCAAGCCGACCCGGGCGCGCGACGACGCGCCGGCCGACGAGCGCACTGCCGGGCTGACCCGCCGTCAGCGTCTCGTGCTGGAGACGATCAGCGAGGCCGTGGCCGCACGCGGCTATCCCCCGTCGATGCGCGAGATCGGCGACGCCGTCGGCCTGACCTCCTCCTCGTCCGTCGCCCACCAGCTCCAGACCCTCGAGCGCAAGGGCTTCCTCCGCCGCGATCCGAAGCGGCCGCGCGCGATGGAGGTCGTGATGCCCGAGGCCGATGACGCCCCCGCCCCGCCCCCGCCTCCGGAGATCTCGCCGAGCTCGGTGAGCGTCCCCCTGGTGGGCCGGATCGCGGCCGGCGTCCCGATCACTGCCGAGGAGCAGGTCGAGGACGTCTTCACCCTGCCCGAGCGTCTCGTCGGCGGCGGGGACCTCTTCCTGCTCCAGGTCGTCGGGGACTCGATGATCGACGCCGCCATCTGCGACGGGGACTGGGTCGTCGTGCGCTCGCAGAGCACCGCCGAGAAGGGCGAGATCGTCGCCGCGATGATCGACGGCGAGGCGACGGTGAAGACCTTCGTGCAGCGGGACGACCACGTCTGGCTCATGCCGCACAACCCGTCGTTCGCCCCGATCCTCGGCGACCACGCCGAGATCCTCGGCAAGGTCGTGGCGGTGCTCCGCGCCGTCTGAGATCCGCAGGGCGCGCGGACGCGCGAACGCGCCGCCCCGGAATGCAGCGCCGCCGCGGAGTGACGGTCAGGAGTCGGCCGCGAGCCTCCGCAGTGCGCCGAGCGCGACCTCCGGATCCGCCGTCGGCCACAGCGGCGGCATCGACTCGCGCAGGAAGCCGCCGTAGCGTGCGGTCGACAGGCGCGGGTCCAGCACCGCGACCATGCCGCGATCGGACTCGGTGCGGATCAGGCGACCCGCCCCCTGGGCGAGCAGCAGCGCGGCATGCTGCGCGGCCACCCCCATGAAGCCGTTCCCGCCGTGCTCGGCGATGCGCTCCTGCCGTGCGGACATGAGCGGATCGTCCGGTCGGGGGAAGGGGATCCGGTCGATGGTGACCAGGCGCAGCGAGCGCCCCGCGACGTCCACGCCCTGCCACAGGGTGAGGGTGCCGAAGAGGCTCGCGTCCTCCTCCTCGCGGAAGGTGCGCACCAGGTTCGCCATCGAGTCCTCGCCCTGCACCGCGATCGTGAGGTCCAGACGCGCACGCACGTGCTCGGCCGCGAGCTCCGCCCCGCGGCGCGAGGAGAACAGGCACAGCGCTCCCCCGCGCGAGGCCTCGACCAGCTCGGTGAGATGGTCCAGCATCGCCGGGGAAGGACCCTCGCGCCCCGGCTGCGGCAGGTGGCGCGCCGTGTAGAGGATGCCCTGACGGCGGTAGTCGAAGGGGCTGCCCACGTCGATGCCCGCCCAGGCGCCCGAGTCCTCGGCGGCAGGGACCTGGTCCTCCGCGGTGCGCCCGCGACGAGCGAGGCCCACCTCCCCGGCTGCGGGCTCGAAGCGTCCGCCGAGGGCGAGGGTCGCGGAGGTCAGCACCGCGGTGCGGTCCTCGAGGATCGCGCCCCGCATCGCCGCGGCGACGCTCAGCGGTGCCACCTGCAGGGAGGCCCTCCCCGTCGCCTGCCCGCGGGAGACCGAGACGACGTCGTCCTCTCCCGGGGAGGTCAGGCGCTCGCAGACGTCGATGATCTCCTGCAGGTTCGCGCGCGCCGTCTTGCGGGCGCCGGCGGAGGAGTCGTCGCCGGCGTCCTTCGCGTCCGAGTGCGCAGTGCGCGCCTCGACGCGGACGTGCCCGACGGCATCGGCGAGCTGCTCCGGAAGATCGCCGAGCACGCGGCCGTCGGGGGCCAGCTCGAGCGCGGCGCGCAGCTCCTCCCCTGCATCGTCCAGCGCGGTCGCGGCGACGCCGAGCCCGCGAAGATCCCGCACCGTGCCGCGCAGCATGCCCGGGCTGAGCATCTCGGTCACGGCGCTGGTGACCCGGGCGGTGAGATCGTGGGCCTCGTCGAAGACGACCACGTCGTGCTCAGGGATGATGCCGTGACGGTCGAAGGCGTCGATCGCGAGCAGCGCGTGGTTGGTGACCACCACGTCGACCTCGCGGGCGACCTCGCGGCTGCGCTCGGCGAAGCAGTCCTGCACCATCGGGCAGGAGGTGCCGATGCACTGGGTGCCCGTGACGGAGACCTGGCGCCATGCCCGGTCCGAGACGGCGTCCTCGAGCGAGTCGCGGTCCCCCGTGTCGGTCTCCTCCGCCCACTCGCGCAGGCGCTTGACCTGAGCGCCGAGCTTCTCCCCGCCCATGCGGGCAGGGTCGCTCGAGGCCTCGGCGAAGAGCGCCCCCGGCTCGATGTCCACGGGGTAGCCGCCGGCGATCTTGTGCTTGCAGAGGTAGTTCGCGCGGCCCTTGAGCAGGGCGAAGGTGGGGGTGCGAGGCAGGTGCGGGGCGAGCGCCTCCGCAAGGCGCGGCAGGTCCTTCCGCACGATCTGGGTCTGCAGCGCGATCGTCGCCGTGGAGACCACGACGGGCCGTCCGCTGACGAGCGCATGGCGCAGGGCGGGCACGAGATAGCCGAGGGACTTGCCCGTGCCCGTGCCCGCCTGGACCAGCAGGTGACGCCCCCCGGACATCGCGAGGTCGACCGACTCGGCCATCGCCTGCTGGCCGGGTCGGGGCGACCCGCCCACCGCGGAGACGGCGGCATCCATCAGGTCCGACAGGGGGACGTCGGCCACCGCGGGGGCGGCAGGATGCTCGGGTGCGGAGGTCATCGGATCAGGGTATCGGCGCAGCCTCCGCCGCCGTCCGAGGCAGGGCCGCTGTGCCCGATCTCCTACCGCTCAGGATGCGCTGCGCAGCTCCGCGGCGAGGGTCTCGTCGACCAGGGCGTGCACGCGCGTGCCCTCCATGAGGTGCTCCTCCCCGAGCATCTCGCCCGAGGTGTGCACGCGGGAGACCAGGTCTCCGCGCGAGTACGGCACGACCACGTCGACCTCGACCGCGGGACGCGGCAGGTGCTCGGCGATCAGCTCCCGCAGCTCCTCGATGCCCATTCCGGTGCGGGCCGACACCACGGCGCTGTCCCCGACCTGGCTGCGCAGGCGCGCGATCGTCTCGGGCTCGGCGAGATCGGTCTTGTTCAGCACGACGATCTCGGGGACGTCGAAGCCGTCGATCTCGCCGAGAACGGTGCGCACCGCGGTGATCTGCCCTTCCGGATCCGGATGCGAGGCGTCCACCACGTGCAGGAGCAGATCGGAGTCCCCGACCTCCTCGAGCGTCGAGCGGAAGGCCTCGATCAGCTGCGTGGGGAGGTGGCGCACGAAGCCGACGGTGTCTGCGAAGGTGAACTCGCGCCCGTCAGGCGTGGTCGCCCGGCGCACCGTCGGGTCGAGCGTTGCGAACAGGGCGTTCTCGACCAGCACGCCGGCGCCGGTGAGGCGGTTCAGCAGCGAGGACTTCCCGGCGTTGGTGTACCCGGCGATCGCGACGGCGGGGATCTGGTGACGGCGACGGTCGGCGCGCTGGGCGTCGCGCCCCGGGGCCATCGCCCGGATCTCGCGGCGCAGCTTCGCCATCCGGTCGCGGATGCGACGACGGTCCAGCTCGATCTTCGTCTCACCGGGCCCGCGCGAGCCCATGCCGGCCCCGGCGCCGCCCACCTGGCCGCCGGCCTGGCGCGACATCGACTCGCCCCAGCCGCGCAGACGCGGCAGGAGGTACTCGAGCTGGGCGAGCTCGACCTGCGCCTTGCCCTCGCGGGACTTCGCGTGCTGCGCGAAGATGTCCAGGATCAGGGCGGTGCGGTCGACGACCTTGACCTTCACGATGTCCTCGAGGGCGCGGCGCTGGCCGGGGGCCAGCTCGCCGTCGGCGATCACCGTGTCCGCGCCGGACTCGGCGACGATCTCGGCAAGCTCGGTCGCCTTGCCCTTGCCGAGGAAGGTCGCCGGGTCGGGATGGGCACGTCGCTGCAGGATCCCGTCGAGCACCTCGGAGCCGGCGGTCTCGGCGAGCGCTGCGAGCTCGCGCAGGCTCGTCTCGGCCTCGTCGGCGTTGCCCGAGGTGTACAGGCCCGCGAGGATCACGCGCTCGAGGCGCAGCTGGCGGTACTCGACCTCGGAGACGTCCTCGAGCTCGGTGGAGAGACCGGCGACGCGACGAAGCGCCTGACGGTCGGCGAGGTCGTACTGCTCCCCGTCGGCCGTGGACTCGAAGGTGGTCGTGGAGACGGACGCGTCCCCGCGCGAGAGGATCCGCTCGGTGAGCGGGTCACGGCGACGAGGGCCGACGGCTGCGGGGTCCTCCGCTGCGGGCGAGTGCTCGGCGGCCTCGGCTCCTCCCGTGCTGGTCCCGTCGACGTCGAGGTCGGAGTCGGGTTCGGGATGGAAGGCGATGGGCACGATCGGGGCACTCCTCTGGTCGGTGGAAGGGGTCCTGACAGAATCCCACGTCCGCGGGATCGGGTCGAGGGATTTTGCGCTGGGCGGAGCCTGGATCACGCCGCGGGGCCGTCGCGTCGCCGCCCGGGCTCCCGGCTCCGTATCCTGCCGGGGTGGACGAGCACTACTTCACCGCCAATCCCTCCGCGCCCGATCGGCGGTTCCCGCTCCGGGTGCGCCTGGCCGGCCGCGAGCTGGACCTGGTCTCCTCCTCCGCGGTGTTCAGCGGTCACGGCCTGGACAAGGCCACGTCCGTGCTGCTGGACCGTCTGGACGAGGTCGCGGAGCCGCCGGCCGACGGGACGCTCGTGGACCTCGGCTGCGGCTGGGGCCCGATCGCGCTGACCGCGGCGCTGCTGCACCCCGGGATGGAGGTGTGGGCGGTGGACGTGAGCGAGCGGGCCCGGGAGCTCACCGCCGAGAACGCGCGCCGGGCCGGGGCCACGAACGTGCGGGTGGTCGCCCCGGAGGAGGTGCCCGAAGGTCTCGCGGTGGACACCCTGTGGTCCAATCCGCCCATCCGCATCGGGAAGCCGGCGCTGCACGCGCTGCTGCGGGAGTGGACGGCGCGGCTGCGGCCGACGGGCACGGCCGCGCTCGTCGTGGGCAAGAACCTCGGCGCCGATCCGCTCGCGCGCTGGCTCGGGGAGCAGCTGCCCGACCGCACGGTGGGCAAGGCCGCGAGCGCGAAGGGATTCCGGGTGCTGGAGATCGGCCCCGCCCGCTGACCTCCGCGGCGCGATCGGTGACTCCCCTGCCCCTGCCCCCGCCGCTCAGCCGCGGACCAGGGTCGTCCCGTCGGCGACGAGCTGTGCGGGACCGCTGAGGGTCACGTCGCCGTCCTCGATCCAGCCGACTTCGAGGCGCCCGCCCGGCACGTCGACGGTCCAGGGCGCGCGGGAGTCGTCCCCTGCCCGCAGCGCCGCGGCCACCGCGACCGCGGCGACGCCGGTGCCGCAGGAGCGGGTCTCCCCCACACCGCGCTCATGGACGCGCATCGCGACATGGCGCGGGCCGCGCGGGCTGACCAGCTCGATGTTCGCTCCGTCCGCGGGCTCGGGGTCGAGGGACGGGCGCTGCGCGAGGTCGAGCTCGTCGAGCTCGACGTCGTCCGGCAGGAAGGCGACGGCGTGGGGGTTGCCCATGTCGACGTCGGTCGCGGCCAGGCGCAGCCCGGCGATCTCGACGGTGCGGGCCTCGGTCGTCGCATGGGAGGCGCCCATGCCGACCCGCACCTGCCAGGGCGCTCCCGGCTCGGCGGGGCGCTCGAGGATCTCGACGGTGCGCACACCGGCGCGGGTGAGGATCGTGAAGCGGTCTGAGCTCACGTGCCCGACGCGCCGGAGGTGCGCGGCGAGGACACGCACCCCGTTGCCGCACATCTCGGCGATCGAGCCGTCGGCGTTGCGATAGTCCATGAACCACTCGGGGGCATCGGCGGGGAGGTCGATCCCCGCGGTACGGGAGCGGACCGCACGGATCACGCCGTCGCCGCCGATCCCGGCGCGTCGGTCGGCGAGCGCGGCGACGTCCGCGGCCTCGAGCTCGAGCCGGCCGTCGGGGTCGTCGAGGATCACGAAGTCGTTCTCGGTGCCGTGACCCTTGGTGAAGTCGAGAGGAGCGCTCATGGCGCAAGCCTACGACCGGGTCGCCCCCTCCGCCGTGACCTGCGCCTCGATCACGACCAGTGCCTGCTCCAGGAGGGTGGGCGCGGACGTCCGGGTCGCTCCGTGCTCATCGGCCCCGTCGGCACCGGGCCGGTCGGCACCGGCGGCGGCCGGCGCGCTGCCGTCGACGACGCCGGCTGCATCGACGGTGTCAGCAGCATCGACGGTGTCGGCGTCGGCGTCGGCGTCGGCGTCGAGCCAGTGCACGCGCGCGTCGCGCCGGAACCATGTGTCCTGCTTGCGGACCAGCCTGCGGGTCCCGACGATCGTGTCCTGGACCGCCTGCTCGCAGGTCAGCGTCCCGTCGAGCACGGCCAGGCCCTGCTCGTAGCCGATCGCGCGCCGGGCGGTGAGGCCGCGGTCCAGGCCCTGCTCCCGCAGCGCCCGGATCTCGTCGAGCAGTCCGTCCCGGACCATCCGCTCCACGCGGCGGGCGATCCGCTCGTGCAGCGTCGCGCGGTCCCGGCGCAGGCCGATCTGCACCGTGCCGGGATCGGCGTACACCGGCCGGGGCAGGAAGGCGGTGAAGGGCCGGCCGGTGAGGGCGCCCACCTCGAGGGCCCGCACGATCCGCCGCGCATCGCGGGGTCCGATGATCACCGCCGCCTCCGGGTCCTGCGCGGCGAGCTCTCGGTGCATCGACTCGGTGCCCTCCAGTGCGATGCGCCGCTCGAACCGCTCGCGCAGGGCGGCGTCGGTGGGCGGGAACTCGATGTCGTCGAGCACCGCCCGCACGTACAGCCCCGAGCCGCCGACCAGGATCGGGGTCCGCCCTCGGGAGCGGATCCCGGCGATCGCCTCGCGGGCCGCGAGCTGGTAGGCGGAGACGCTCGCCTCCTCCGTGACCTCGAGGACGTCCAGCAGGTGGTGGGGCACACCGGCGCGCTCCTGCGCGGTGACCTTCGCGGTGCCGATGTCCATCCCGCGGTACAGCTGGAGGGCGTCGGCGTTGACGACCTCGCCGTCCAGTCGGCGCGCGAGCGCGATCGCGAGATCGGACTTCCCCGTCGCGGTCGCGCCGACCACGGCGACCAGCGGCGCCCGTCCCGTCGTGCCGACCCGCGCGGGGTCGCGCTCGCTGTGCTCCACGTCCCGCACTCTAGCGGCCGGGCAGTGCCCGGACCGGGGGCAGCGGGACCGGGTGCTGCCGGTCCGGCGCAGGTCCGACGCTGTTCCGGGGCCGATGTGGGGGGTCTCACCGAGGCCCCCGGGGCACATCACCTGCACGCTTCCCGGGCAGAGGGAGTAGGGTGATCCGCGATCCGGGCCCGGAGAGACCGGCCCGGCCCTACGTCCAACTCCTGAGGTGGGAAGTGACTGCACCGAACGAGTCCCCTGCGAAGTCGGACTCGGCCACTGGTCTGGCCCCTGTGACCATGGAGAGGCTCGAGGAGAGCCTCACCCGCCATGGCTATGCCTTCGTCGAGGACGATGAGCATGCGGAGATCGTCCGTGCCCGCTTCGACGACTACCGCTTCCAGTTCATGCTCACCGGGGAGGAGCTCGGCGTGCTGCAGACCCGCGGCCGCTGGAGCCACTCGGTGGACATCTCGCGCAAGGTCGAGATGGTCAAGCTCTGCAACGAGTGGAACATGAACCGCATCTGGCCGAAGGTCTACGTGCGCCGCGAGTCCGAGGGCCTTCTCGGCGTGTACGGCGAGCTGGCCTCGGACTTCCGCGCCGGCGCCCTCGACTCACAGATCGACAGCGCGCTCAAGTGCGGGCTGAGCACCGTGATCGCGTTCTTCCACAGCCTCGAGGAGAGGCTCGGCGCCGAGCTCGACGACCTCGACACCTGAGCCGCTCCGGTCGGCGACCGGACGAGCCGGGGTCCGCGCGATGATTCGCGCGGACCCCGGCTCGTCCGTCGTCGGGCGCCGACGTCGGGCTCAGATGCGGCGCAGGTTCGGCATGCCGAGGGTGACGGGTCCGCTCGGCGCCCCGCCGCCCGACCCGGTGCCGCAGGCGCCTCCCGCGTCCAGGCCCTGCGCTCCCGCTTCCCAGGCGTCCCCGGAGCGGGTGCGGCGCACCGAGAACAGCGGATCGTCCGCGGCGAGCGGCCGGCCGGCCTCGAGCGCGCTGTCGGCGATCAGGTAGTGCGGGGCGGCGTGCGTGACCGTCGCGGTGACGAGGTCGCCGGGCCGCGGCCGCTGCGCCTCGGGGAGATCGGCGGGCAGGGAGAAGTGCACGAGGCGGTGATCCCGGGAGCGGCCGGAGAGCCGACGGGTCTGCGCGTCGCGGTCCCCCTCGCCCTCTGCCACGAGGATCTCCACGCTGCGGCCCTCGAGCCGGAGGTTCTCCTCGTGGGTGATGCGGTCCTGGAGGGCGACGAGGCGCTCGAAGCGCTCCTGCACGACCTCCTTCGGGATCTGGTCGTCCATGGTCGCGGCCGGGGTGCCGGGACGGATCGAGTACTGGAAGGTGAAGGCGCTCGCGAAGCGGGAGGCCTCGACCACCTCGAGGGTGCGGGCGAAGTCGTCCTCGGTCTCACCGGGGAAGCCGACGATGATGTCGGTGGTGATCGCGGCCTCCGGGATCCGGTCACGGACCCGCTCGAGGATGCCGAGGAACTTCTTGGAGCGGTAGGAGCGCTTCATGCGGCGCAGCACGTCGTCGGAGCCGGACTGCAGCGGCATGTGCAGCTGGGGCATGACGTTGGGCGTCTCGGCCATCGCGTCGATGACGTCGTCGGTGAACATCGCCGGGTGGGGCGAGGTGAACCGCACGCGCTCGAGTCCCTCGACGTCGCCGCAGGCACGCAGCAGCTTCGCGAAGGCGCCGCGGTCCCCGAACTCCACGCCGTAGGAGTTCACGTTCTGGCCCAGCAGGGTCACCTCGATCGCGCCGGAGTCGACGACGTCGCGGACCTCGGCCAGGACGTCCCCGGGACGGCGGTCCTTCTCCTTGCCGCGCAGGGAGGGGACGATGCAGAAGGTGCAGGTGTTGTTGCAGCCCACGGAGATCGACACCCATGCCGCATAGGCGGACTCGCGCCTCGTGGGCAGGGTCGAGGGAAACACGTCCAGCGACTCGAGGATCTCGACCTGCGCCTCGGCGTTGTGGCGGGCGCGGTCCAGCAGCACCGGCAGGGACCCGATGTTGTGCGTGCCGAAGACGACGTCGACCCAGGGGGCGCGCTCGACGATCGCGGCGCGGTCCTTCTGCGCGAGGCAGCCGCCGACGGCGATCTGCATGCCCGGGTTGGCGTCCTTGCCGGGGCGGAGCCCGCCGAGGGTGCCGTAGAGCTTGTTGTCCGCGTTCTCCCGCACCGCGCAGGTGTTGAACACGATCACGTCGACCTCGCCGCGTCGCGGGTCCGCGTCCTGCGGGGCGGCGGTGTACCCGGAGTCCTCGAGCATGCCGGTCAGCCGCTCGGAGTCGTGCACGTTCATCTGGCAGCCGAAGGTCCGCACCTGGTAGGTGCCGCGCTGCGGGGCGGGAGCGGTGAGAGACATAGTGGTCCCAGGGTACGGCGCATCGCGTGCACGGGCCCTGCCCCGCGCGGCGTGATCCCTCCCCCATCGCCGCTCCCGACCCTCCTGCCAAGGTCACAAGATCATGACGGTGGCGCCCGTCGCGTGGGGCGACGGGAGCGGGTGCCCTAGCGTGCCGGTATGACGCACAGCACTCCGGGTCCCGCGGGCGGCGACTCCCCGCGCTCGCGGCCCCTCGTCCAGCTCGCCGGGGTGCAGAAGCACTTTGGTGACCTGCACGTCCTGAAGGACATCGACCTCGAGGTCTCCGCGGGCGAGGTCGTGGTGGTGCTGGGCCCCTCCGGCTCGGGCAAGTCGACGCTGTGCCGCACGATCAACCGGCTCGAGACGATCGACGAGGGCGAGATCCGGATCGACGGGACGGTGCTGCCCACCTCCGGCAAGGGGCTCGCGGCGCTGCGCTCCGAGGTGGGGATGGTGTTCCAGTCCTTCAACCTCTTCGCCCACAAGACGGTGCTGCAGAACGTGACCGTCGCGCCGATCAAGGTCAAGGGCGTCCCGCGCGGCCGCGCGGAGGAGGACGGGATGGCGCTGCTGGAGAGGGTGGGCGTCGCCGATCAGGCGGACAAACTCCCCGCCCAGCTCTCCGGCGGCCAGCAGCAGCGCGTCGCGATCGCGCGCTCGCTCGCCATGAAGCCCAAGGTGATGCTCTTCGACGAGCCCACCTCCGCCCTGGACCCCGAGATGATCAGCGAGGTCATCCAGGTGATGACCGACCTGGCCAAGGAGGGCATGACGATGATCGTGGTCACCCACGAGATGGGCTTCGCCCGCCGCACCGCCGACCGGGTGGTGTTCATGGACTCCGGCCGGATCGTCGAGGTGCGCGAGCCGGAGGCCTTCTTCTCCGCCCCCGAGACCGACCGTGCCAAGGACTTCCTGGGCAAGATCCTCCACCACTGACCCTTCCCTCCTCCCGACCGACCGTCGCGGGCGGCAGCGCCGCGGCCCGGACCCGATCCCGCATCACCCGACCGAAGGAGAACACCATGGCCAGCCCCCTGAACCGTCGCCTCTTCCTCACCGGCACCGTCGGCGCCGCCGCGACCCTGGGCCTCGCCGCCTGCGGCGGTGGGTCCGGAGGCGGCGAGCCCGAGGTCGCCGAGGTCGACACCGCCGACTTCCCCGAGGGCTCGACGATGGCGACTCTCGCCGACGCCGGCCGGATCACGATCGGCACCAAGTTCGACCAGCCCCTGTTCGGGCAGGCCGGGCCCGACGGGGATCCCGTCGGCTTCGACGTCGAGATCGGGAAGATCCTCGCCGGCGCCCTCGGCATCGACGCGGAGAACATCGACTGGGTCGAGACCGTCTCCGCCAACCGCGAGCCCTTCATCGAGAACGGGCAGGTGGACCTGGTCGTCGCGACCTACACCATCAACGACACCCGCAAGGAGGTCGTGGACTTCGCGGGCCCGTACTACGTGGCCGGCCAGGCGCTGATGGTGCTGGTGGACAACGAGGACATCACCGGCGAGGACTCCCTGGCCGGGAAGAAGGTCGCCTCGGTCGAGGGCTCCACCCCGGCGCAGTACATCATCGACAACCACCCCGATGCGGAGCTGGTCAACTTCGACACCTACTCCAACTGCGTCACCGCGCTCATCAACGGCCAGGTCGACGTGGTCACCACCGACAACGTCATCCTCGCCGGCTTCGTCGAGTCCGATCCGGACAACCTCAAGCTCGTCAACGACGGGGAGACCTTCACCGAGGAGCCCTACGGGGTGGGCCTGGCCAAGGACGACGACGACTTCCGCACCTTCCTCAACGACACCCTGGAGGCCGCCTACGAGGACGGCACCTGGGCGGAGGCCTGGGAGGGCTCGGCCGGGGCGGTGCTGCCCACGCCGGAGCCGCCTGCCGTGGACCGGTACTGATCCCGGGGGCGCGGACCGGTCCGGTCCGCGCCCTTCCCGCCCTCACCCCGAGCACCGCGCCGGCCCGACGCCGCGCGGGCCGACGCCCCGCCAGGAGCCTTCATGGGAACCTTCGTCATCGAGCGCGAAATGCTGTGGAACGCCTTCAGCACGACGCTCTCCCTCGCGGTGGTCTCCGGTCTCGCCGCCCTCGTGCTCGGCACGGTCGTGGCGGGGCTGCGGGTCTCCCCCTACCGGCCGCTGCGCCTGGTCGCCACCGCGTACACGGAGTTCCTGCGCAACACCCCGCTGACGATCGTGTTCTTCTTCTTCGTCTTCGTCACCCCCTCGATCGGCTTCGCCTTCGACTACCGCACCGCCGCGACCGTAGCCCTGACCTGCTACACCTCGGCCTTCGTCGCCGAGGCGGTGCGCTCGGGCATCAACTCCGTGGCCGTGGGCCAGGCGGAGGCGGCGCGTTCGCTGGGCATGTCGTTCCGGCAGAACCTCCTGATCGTCGTGCTCCCCCAGGCCTTCCGCACCGCGATCCCGCCGCTGATCAGCGTGCTCATCGCGCTCGTGAAGAACACCTCGGTCGCGGGCGCCTTCGGCGTGTTCGAGCTGTTCGCGATGTCGAGACGGCTGACCAACGTGTATTCGGCGGACGTCATCGCGATCCTGCTCGGCGTGGCGCTCTTCTATCTCGTCATCTGCATCCCGCTGGGCCAGCTGGCCGGGCGCCTCGAACGGAAGGTGGCGTTCGCGCGATGAGCAGCAGCGGCCCCGTGCTCTACGACGTCGCCGGCCCCGAGGAACGGGCGCGGGAGCGGCGCATCTCGATCGTCCTCGCCCTGCTCCTTGTGCTGCTCGGCGGAGGCCTGATCGCCCTGCTCGCCCGCAACGGCGCGTTCAACGATCGCTGGCTGGTGCTGGTGGACGTGCCGACGAACTTCGCCGGCTACGAGACGCGTCACGTGTGGCAGGCGGTGTTCCGGGGCCTGCTCAACACCCTGACCGCGGCCGCCATCGCACTGCCGCTCGCGGCGCTGCTCGCGCTGGTGCTGGTGTCGCTGCGCTCCTCGTCCCTCGCCCCGGTGCGCTGGCTGGTCATCGCGATCACGGAGTTCTTCCGCGGCCTGCCGGTGGTGCTGGTGATGTTCTTCGGGATCCTCGTGCTGCCGGGGGCGACGCAGCTCATCGCGGTCGTGTTCGGGCTGACGCTCTACAACGCGGCGGTGTTCGCGGAGATCCTGCGTGCCGGGATCGCGGCCCTGCCCAAGGGGCAGACGGAGGCTGCCGAGTCCCTGGGCATGGGATCCTTCCTCACCTACCGCGACATCCAGCTGCCGCAGGCGGTGCGGATGATGATGCCCTCGCTGATCGCGCAGGGTGTGGTGCTGGTGAAGGATTCCTCGCTCGGCTACATCGTGGGCTATGCCGAGCTGCTGCGCAGCGTGAGCCGGGTCGCGGATGCGCTGACCAATGCGCAGTACCTGCTGCCGCTGCTGACGGTGGGGGCGGCGGTGTACATCGCGCTGAACATCGGCCTGTCGCGCCTGGCCGTGTGGGTGCAGCGTCGCAGCAGCTTCGCGCGACGCGCCCCGGCCCGGGTGGTGGGCACTCCCCCGATGCCCTGACGGTGTCGCCGCCGCGGAAGCGCGGCGGGCGATGGTCACGGGGCCGGCCGTCGACGGTCCGCGCGCCGAGCACGACGGCCAGGGCTTCAGGCGGCGGGGTCCTCGACCGCGGCGCGCAGCTCCCCGGCGATCACGTGGACGGCGAGGTCTCCCGGATAGCCCTTGCGGGTCAGGAGCGCGTCGAGGCGGCGGGAGAGCCGACGGCGATGGCTGCCGTCGCGCTCGGTGCGCAGGCGCTCCCGGTCGCGCAGGTCGATGCGGGAGCGGACGAGCTCGCGGCAGCGCCGCTCCTCATCGCCCTCGTCGGTCTCGAGCGCCGCTTCGATGTGGGCGGGATCCACTCGACGGGACTCGAGCTCGCGACGCAGCGCCTCGTCCCCGAGGGCGCGCAGGGCGCGCCGCTGCTGGACCCAGTCCCGGGCGAAGGCGGCGTCGTCGATCAGCCCGGCCCGGCCGATGCGGGCCATCGCCTCGTGGGCGACGTCCGCCGGGACCTCCCGCTCGGCCAGTCGCCGACGCATCTCCCCCTCGGAGCGGCGCCGCATCGACAGCAGACGCATCAGGTACCGGCACTCGTGCACGACGGCCTTCTCTCGCGCGCGCTGCTCCTCGCTCGCCTCGGGACGGGGCCGCTCGAGGATCTCCCGGGTGCGGGCGGCGAGCCGGGCCCGCACCGGATCCGGCGCATGCCCCCGAGGCGACCCGTCGTCGGAGCCGCCGCCGGGGTCTCCGACGGGCATGCCGGCGGCGCCGACGACCCGTGGGTCGTCGGCGCCGCCGCGAGCGTGCTGCACGGACATCGCTCAGATGGTCGCGGGGACGTCCTCGTCGAGGAACTCGTCGTCACCGAGCACGCCCTCTGCGAGCACGTCCTCGACCTCGGGGGCCGCCTGCTCGGCGGCGTACTTCCCGACCCCGAGGGTGCGCAGGATCTTCTCCTCGATCTCCGCGGCGAGGTCCGGGTTGTCCTTGAGGAACTGGCGGGAGTTCTCCTTGCCCTGGCCGAGCTGGTCCCCCTCGTAGGTGAACCAGGCGCCGGACTTGCGGACCACGCCGTGCTCGACCCCGAGGTCGATCAGACCACCCTCGCGGGAGATGCCCTCGCCGTAGAGGATGTCGAACTCGGCCTGCTTGAAGGGCGGGGCCATCTTGTTCTTGACGACCTTGACGCGGGTGCGGTTGCCGACCGCGTCGGAGCCGGACTTCAGGGTCTCGATGCGGCGGATGTCCATGCGGACCGAGGCGTAGAACTTCAGCGCCTTGCCGCCCGTGGTCGTCTCGGGGCTGCCGAAGAACACGCCGATCTTCTCGCGCAGCTGGTTGATGAAGATCGCGGTGGTGCCCGAGGAGGACAGCGCGCCGGTGAGCTTGCGCAGCGCCTGCGACATGAGACGCGCCTGGAGGCCGACGTGCGAGTCGCCCATCTCGCCCTCGATCTCGGCCTTGGGCACGAGCGCGGCGACCGAGTCGACCACGACGATGTCCAGCGCGCCGGAGCGGATGAGCATGTCCGTGATCTCGAGGGCCTGCTCACCCGTGTCCGGCTGGGAGACCAGCAGGGCGTCGGTGTCGACGCCGAGCTTCTTGGCGTACTCCGGGTCCAGCGCGTGCTCGGCGTCGATGAACGCGGCGATGCCGCCGTTGCGCTGCGCATTGGCGACGGCGTGCAGGGCGACGGTCGTCTTGCCCGAGGACTCGGGGCCGTAGATCTCGACGATGCGACCGCGGGGCAGGCCGCCGACGCCGAGGGCGGCGTCCAGCGCGACCGAGCCGGTGGGGATCACCTCGACGGGCGGACGGGTGTCGTCGCCCAGTCGCATGATCGATCCCTTGCCGAACTGGCGGTCGATCTGGGCGAGCGCGTTGTCGAGCGAGGAGCCGCGATCCTTCGCGGCGGACTTCGGTGCGGACTTCGATGCAGCCATGGGGTGTTCCTTCCTGAGGGCCGGGTGAGCCGACGTGGTGACCTTGCGGCCACAGTAGGCGCCGACCCCGACATTCGCGGCTGCCCCGTGGCCCCTGTGGATGACGGGGCGCTGGGGAGGAGAGGTGCTGAGACGGGCACGATGCCCGGGGACCGACGGACACAGACTACCGAACAGACGTTCGAAGACAAGTCGATCGGGGGCGTGTCGCACCGTGTGATCCCCGGCGCTCGCCGGGCCCTCCCCGGCGAGGGCGGGCGGCCGTCGGCCCGGCGGGAGGGAGAGATGCTGTCAGCGTCGTCGCTGCTCGAGGGGGATCTCCCAGCGGGAGGACTCGGGGACCTCCATCGCATCGCACAGCGCGGTCCACACCGCACGCACGGCGACCCCGCGCTCGAGGGCCTCGGCGGCGCTCAGGCCGCCGACCTCCTCGAGCACGAGGTCGTGGGTGTAGGTGCGGGCCAGCGACGGGCCGAACACGTGATCGGCCAGTTCGGAGAACTCGCTGCGGCGCACCTCAGCTGGCGCCGACCAGCGGCGCGGTGCCGTCGGCGAGGCCCTCGGGCACGGTGTCCGGGATCGTCACGCGCTCGGCGACCGCGATGCGGTCCGACACCTCGCGCAGCACGAAGGACAGCGGAAGACCGAGGGCGTCGGTCACGGAGACGAGCAGCTCGCTCGACGCCTCCTTCTGCCCGCGCTCGATCTCGCTGAGATAACCCAGCGAGACGCGCGCGTCGGAGGACACCTGGCGCAGCGTGCGGCCCTGGGCGCGGCGCGCGTCTCGCAGCACGTCCCCCAGCTCCTGGCGGAACAGGATCATGGACCTTCCTCCCTTCCTCTGACTCTGGATGAACTTCTCATGCACCTCTGGGATGCGGTACGTCGTCGTCATCACGAACAGCCCAACGCGCTTCCCCGCGAGAGTGTTCCCCAGAGTGTAGTGGGCCACTGCCGTGGGTTCGCTGGGGATGTGCACGGCGGACGCTGGGGAGGAGAGGAGCGCGCCGCTCGCGCTGATCAGGCCTCGGACGACGACGAGAGCTCGTGAGCCAGCTCCTCGAGCGCCGCCTGCACCGCGAGGGCCCGGACGGCGGCCCTCCCACCGCTGAGACGGACCTCACGGGTGCGGGTGGGCCTCCCGCGGCCGGCGATGCCCAGGTGGACGGTGCCCGCGGGCACGCCCCGCGCATCCGGTCCCGGTCCGGCGACGCCGGTGGTGGACACGGCGAGGTCCGCGTCGTACAGCCGCTGCGCGCCTTCGGCCATGGCCGCGGCGACCTCCGCGGTCACCGCGCCGGTGCGCTCGAGCAGCGCGGCGTCCACCTCGAGCAGCCTGGTCTTCGCCTCGTAGGAGTAGCAGGCCGCGCCCCCGACGACCACGTCGCTCGCGCCCGGCACGTCGACGAGCCGGGCGACCACGGCGCCGGCCGTCAGCGACTCGGCGGTGGCCAGGGTCCAGCCGCGCTCCCGTGCCGCGGCGATCACCGCGTCGGCGTCCACCGCGTCGGCCTCCGCGACGCCGGCGTCAGCGGCGTCGGCGTCAGCGGCGTCAGCGTCAGCGGCGTCAGCGACGCCGGCGTCCGCGGCGGGGCCGAACGGCACGGCGGGGCCGTTCACGCGCCCGCCGCTCCCCCGGCGAGCGCCTCACGGCGCAGACGCAGGCCGTCCTTGAGGTTCACGATCCCGGACCAGACGGTCAGGACCACGGCGAGCAGCACCAGGGCCAGGCCGATCCAGCGCGCCGGCTCCCACCACAGCTCGAAGGGGATCAGGCAGAAGGTGATCGCGATCGACTGCACCATGGTCTTCGCCTTGCCCGCCATGTTGGCGGGCAGCGCCCCGTACTTCAGGATGGTGAAGCGCATGATCGTGATCCCGAACTCGCGCACCAGGATCAGCACCGTCATCCACCACGGCACGTACTCCCAGACCGAGAGCATGATCAGCGCCGCGCCGGTGATCGCCTTGTCCGCGATCGGGTCCATGATCTTCCCGAAGTCGGTGATCAGATTGCGGCTGCGCGCGAGGTGCCCGTCGACGAAGTCGGTGATCATCGCGATCACGAACACCGCCGCGACCAGCAGGCGGCCCGGCACCGTGTCCGGGTAGAGGATCGCGAGCACCACCAGCAGCGGCACCATCACGCAGCGCAGCATGGTGAGGATGTTGGCGATGTTCCACAGCGGGACCTCGGCCTCGGGCTTCGTGGTCATCGGTGCTCCTGGGATGCGGCGGGACGGTGGTGCGGGGGTCGACGGGTCGGGCGGGACGCTCAGCGGCCGGTGAGGCTCCAGGCGTCCTCGCTCTCCTCGTCGTCCTCGTCGTAGTAGTCGACGGCGGGCTCGGAGCCGTCATCGGCGAGAGGATCGCCGCCGTAGCGGTCCGAGCTCCCCGCACCCACGGCCTCGGGCTGCTCGGGCTCGAGGTCGACGGCCTGATCGGCGCCGTAGGGCTCGTCTCCCTCCCCGCCGGGAGCCTCCTCGCCGCGGATGCGGGCGATCGCGGTGCCGAGCTCGTCGGGATGGACCAGCACGTCACGCGCCTTCGAGCCCTCGGAGGGGCCGACGATCTCGCGCGACTCGAGCAGGTCCATGAGCCGGCCCGCCTTCGCGAAGCCGACCCGCAGCTTGCGCTGCAGCATCGAGGTCGAGCCGAACTGGGTGGTGACCACGAGCTCCGCGGCCTGCAGCAGCACCTCGAGGTCGTCGCCGATGTCGTCGTCGATCTGCTTCTTCTCCGCGACGACCGCGACATCCTCGCGATAGTTCGGCTTCATCTGGGTCTTGACGTGGTCGACGACCTTGTGGATCTCCGACTCGTTGACCCACGCGACCTGGACGCGCATCGCCTTCGCTTTGCCCATCGGGTGGAACAAGGCATCGCCCTGGCCGATCAGCTTCTCGGCGCCAGGGGTGTCGAGGATGACGCGGGAGTCCTGCAGCGAGGAGGTCGAGAAGGCGAGACGGCTCGGCACATTGGCCTTGATGATGCCGGTGACGACGTCCACGGACGGGCGCTGAGTGGCGAGGATCAGGTGGATCCCCGCAGCGCGGGCCAGCTGGGTGATGCGCTGGATCGAGGCCTCGACGTCGCGGGGCGCGACCATCATGAGGTCCGCGAGCTCGTCGACGACCACCAGCAGGTACGGGTAGGGAGCCAGGCGTCGCTCGCTCCCGGCGGGCACCTGCACCTCCCCTGCGCGCACGGCCTTGTTGAAGTCGTCGATGTGCTTGAACCCGAAGGCGGCGAGGTCGTCGTAGCGGGCGTCCATCTCCTTGACGACCCACTCGAGCGCCTCGGCGGCCTTCTTGGGGTTGGTGATGATCGGGGTGATCAGGTGCGGGATGCCCTCGTAGATGGTGAGCTCGACCCGCTTGGGGTCCACGAGCACCATCCGCACCTCCTCGGGCGTGGCCCGCATGAGGATCGAGGTGATCATCGCGTTGACGAGGCTCGACTTGCCGGAACCGGTGGCGCCCGCGACCAGCATGTGCGGCATCTTGGCGAGGTTCGCGACGACGTAGCCGCCCTCGACGTCCTTGCCCACGCCCATGACGAGCGGGTGCTCGTTGCGGCGGGCGACCTGGCTGCGCAGCACGTCGCCGAGGGCGACGGTCTCGCGGTCGGCGTTGGGGATCTCGATGCCGATCGCCTTCTTGCCGGGGATCGGCGAGAGGATGCGCACGTCGGAGCTGGCCACGGCGTAGGAGATGTTCTTGTCGAGCGCCGTGACCTTCTCGACCTTGGTGCCCGGGGCGAGCTCGACCTCGTAGCGGGTGACCGTCGGACCGCGGGAGAAGCCCACCACCTCGGCGTTGACGTTGAACTGCTCGAAGACCTCCTCGAGGGCGCTGACCACCTGGTCGTTGGCCTCGGAGCGGGTCTTGTGCGGGGGCCCCTCGAGCAGGAAGGAGGACTCCGGCAGGGTGTAGACGACGTCGCCGGCGAGCTCGAGCTGCTCGCCGGCGCGGGGCAGGTCGCCCATCGGCGGCGGCACGAGATCCGGCTTCTCGGCGGCCTTCTCCTCCGCTGCGGCGGACTTGGCGGGGGTCTTCTTCGCGGGCATCGGAGCGGTGCGGTCCCCGCCGGGGGCTCCCTTCGCGGGCAGCGCGGCGGTCGGCTCGCCGTCCCCGCCCGGGAAGGTCTTGGCGCGCTGGTTCTCGTCCTCGATCACGTCGAAGACCTCGGTCGCATCCTCCGGGGCGCCGCGGCGCGGGCCGCGGCCCTTCTTCCGGGTGCCCGTGCGGCCCTCCTCGGCGACGCCCTGCTCGAAGGCCTCGTCGCCGGCGTAGCCGAAGCCCTCGTGATCGCGCTCGGCCTCCGCGGCCTCGGCGGCCTCCGCCTTCTCCTTGCGGGTGCGGCGGCGGCCGCGGGCGGCGGGCTGGGCCGCGGTCTCCTGCTCGTGCACCGCGGGGTCGACCCGGCGCGGGCGGAGACCGAAGGCGACGCGCTCCTCGTCCTCCTCCTCGCTGCGCCCGACCATCACGTCGTACACGCCGCGCAGGCGGGAGGGGATCGACTCGACCGGCGTCGCGGTGAGCACCAGGATCCCGAAGGCGATGAGCGCGGAGTGGATGATCACCACGGCCATCGGCGGCAGCAGCGCCTCGAGCGGCGCGGCGGCGAGATAGCCGAGCACGCCGCCGCCGCGGGCGAGGGCGTCGATCCCGTCGGCCGGGGCGGGGAGCCGGGCCGAGACCGAGGCGATCGCGGAGATCGCCGTGAGCAGCACGGCGATCCCGAGGGAGATGCGGGTGTTGGCACGCACCTGGTCGGGGCGGCGGAACATCCGCAGCGCCCACCCGGCGGCCAGCAGCGGGATCACCATGGAGGAGATCCCGAAGGTGCCGGCGACCACGGTGTGCACGGCCCCGAGCACCGGGCCGGCGGACTGCCACCACTCGACGACGGCGACCAGCGCCGCGATCAGCATCAGGAACAGCGCGTAGCCGTCGCGCCGCTGCTCGGGCGGGACCTCCCAGCGCTGCACCCCGATGCCGCGGACCATGCCGCCGACCATGCGGGCGATCGCCAGATAGCCGGAGCGCACTGCGCGCACCGGCAGAGGAAGCGTCGAGGGGTCGTTCGCCGCGGCCCCCCGGGTCCGGGAGGTGCCGGAGGCCGAGGAGCGGGACGAGCCTTTCGACGCACGTGCGGGGGAAGACGTACGTGTCGCCATGCCCCTGATGGTACATTCCGCCCGCCGCTCGACCGGGGAGGCGACCCGCCCGGCGCCGTCGGCCGGGGCATGGATCACTCCTCCCGTCTCGACACGTGCCCTCCGGAGGAGCGGTGCGGCGTCCTCGTGCGGGACCCCGGGCGAATGGCGGCCGCGCAGGTCATGGGGGCGCCGGTTCCCGGTGACCCCAGGTCCCCACGGCGTCGGGTCCCGACGGCGTCAGGTCTCGACGACGACCGGGATGATCATCGGCCGGCGGCGCAGCCGCTGGCCCACGTAGCGGCCCACGACGCGCCGCATGACCTGCTGGAGCTGGTGGGTGTCACGGCGGTCGGACTGGTCGGCGACGGCCTGCTCGAGCGCCTTGACGATCTCCGGCCGGATCCGCTCGAACACGGCGTCGTCCTCGGCGACGCCGCGGGCGTGGATCTCGGGACCGGCGATCAGCGCCCCGGTCTCGGAGTTGACCACGGCGAACAGCGAGATGAAGCCCTCGTCACCGAGGATGCGACGGTCCTTGAGGTCGGCCTCGGAGATCTCCCCGACGCTCGAGCCGTCGACGTAGACGTAGCCGTTGGGGATCTCGCCGACGACCCGTGCCACGCCGTCCTTCAGGTCGACGACCTGGCCGTCGCGGGCCAACACCACCCGGTCGCTGGGCACGCCCGTCGCCTCGGCGATGCGCCCGTTGGCGATGAGGTGGCGCACCTCGCCGTGGATCGGCATCACGTTCCGCGGCCGGACGATGTTGTAGCAGTACAGCAGCTCGCCCTCGCTCGCGTGCCCGGAGGTGTGCACCTTCGCGCTGCCCTTGTGGACCACCTCGGCGCCGAGCGCCATGAGCCCGTTGACCACGCGGAAGACGGCATTCTCGTTGCCGGGGATGAGGGAGGAGGCGAGGATGACCACGTCGCCCGGTCCGACGCTGACGCGGTGGTCGCGGTTCGCGATCCGGCCGAGCGCCGCCATCGGCTCGCCCTGGCTGCCGGTGCACATGAGCACCACCTGCTCGTCCGGCAGGGAGTCGATCCGCTTGACGTCCACGAGCGTGTCGTCCGGGACGCGGAGGTAGCCCATCTCGGCGGCGATGCCCATGTTGCGCACCATGGAGCGGCCCACGAAGGCGACCTTGCGCGAGTGCGCCGCGGCGGCGTCGAGCACCTGCTGGACGCGGTGGACATGGCTGGAGAAGGAGGCGACGACGATCTTCTGCCTCGCCCGGGCGAAGATCCCGTCGAGCACCGGCCCGATCTCCTGCTCCCCGACGGTGAAGCCGGGGACCTCCGCGTTGGTGGAGTCGGTCATGAACAGGTCCACGCCGGCCTCGCCGAGCCGCGCGAAGGCGCGCAGGTCGGTGATCCTCCCGTCGAGCGGGAGCTGGTCCATCTTGAAGTCGCCGGTGTGCAGCACCGTCCCGGCGGGCGTGGTGACGTGCACCGCGAGCGCATCGGGGATCGAGTGGTTCACGGCCACGAACTCGCAGGCGAAGGGGCCGAAGCTCTCCTCCTGGCCCTCGGCGACGGCGAGGGTGTACGGCCGGATCCTGTGCTCGCGCAGCTTCGCCTCGATGAACGCGAGGGTGAGCTGGCTGCCGACCAGGGGGATGTCGGGCTTGCGGCGCAGGAGATAGGGCACGGCGCCGATGTGGTCCTCGTGCCCGTGGGTCAGGACGATCGCGGCGACGTCGTCGAGCCGGTCCTCGAGCATGTCGAAGTCCGGCAGGATCAGGTCCACGCCCGGCTGGGACTCCTCGGGGAAGAGCACCCCGCAGTCCACGATCAGCAGCCGCCCCTCGACCTCGAGGACGGTCATGTTGCGCCCCACGTCCCCGAGGCCGCCGAGCGGGGTGATCCGCAGGGTGCCGGGGGCGAGCTCCGGGGGCGCGGGGAGGCGATCGGTGAAGGCGGCGGTCATCGGGCTCTCCTCGGCACTCGGGACGGGACGGGTCAGAGCAGGCCGGCGGCGTCCAGCACGGCCGAGAGCTCGCGCAGCTGGGTCGCGTCGGCGGGCAGGAGGGGCCCGCGCATCGTGGCGTGCGGGAGCACGCCCTGCAGGTGCAGGGCAGACTTCGCGGCGACGGCACCGGGCATCCGCCCCATGATCGCCTCGACCACCGGGGCCAGTCGGTGATGGGCCGCTCGCGCGGCGGCGAGGTCGGAGCGGTCCACCGCGTCGACCATCTCCTTCTCGAGGTCCCCGGCGACCTGGCTGACCACGGAGACCATGCCCGCGGCGCCGATCGAGAGCCAGGGCAGGTTCAGGGCGTCCTCGCCGGAGTAGTACACAAGGTCGGTGTGCTCCATGACCAGGGATGCCTGCTGCAGGTCCGCCTTGGCGTCCTTGACCGCGACGATCCGCGGGTTCTCGCCCAGGCGCAGCAGCGTCTCGTAGGCCAGCGGGATCCCGGCGCGGCCGGGGATGTCGTAGAGCATCACCGGCAGCTCGGTCGAGTCCGCGATCGCGGTGGTGTGGGAGATGACCCCGGCCTGGGAGGGCTTGGAGTAGTAGGGCGTGACCACCAGCAGACCGTCGACCCCGACCTCGGCATGCGCGCGGGCGAGGTCGATCGAGTGGGCGGTGTCGTAGGTGCCGACGCCCGCGACGACGGTCGCCCGCTCCCCCACCGCCTCGACCACGGCGCGGGCCAGGTCGATCTTCTCGACGTCGGTGAGGGTCGGCGCCTCGCCGGTCGTGCCGGAGACGACGACCATGTCGTGGCCGTGCCGCACCACATGGGCGGCGAGCTCCTGGGCCGCGTCGAGGTCGACGTGGTGGCCGTCCTCGCTCAGCGGGGTGACCATCGCGGTCCCCACCGCGCCGAACGGTCGCGCGGGGCGCTGGTCGGTGCTGCTCATGGTCTCCTCCAGGGAAAGTGCTGCTGCCCGGATCCTAGTGCAGGACGGAGCATGCTCCGTGCCGTGTCGGCGCGCGTCGGGCCGGTGCGGCGACGTGCGCGGTGCACGACGGCGGGACGCGGCGCCTCAGCGACCCGCCTCGGCGCCGAGGTCGACGAGGATCGCCAGCGGCGTGCGCTGACGGCCCTGGCCGAGAGGGTTGTCGGCGAAGGTCGCCTCGAGGACCTCGTTCGCGGTGGACACGTCGGAGCCCAGCACGTTGCGGCCGATGTCGTTGGCGTCCATCACGACGGTGCCGACGAAGGCGTCGCGCAGCGCGGCGGGGATGTCCGCGCCGCGGATCGCGGCGGAGATCCGTGCGGCGACCGCGTCGGGGTCCTTCGGGGGGAGCTTCGCGGAGACGTTCGAGGGGAAGGCGGAGTACGGGGTGGGACCGTCGATCGCGCGCACGTTCGCGCCGACCACCTCGTAGAACAGGCCTCGCTTGCCGACGACCTTGCCCGCCGCGCCGACGGCGGAGGCCGCGACGACGCGCGGCAGCCCGACCTCGCGGATCGCGAGCTCCATGGTGGTCGGATCGCCCAGGCCGATGCCGGCGGGGGTGCGGGAGACGAAGCGGCTGAGCACCTTCGCCGAGCGGCGCGGCCGGATCTCCCAGGTGAACCAGGAGCGGCCCTGGGTGATCGCGACGATCTTCTCGCTGATCACGAAGTACCAGGGGGCCTGGGCGGGCAGGAGGTCCTCGGGGAGGTCCGCGGCGAAGCGCTCCACGCGCTCGCGCACGAGGGCCTCGACGTCGTCGCCGCGCGCGACGAGCGCGGTCTGCAGCGGGAGGCGGCGCCAGGTGCGGCCGTCGGCCTCGGAGACAAGGTCCAGCTGCTTGCCGTCGTTGGCGACGTAGTCGCTCTTGGGGACGATCTCCTCCTCCGTCGCGGGCTCCGTGTCGACGGCCTCGGGAGCCGGGGCGGCGGCGAGCGCGGCCTCGTCGGCCGAGCCGCCGAGCGCGCGGGTCGCGCCCTCGGCGTCGTCGAAGAAGGTGCGCATCCACAGCTCGACGTTCAGCAGGCGCCAGAACATCAGCGTGCCGTGGTTCTCGGGATGGGCGATGTAGTCGTCGAACAGCGCGAGCACGCTCGGCGCGTCGAAGTAGGGCCGGGAGGCGAAGGAGGCGGACGCGAAGATGTCCCGCAGCTGCGGCGCGATGGAGCGGAACCACTCCCCCTCGGGGGTGGTGAAGCCGATCTTGTTGCGGCGCTTGGAGATCATGTCCGGGAGGATCCCGTCCATCGACTCGCGCAGGATCCGCTTGTTCCAGCCGTCGTGGATGATCGCGGACTCGTCGAGGGAGAACAGGAACTTCAGCAGCTCCTTGTCGACGAAGGGGACGCGGCCCTCGATGCTGAAGCGCATCGTGTTCTTGTCCTCGTAGCGCAGCAGCGAGGGCAGAGAGGCGCGGAAGGTGTCCTCGAGCAGTCGCTCCTTGAGGTCGTCCTGCACGCTGGTGACCTTCTCGCCGGAGTGCTCGGCGACGAAGCCCGAGTTCAGCAGCGCCTCGATCGGGACCGAGGTGCGACCGGAGAACCTGGTGCGGGCGAGCTTGCGGAGGATGTCGCGCGAGCCGACCATCTCGCCGGCGAGCTCCTTGAACCGCTTCTGGCGGCGCAGCTGGCGCAGGTAGACGTAGAAGTACGGGTTGTAGCCGGCCATCATCTCGTCGGCGCCCTGCCCGTCCAGGAGCACGGTGATGTGCTGGCTCGCCTCGCGCATCACGGCGTACTGCGCGTAGGGGCCGGTCGAGATGATCGGCTCCTCCTGGGTGCGCACGAAGTCGTGGAGGTCCTCGAGGAAGGCGCTCGGCTGCGGGTGGATCTTGTGGGCGGCGATCTGGCCGCGGTTCTCCTCCAGCAGCGCGTCGACATAGCGCTCCTCGTCGTTCGAGGAGTTGGGGAAGACGGCCGAGAAGGTGTTCTGCCGCGAGCCGACGGACTCGTAGCCCGCGTCCTCGGGCTGCTCCCGCAGGTGGCGGGCGATGACCGCGGCGACGGCGGAGGAGTCCAGTCCGCCAGAGAGGGAGGTGCCGACCGGCACCTCCGACTGCAGGCGCATCCGCACCGACTCCTGGAAGCGCTCGCGGTACTCGTCCACCACTGCCTGGTCGTAGGGGCGGCTGGGGCGTGCGGCGATCTCGCGCAGCTCCTCCTTCAGGCGGGTGAAGGAGGAGACCTCGGTGCCGTCGGGGCGGATCTCGAGCACCTCGCCGGACATCAGCCGGTGCACGCCCGCGAAGAAGGTGCGGGAGTCGTCGTCCTGGACGCGGAACTTCAGGTAGCGGTAGACGGCGCGGTCGTCCGGCGCGGCCTCGAACGTGCCGGAGGCCAGCAGCGAGCGGATCTCGGAGCCGTAGACCACGCGCGGGGCGGTGCCGGAGTCCGGGGCCCACGAGGGGTCGACGCGGTAGTACAGCGGCTTGATGCCGAAGTGGTCGCGGGCCAGGGTCACGGTGCCGGTGGTCGCGTCGTGGATCGCGAAGGCGAACATGCCGTTGAAGCGGTCGTAGGCGGCGGTGCCCCATTCGGCGTGCGCCTCGAGCAGCACCTCGGTGTCCGAGTCGGTGCGGAAGCTGTGCCCGAGCGCCTCGAGCTCCGCGCGCAGCTCGAGGTAGTTGTAGGTCTCGCCGTTGTAGACGATCGTGTAGCGGCCGTCGGCGGTGGTCATCGGCTGGGCGCCGTGCTCGCGGTCGATGATGGCCAGGCGGCGGTGGGCCAGCCCTGCCTCGCCGTCGACGAAGAGCCCTTCGCCGTCGGGGCCGCGATGGGCCAGGGCGCTGCTCATCCGGCGGGCGATGCCCTCGGTGTCAGCGCCGTATCCGTAGGTGCCGGCGATTCCGCACATTCGACGAGTCCTTTCGAGGGGGACGGCTGCGCTCGCTCTCCGGGCGCTCGCCGCCGTGGCGCGGCGGCGTCGGGGACGCCGGCCGCTCGGGCGCGGGGCGGTCCGGTCGGGCCGCCCAAGGGTATCAACGGGGCCGCGGCCGCCGGAGCAGGCGCGGCACGGGGGTCAGCTTCCGCGGCGAGCGAGCACGAGATCCTCGCCGTCGACCCGGACCTCGAGGTCATCCAGCGACGTGACCAGCGCGTCCGCGAGCGGGGACAGCTCCCCGGCAGGGGTGGTGCTCGTCACCGCGACGGTCCGGGCCCCGGCCGCGATGCCGGAGCGGAGCCCGCCGACGGAGTCCTCGAGCACGATCGTGCGCGAGGGATCGATCCCGAGCCGCTCGGCGCCCAGCAGGTACGGCTCCGGGTCCGGCTTGCCGCGGCTGACCTGGTCCGCGGTGACCATTCCTGCGGGGACGGCGAGGCCGGTGCGGGCCCAGCGGGCCTCGAAGAGGGGGCGGGTGCAGGAGGTGACGATGGTCCAGGTGGCCCGGCCCAGCTGCTCGGCGGCGGCGTCGAGCTCGGCCAGCAGCCGCTCGGTGCCGGGCAGGACCAGGATCCCGTCGACATCGGCCATCTCGAGCTCCTCGATCCGGCGGTGCGCCGCATCGACCTCGTCCTCGGTCGCCTCGGGCAGCACCTGGGCGAGGACCTGGCGGGCGGGCATGCCGTGATGGGCGTGGCCGAACTCGAGGTCGGTGCCGAGCTCGCGCAGCAGCCGGTTCCAGGACCGCTCGACGGCCGGGCCGGAGTCGATCAGGGTGCCGTCCATGTCCAGCAGGAGGGCACCGGTGCGCAGCGGCAGGGCGGTGTCGGGAGCGGAGTCCGGGGAGGCCGTCATGCGGTCAGAATCTCATATCCCCCGACGGACCGTCGGGCGATGTCGGCGCAGGTGATCGTAGAGTGTCGAGCATCATGACCGCCGCAGCCCCTGCTCCGCCGCCGCGCACGGACGCCCCCGGCGCGCGGCTGCGCACGATCCGTCGCACAGGGTTCTCGATCGGCCTGGCGACCGGCCTGTACGGGATCAGCTTCGGGGCGCTGGCGACCGCCTCGGGGCTGGACCTCTGGCAGGCGATGGTGCTCTCGGCCGTGATGTTCACCGGCGGCAGCCAGTTCGCCTTCGTGGGAGTGGTGGGCGGGGGCGGCTCCGCGCTCGGCGCCGCGCTCGCCTCGCTGCTGCTGGGGATCCGCAACACCCTGTACGGGGTGATCCTCGCGCCCTCGCTGCCGCGCGGCGGGGTGAAGGGCGCGGCCCGAGCCCAGCTGACGATCGACGAGTCCGCGGCGCTCGCGGCCTCGGGCACGGACGACGCGGAGCGACGTGCCGGGTTCTGGTCCGCCGGGGTCTGGGTCTACGTGTTCTGGAACCTGTTCACGCTCGCGGGGGCGCTGGCCGGCCAGCACATCGCCGATGCCGCCGCCTGGGGGCTGGATGCCGCGGCGGCGGGGGCCTTCATCGCGCTGCTGTGGCCGCGGCTGCGCAGCGGGGAGGCGGTGGCGATCGCGGGCGTCGCGGCCTTCGTCGCGCTCGTGACGACGCCGGTGCTGCCCGCCGGGCTGCCGGTCCTCGCCGCGGCGCTGGTCGCGGTGGCGGCCGGTCTGCTGCCGAGCGGACGGTCCAGGACGGCTCCTCCCGCGGGCCCGGGGGCAGGCCGCTCCCGCTCGGACGATGGCAGGGAGGAGACCCGATGACCCTGCTGTGGATCGCGGTGATCGCCGCGTCGGCGCTGTCCTTCGTGCAGAAGTGGATCGGCTACCAGGCGCCGCAGGACGTCCTCGAGCGGCCTCGGATCGCACGGATCACGCGCCTGCTGCCGATCGCGCTGCTGGGTGCCCTGGTCGCGACCCAGACCGCGACCAGCGGTGCCGAGCTGGTGCTCGACGCCCGGGTCGCCGGGCTCGGACTCGCGATCGTGCTGCTGGCGCTGCGCGCGCCGTTCCTCGTGGTGGTGATCGGGGCGGCGGCGGCCGCGGCCGCGCTGCGGGCGCTCGGCTGGGCCTGAGCGGCCGGCCCCGAGCACGCAGGTCCGAGACACCCGGCGCCTCGCGCCCGGGCCCGGGCGCTCCCCTCGGCGGCGCGGCTCCCGTCCGCGGCGCGAGGTTCCCGTCAGCGCCGAGCGGCCTCGATCGCGCGGCGGGTCGCCATGCGCGCCCCCTTGCGGTCGCGCAGCGCGTCGTAGGCCAGGGCGAGACGGAACCAGGCCCTCCACTCCTTCTCGCCCCCGTCCTCGACCGCGGTGCGCGCGGCCTCGAACTCGGCCCGCGGGTCCTCCGCATCGGCCTCGGCAGGAGGCGCGTAGCGGGCGGCGAGTCCCCCGGCGGACAGGCCGAAGAGCACCTCCCGCCAGGTCACCCACACGGTCAGGACCAGCAGCACGACGATGCCGAGCGCGAGTCCGAGCCCGAGCCCGCCTCCGGCGCGCACGAAGCCCCAGGCGATCCAGCCCAGGCCCCACACATAGGCGGCGGTGACCAGCAGGAGGAGTCCGACGAACAGCTTCTGTCGCATCCCGGTGCCCGTCCCCGGCCTCAGCCGAGGTCCATGTAGCCGTCCAGGCCCACCGTGAGGCCCGGGTGCGCGGCGACCTTTCGCACGCCCAGGAGCACCCCGGGCATGAAGCTGACCCGGTCGAAGGAGTCGTGGCGCAGCACGAGCTGCTCCCCCACCCCGCCGAACTGCACGACCTCGTGGGCGACCAGGCCCCGCTGGCGAACCGCGTGGACGTGGATCCCGTCGACCACCGCGCCGCGGGCGCCGTCCGGATCCTTCTCGGTCGCGTCGGGGACGGGCCCGAGCTCCGCCTCCGCCCGACCCCGTGCGATCGCGGCGGCGGTGTGCCGCGCGGTCCCCGAGGGGGCGTCGAGCTTGTTCTCGTGGTGCATCTCGATGATCTCGGCGCTGTCGTAGTAGCGCGCGGCGATCTCGGCGAAGCGCATGGCGAGCACGGCGCCGATCGCGAAGTTCGGGGCGATCAGCACGCCCACCCCGTCGGCGCCGGCCAGACGCCCGCGCAGCTCCTCGAGCGCCTCCTCGCTCCAGCCTGTGGTGCCGACGACGGCATGGATGCCATGGTCGACGAGCCAGGCGACGTTCTCGGCGGTCACGGAGGGGACGGTGAGGTCGATCGCGACCTCGGCTCCGGCCTCGGCCACCGCGGAGAGGTCGTCGCCGCGGCCGATCCGGGCCACGAGCTCGAGGTCGTCGGCCTCCTCGACGGCGCGGCAGGCGGCGGCGCCCATGCGGCCGGAGGCGCCGAGCACGGCGACACGGGTGGGGCCGGAGGACGACGAGGTCGGGGCGGAAGCGGGGGTCATGGCAGCTCCTGGAGGTCGTGGCGGTGGAGTGACGGGCGGGGCCGGAGGGGTCCGCGGGGCGGGACGCGCGAGGATCAGCTCTCGGGGCCGACCTCGACCCGGGTGCTGTAGGAATGGGACAGGCGCGCGGCGAGGTCCTGCACCGCGGCGACGTCGACCTCGCCGATCCGGGCGAGGGTCTCGTCCACGCTGGTGTACCGCCCGTGGACGAGCTCGATCGTGCCGAGCCGTCCCATGCGGGAGCTGGTGTCCTCGAGGCCGAGGGCGAAGGAGCCGGTGATCTGGCCCTTCGCCCGCGAGAGCTCGAGCTCGTCGATGCCCGCCTCACCCATGCGGCCGAGCTCCTCGGCGAGCAGCTCGACGACCTGGCCGGTGCGGCCGGGACGGCACGCTGCGTACATCCCGAACAGTCCCGCGTCGCGGTAGCCGGCGCTGAAGGAGTAGACGGTGTAGGCCAGTCCCCGCTCCTCCCGCACGGTCTGGAAGAGGCGGGAGGACATCCCACCGCCGAGCACGGACATCAGCACCGAGAGGGCGTGGCGGTCCTCGCTCAGCGCCGTGAGGCCCTGGCCGCCGAGATAGATGTGGTTCTGCTCGGTGGGCCGGGCGAGGCGGTGCGGGGCGAGCGTCATGACGTCGGCGCCGGTCCCGCCGGCGGGCGCGGCGAGGGCGGAGCGGTCGCGCCGCATGGGCAGGGCGCCCTCTCGCAGGTCCCAGCCCCCGCGGCGCAGGCCCGCGGCGATCAGCGCGGCCAGCTCGTCGTGGTCGATGTCGCCGACGGCGGTGACCACGAGGTTCTCGGGGCGATAGTGCTCGCGGTAGTGGGCGCGGACGTCCTCGATCGTGAGCGCCTCGACACTCGCGGCGGTGCCGCCGACGGGGCGTCCGAGCGCCGTGTCCGGGCCGAGGACCTGGGCGAGGAAGGTCTCGTAGCCGACGTCGTTCGGGTCGTCCTCCGCCATCGCGAGCTCCTCGAGGATGACCTCCCGCTCGGTCGCGAGCGCGTCCTGCTCGAGGACCGAGGCGGTGATCATGTCGGTGAGGACGTCCACGGCCATGGGCACGTCGGCGGAGCGCACGCGCCCGAAGTAGAGGGTGTGCTCCTTGGCGGTGACGGCGTTGGAGTCCCCGCCGACCTCGTCGAAGGCCGTGGCGATGTCCATCGCGCTGCGGCGGCGGGTGCCCTTGAACAGCAGGTGCTCGAGCACGTGCGTGGAGCCGGCGTGGGCGGGGGCCTCGTCGCGGGAGCCGACCGGGAGCCACAGGCCGATGCTCGCGCTGCGCACGCTGCGGTCGGTCTGGGTGAGCAGGCGCACCCCGCCGGGCAGGATGCTGCGGCGCACGCCGGTCGCGGCGTCGAGGATGACATCGGAGGCGGGGTCGTCGTACAGGAGGTCGGAAGGCATCGCTCGATTGTTCCACGGAGAGGACGGGCAGGCGCCGAGCCGTTCGTCACGGCGGCGGCGCGGACGGACGTGAGGAGGGGAGGCGCCCATGACGGACGCCTCCCCTCCTGTGCTCCTCACCCCCCGCGACGCGGGTGCGAGGCACGGATCACTCGGCGGTGGTCTCCTCGGCGGCGACCGAGGCCTCGGACTCGGTCGCCGGAGCGTCCTCGTCCTTCTCGTCCTCGAGCACGGCGAGGGAGATCTTGCCGCGGTTGTCGATCTCGCGGATCTCCACCTCGATCTTCTGGCCGACCTTCGCGACGTCCTCGACGTTGTCGACCCGCTTGCCGCCGTTGAGCTTGCGCAGCTGGGTCACGTGGAGCAGTCCGTCCTTGCCCGGGGTGAGCGAGACGAAGGCGCCGAAGTCGACCACGCGCACGACGGTGCCGAGGTAGCGCTCGCCGACCTCGGGGACCATCGGGTTGGCGATGGCGTTGACCGCGGAGCGGGCCGCCTCGGCCGAGGGGCCATCGGTCGCACCGATGTAGACGGTGCCGTCGTCCTCGATGGTGATGTCGGCGCCGGTGTCGTCCTGGATCTGGTTGATCATCTGGCCCTTCGGGCCGATGACCGCGCCGATCTTGTCGACGGGGATGGTGACCGCGAGCACGCGCGGGGCGTGCGGGCTCATCTCGTCGGGCGCGTCGATCGCCTCGTTGAGGACCGCGAGGATCGCCAGGCGCGCCTCGTGCGCCTGCGACAGGGCTCCGGTGAGCACCGAGGCGGGCAGGCCGTCGAGCTTGGTGTCGAGCTGGATGGCGGTGACGAACTCGGAGGTGCCGGCGACCTTGAAGTCCATGTCGCCGAAGGCGTCCTCGGCCCCGAGGATGTCGGTGAGCGCCGCGTAGCGGGTCTCGCCCTCCACCGTGTCGGAGATGAGCCCCATCGCGATGCCGGCGACCGGGGCGCGCAGCGGCACGCCGGCGTTCAGCAGCGAGAGGGTCGAGGCGCAGACGGACCCCATCGAGGTCGAGCCGTTGGAGCCGAGTGCCTCGGAGACCTGACGGATCGCGTAGGGGAACTCCTCGCGGCTGGGCAGCACCGGCGTGATGGCGCGTTCGGCGAGCATGCCGTGGCCGATCTCGCGACGCTTCGGGGAGCCGACGCGACCGGTCTCGCCGGTGGAGTAGGGCGGGAAGTTGTAGTGGTGGATGTAGCGCTTGCGGTCGACGGGCCCGAGGGAGTCGATCTGCTGCTCCATCTTGAGCATGTTCAGCGTGGAGACGCCCAGGATCTGGGTCTCGCCGCGCTGGAACAGGGCCGAGCCGTGGACCCGCGGGAGCACCTCGACCTCGGCGGAGAGCGCGCGGATGTCGCGCAGGCCGCGGCCGTCGATGCGGACGCCCTCGGTGAGGACCTTCTTGCGCACGACCTGCTTGGTCAGGGCGCGGAAGGCGCCGGAGACCTCGCTCTCGCGACCCTCGAGCTGCGCGCCCTCGGCGGCGAGCTCGGCGGTGACCTCGCCGAGCAGCTGCTCGGTGCGCTCCTCGCGCTCGGTCTTCGCGGCGATCGACATGACCTCCGCGAGGCGCTCGGTCGCGGCGGCCTCGACGATGCCGTAGGCGTCCTCCTGGTGGTCCAGGAACAGCGGGAACTCACGAACGGGCTTCGCGGCCTTCGCGGCGAGCTCCTGCTGCGCCACGCACAGGCTGCGGATGAAGACCTTGGCGGCCTCGAGGCCCTCGGCCACGACGGCCTCGGTGGGGGCGATCGCGCCCTGCTCCTTGATGAGGGTCCAGGCGTTGTCTGTGGCCTCGGCCTCGACCATCATGATCGCGACGTCGTCCTCCACGATGCGGCCGGCGACGACCATGGAGAACACGGCCTCGTCGAGCTGGGAGAAGGTCGGGAAGGCGACCCACTGGCCACCGCCCTGCGCATCGGGCATGAGCGCGATGCGCACGCCGCCGATCGGGCCCGAGAAGGGCAGACCGGAGATCTGGGTGGAGGCGGAGGCGCCGTTGATGCCGACGACGTCGTAGGCGTCCTCGGGGTTGCAGGCCATGACCGTCAGGACGATCTGGACCTCGTTGCGCAGGCCCTTGACGAAGGCCGGGCGCAGCGGACGGTCGGTGAGACGGCAGGCGAGGATCGCGTCGGTGCCGGGACGGCCCTCGCGGCGGAAGAACGAGCCGGGGATGCGTCCCGCGGCGTACATCCGCTCCTCGACGTCGATGGTGAGGGGGAAGAAGTCGAAGTGGTCCTTCGGCTTGTTCGACACGGCGGTCGCCGAGAACACCATGGTGTCGTCGTCGAGGTAGACGGACACGGCGCCGGCGGCCTGCTGGGCGAGCCGACCGGTCTCGAAGCGGACCTCGCGACGGCCGTAGGCGCCGTTGTCGATGACGGCGGTGGTGGCGGTGATTTCAGGGCCTTCCATGGCCATGGGGGATCTCCTTGGTAGAGGGGTGCCCCAGCCGGTGCGGCCTTCGTCAGTCACCCGCGGGCTCCGGGCGGGACCGGGGTCTCCGGTCGCCCGATCCGCAGGTCACTGCCGAGGACCGAACCTGGTCGGGGGCGGACATACGACACCGCCGCCCGCCCTGGGGGCGAGCGGCGGCGTGGATCACCGGCGGATGCCGAGGCGCTTGATCAGCGCACGGTAACGCTCGATGTCTGCTTCCTGGAGGTACTTCAGGAGGCGCTTGCGCTGGCCGACCAGCAGCATCAGACCGCGGCGCGAGTGGTGGTCGTGCTTGTGGGTCTTGAGGTGCTCGGTCAGGTAGGTGATGCGGTGGGTGAGCAGCGCGATCTGGACCTCGGGCGAACCGGTGTCGCCCTCGCCGGTCGCGTACTCCGAGATGATCGCCTGCTTGGTGGCGGTGTCGAAGGCCATACTGGTTCTCCTCAGGTCGTTGCGCGGCGCGCCGGGGCCTGCTGCCCCGGGCTCTTCCGACGAGCGCGCCCCCGCGCGCACCTCACCCAGGGGGTCGGTGCGTGGTCCGGGGGCGGAGCGCTCTCCGCGGCCGATATGACGGCGCGAGCAGGATATCAGGGGGTCTGCTCGCTCCGGGAGCGCTCGGCGGCGAGAGTGCGGCGGGTCACCTCGACGTCCTCGGACATCTGCGCGACGAGCGCGTCCACGGAGTCGAACTTCAGGGTGGGTCGCTGGAAGTCGACGAACTCGAGTCGCACGGTGTCGCCGTAGAGATGGAGGTCGTGGGCGCCGTGGACGTAGGCCTCGACGGTGCGGCGGGGGGCGCCGTCGGCCTCGAAGGTGGGGTTCGTGCCGATGGAGATCGTGGCGGGGGCGCCGGTCAGCGGCTCGTCCCCCGCATGGGAGGGGTCCTGCGCGGTCACCGTCGCACAGCCCGCGTAGACGCCGTCGGCGGGGATGAGGCCCTCCGGCGCGGGGCCGAGGTTCGCGGTGGGGAACCCGAGCTCGCGGCCCCGGCGGAAGCCGTGATGGATCACGTCGGTGACGGTGTGCAGCCGGCCCAGCGCCTCGTTCGCCGCGCGCACGTCCCCGGCGAGGAGGTCGCGACGGATCCCGGAGGAGGAGAGACGTCCGGTGCCGGCGCCCTCCGGGCCGAGGTCCGGGGCGGTGACGACCTCGAAGCCGTAGGCGCGCCCGAGCTCGCGCATGGTGTCGATGTCCCCGGCGTTGGCCCGTCCGAAGAGGGCGTCCTCGCCGAGCACGACGCACTTCGCACGCAGCCCCTCCACCAGGAAGATCCGCACGAAGTCCTCCGGGGAGTGCTGGGCGAAGTCGAGCGTGAACTCGAGGTCCAGCACGCCGTGCATCCCTGCGAGCAGCAGCAGCAGCCGGTCGCGGTCCGCGTGCCCGGTCAGCAGCGGAGTCGCCTCCGGGGAGCCCATGACGTGGCGGGGATGCGGCCAGAAGGTCAGCGCCACGGGGCTCAGGGAGCGCGCCTCGGCGTGATGGCGCAGCTGGTCCAGCACGAAGCGGTGCCCCCGGTGGACGCCGTCGTAGTTCCCGATCGAGACCGCGGTCTCGCCGAGCTCGGCGGGCACCTCCTCGACGGAGTGCCAGATGGGGAGGCGGGTCACGACGCGCTCAGGTCCTTCCGATGCCGGGTGCGGTCCGCGCACCCGCGCCGTGCGGCCCCGGGTGCGAGGTGCGGCGGCGGGTTCGCCGGAGGACACTGTAGCGCTCGCCGCCCCGTGCTCCGGGGCACGCTCCTGGGCGCGCCCTGGGCCGCAGGTGTTGCAGAGCTGTGACGAACCTCGGCCGGAGCATCGTGGTAGTGCGAGGGGCGCTCCGTTATTCTCGGACCGAAGGCGGCGCCGGGGAGGGACCCCTGTGCCCTCCGGCGGCAGCCGAGGGCGGGCACGACGGCCGCCGAGAACGGATCTGGATCCATGACGAACGTGACCGATACGGCCCCGGGGGGCCGCAGCCGTCGCCGGGTCGCACTGATCCTGGTGGCGATCGTCGCCGTGCTCGCCGTGGTCCTCACCGGCGGGGCGCTGGCCTACGCCAAGCAGTTCGAGGGTCGCGCGCTGCCGGGCACCACGGTGCTCGGCCAGGACGTCTCCGGGAAGACTCCCGAGGAGATCACCGCCCTCGTGACCGAGCACGGCGAGTCCGTCGCGGTCTCCGTGACCGCCGGCGAGCAGCAGCTCGAGGTGCCGCTCGCGGAGCTCGGCGTGAGCGTCGACTCCGCCGCGACCGCCGCCGCGGCCGTGGACAGGGACGACTCCCTGCCCGCCGTGATCTCCTCCACCTGGTCCGGCGAGCACGCCGTGGAGCCGGTCGTCGAGGTCGACGAGGCCGCGGTGGCCGAGTTCGCGAAGGGCCTGGTCCCCGAGGATATGACCACGCCGGTCGACGCGCAGGTGGTCTTCGACGAGGAGGCGCAGAGCTGGAACGTCGAGCCCGGCCGCAACGGCCAGGGCGTGGACCCGCAGCCCCTCGTCGACGCCGTGAAGACCCAGGCCCCGGCCCTGGAGAGCTTCTCCGTGGAGCAGCCGATCCAGGAGATCGCCCCTGCGATCACCACCGAGGAGGCCGAGGGCGTCGTCGGCACGATCTCCTCGCTGCTCGAGCAGCCCATGGCGATCACGGGCGCCGACGGCGAGACGCACGAGGTCTCCGCCGAGCGCCGCAGCGGCTGGATCTCCGTGGTCCCCGACGAGTCCGGCGAGAACCTCTCCCTCGCGGTGGACGAGGACGCCGTGCGCGAGTGGGTCGCCACCCGCGCCGACAAGGATGCCGTCGAGCCGGAGGACGGCATCGAGCAGGTCGACGAGGCCGGCGAGGTCGTCAAGGTCGTCTCCGAGAAGAAGGACGGTCTGGAGATCACCAACTCCGACGCCGTCGCCGACGAGCTGATCGCCGCGCTCAAGGGCACCACGCCCCTCGAGGCGGCCTTCGAGACCAAGAAGCTCGAGGCCGAGGTCGAGAAGGTCGACGCCCCCAAGGACGAGGAGGACGAGGAGTCCACCGAGGACGAGGAGGCGCCGAAGGACGACGAGCCGGCCGCGGAGCCGACGGGCGAGAAGTGGATCGACGTCGACCTCACCAACAAGACGGTCACCGCCTACGTGGGCGACACGCCCGTCTGGGGTCCCCGCTCGATGGTCGACGGCAAGGAGGGCAACGAGACCCCCACCGGCACCTACGAGATCTACCTGCGCTACGACCGTCAGGACATGACCAACGCGGCCTACTACGACGAGGGCCATCCGAAGTACTACTACACCCCGGACGTCCCCTGGGTGCAGTACTTCCACCACGGCTACGGCTTCCACGGTGCGCCGTGGCGCTCCTCCTTTGGGTACTCCGGCTCGCACGGCTGCATCAACCTTCCGGTCTCGGATGCGAAGTGGCTGTATGACTGGGCCAGCATGGGCACCAAGACCGTGGTGCACCGCTGAGCGAGGGCGGCTCCCCCGCGCAGCGATGACAGAGGGCCTCTCCCGGGAACGGGAGGGGCCCTCTTCACGTGCACCTGCGATGCCGGGCGCCGGCGCGGCTCAGCGGCGCGCGTCCTCCGGGACCACCAGCTGGGGGCGCCGGTCCCGCCCTTCGCGCTGGAGCACGGCCACGAGGCGTCCGGCCCCGTCGAGGGCCGCGACCGGGGCGTCGTCCTGCCCGGCATGGGCGGGGTGGGGATGCGCGGGCGGATGCGGCTCCCGCACCGAGCGGATCCGCCTCCCGGTGCCGAGGGCCGCGGCCTCCGCCTCGTCGACGGCCAGCACGGGGAGCACGCGGGAGGCGATCTCGCCGAGCCCGTGCAGGGGAAGGTCCACCTCGTCGCCCTCGCCCCGTGCGGGGACGTGCACGCCGTCCTCGACGGCGAAGGGTCCGACCGCGGTGCGGCGCAGCGCCGTGAGGTGCCCGCCGACGCCGAGCGCGGCGCCGAGGTCGCGGGCCAGGGCCCGGACGTAGGTGCCGGAGGAGCAGTCGACGACCGCCTCGAGATCGAGGTGGCCGTCGGCAGCGGTGCGGGAGGTGATCTCGAAGCGGGGCACGCGGACGGGGCGGGCGGCGAGCTGCACGTCCTCCCCCGCACGGGCGCGGGCGTAGGCCCGTTTCCCGTCGATCTTGATCGCGCTGACCGTGGAGGGGACCTGCTGGATGTCGCCGCGCAGCGTGTGCAGCACCTCCTCGAGGCGGGCGTCCTCGATCCCGGTGGCATCGACCTGCTCGCCGAGCGGCTCGCCCTCGCGGTCGTCGGTCGTGGTGGCGCGGCCCAGGCGGATCGTGGCGCGATAGGTCTTGTCGAGGCCGACGAGATGGGTGAGCAGGCGGGTGCCCTGCCCGATGCCGAGCACCAGCAGGCCGGTGGCCATCGGGTCGAGAGTGCCGGCGTGGCCGACCTTCTTCGTGCCCAGCAGCCACCTCACCCGCGCGACCACGTCGTGGCTCGTGCGGTCCTCGGCCTTGTCGACCAGCAGGATCCCGTGAGGTGCGGAGCTCACGCCCGCTCGTGCCCCGCGCCGTCGTCGTCGGCGCCGGTCGCGGCCGTGGTCCCGTCCTCGAGGTCCTCGTCCTCGGGATCGAGGTCGTCGAGCTCCTCCTCGCGGGGCTTGCGGTACGGGTCCGCCTCGCCCGCGTAGGCGGCACCCTGCTTGGACCGCTCGAGCTCGGCGTCGCGGCCGCGGGCCTCGCTGAGGAGGTCCTCGATGACGCGCGCGTTCTCGGGGACCGCGTCGGCGATGAACTCGAGGGTGGGGGTCAGGCGCACGCCGGTCTGGCGGCCCACCTCACGCCGGAGCATGCCGGTGGCGCTGGCCAGCGCGGCGCCGGTGCCCTCGCGCTCCTCGTCGGAGCCGAAGACGGTGTAGAAGACGGTCGCGTGCTGGAGATCGCCGCTGACGCGCACGTCGGTGATCGTCACGAAGCCCAGGCGCGGGTCCTTGATACGGGTGTCGAGCATGGTGGCGACGATGACCTTGATGCGGTCGGCGAGCTTGAGGGCGCGGGGGTTGTCGTTCATGGGATGTGGTTCTCCTGATCGGCGCCGAGAGCGGCGAGCTCCTCGGCGCGGGGATGGTCGAAGGGGACCGCGAGCAGGATGTCGCGGTCGATGGACTGGTCGACGCGGTGGCGGAAGGCGCCGTCGGCGCTGAGCACCCTCAGACCGGCCTCCGCGAGCACGGCGCTCGCCTCGGCGTGGTCGAGGGTGCGGCGGTTGACCGCGAGCGACAGGCCGGCGCCGTCGCGCAGCAGGGAGCGCCAGCCGGGGGCCGCGGCGCGCAGCACCTCGAGCGGCGAGCGCTGCCAGGTCCCGCCGGCGCGGGACCCGTGCTGGACCCCGTAGGGCAGGTCGGCGACGAGCGCGTCGATGCTCCTGCCGGGCAGCACATCGCCCAGCCGCGTCGTGTCACAGCCGAGCAGGCTCAGGCGCTGCCCTCCCCCGGCCCGCAGGATCTGCTTGTCCGGGGCGAGCTCCGCCTCGGTCCGGCTGCCCAGCTGCTCGCCGCGCAGCGTGAGCCGCGTGGTCTCCAGGGTGTGCTTGTACCGGTGGGTGCGCAGCCACGTGCCGAGGAAGGCCCGGTAGGCCTCGACGTCCTTGCGGTCGATCTCCGCGCCGACGGGGCTGAGGCCCAGGCGCAGCGCCCGGTTCAGGGTGGTGCCGCGCCCGCACAGCGGATCGAGCAGGTCCAGGGTGCCGTCGAGGATACCGTCGCGGCGGGTGGACAGGGCCGCGGCGAGGTTCACCAGCAGGGCGGTGAACTGCTCGTTGGTCTTGCCGGTGTAGCGCAGGGTGGTCTCGAGGTCCGAGGGGTGGCGGAGCACGTCCGGCAGGCGACGAGGCCGCAGCAGCGGGCGCTCGGGGTCCGCGGGCTCGGGCTCCCCTCCGACCATGTCGACCACGCCGTAGGTGCCCGAGAGCATGGCCAGCAGGGCGTCGAACCGCTCGTCGTCCCGGAGGGGACCGTCGGCCGCTGGGCTCTCGTGCCGGGGCCGAGCGACCTCGAGGGCGTCCATCCCGACGAGGTCCCGCTCCGCCAGAGAGGGGACGGCACCGAGGTGGGCGCCCAGCACCCAGTGCGCCTCGGCGCGCGAGAGCGCCCCCGCGGCCTGCGCGTAGACGCGGTTGGCCGAAGGGGCGCGGAGCAGGAGGGACACCTCGCTCATCGTGGTCTCCTCCCCCGCCCGTATGGGGTCGGCCCCGCCCGCGGGGTCGGGCGCCCGCGGAGGGCGCCCGACCGTCACGGGATCAGCTGCGGGGCTTCTCCTGCATCTCGTAGGTGGTGATGAGGTCCTCGAGCTGGAGATCGTTGAACGAGCCCAGGTTGATACCGCACTCGTACCCGTCGCGCACCTCGGTGACGTCGTCCTTGAAGCGACGCAGACCGGCGATCTCGATGTTCTCGGCGATGACGCTGCCTCCACGGGTGATGCGGGCCTTCGCCCCCCGCTTGATGAGACCGCTGCGCACGATCGAGCCGGCGATGTTGCCGAACTTGGAGGAGCGGAAGATCTCGCGGATCTCCGCCGAGCCGAGCTCGACCTCCTCGTACTCCGGCTTGAGCATGCCCTTGAGGGCCTGCTCGACCTCGTCGATGGCGTTGTAGATGACCGAGTAGTACTTGATCTCCACGCCCTCGCGATCGGCGTACTCCGCGTTCAGGCCCTCGGCCCGCACGTTGTACCCGATGATGACCGCGTTCGAGGCCACCGCGAGGTTGATGTTGTTCATCGTGATCGCACCGACGCCGCGGTCGATGATGCGCAGGTCCACGCCCTCGCCGACCTCGATGCCCAGCAGCGACTCCTCCAGGGCCTCGACGGCACCGGCCGCGTCGCCCTTGAGGATGAGGTTGAGAGTCTCGACCTTGCCCTCGGCCATGTGCTGGTTGATGTCCTCGAGGCTGATCCGCTTGCGGACCTTCGAGAGCGACGCGGCGCGCTTGGCGGCCTCGCGCTTCTCGGCGATCTGACGCGCCGTGCGCTCGTCCTGGGCGACCAGGAAGGAGTCGCCGGCGCCGGGCACCGAGGTGAGTCCGAGCACCTGGACGGGACGGGACGGACCCGCCTCGGTGACGTTCTCGCCGTTCTCGTCGAGCATCGCCCGGACGCGGCCGTGGCCGACGCCGCAGACGATCGCATCGCCCACGTGCAGGGTGCCCTGCTGGACCAGGACCGTGGCGACGGGGCCGCGTCCCTTGTCCAGGTTCGCCTCGATGGCCACGCCGCGCGCGTCCTTGTCGGCGATCGCGGAGAGCTCGAGGGCGGCGTCCGCGGTGAGCAGCACCGCCTCGAGGAGGGCGTCGATGTGCAGGTTCTCGCGGGCGGAGACGTCGACGAACATCGTGTCTCCGCCGTACTCCTCGGCGATCAGGTTGTACTCGGTCAGCTGCTGCCGGATCTTCTCCGGGTTCGCCTCGGGCTTGTCGATCTTGTTGACCGCGACCACGATCGGCACGTTGGCCGCCTGGGCGTGGTTGAGCGCCTCGACGGTCTGCGGCATCACGCCGTCGTCCGCGGCGACCACGAGGATCGCGATGTCGGTGACGTCGGCGCCGCGGGCACGCATGGCGGTGAACGCCTCGTGACCCGGGGTGTCGATGAAGGTGAGCTGGCGCTCGTTGCCGTCGTGCTCGACATCGACCTGGTACGCACCGATGTGCTGGGTGATGCCGCCGGCCTCGCCCGCGCCGACCTTCGCCTTGCGGATGGTGTCCAGCAGTCGGGTCTTGCCGTGGTCGACGTGACCCATGACGGTGACGACCGGGGGACGCGGCAGACGGTCCTCCGCGTCCTCCTCGGCCAGCTCGGCATCGAGGTCGATGTCGAACTGCCCGAGCAGCTCGCGCTCCTCGTCCTCCGGGGAGACGATCTCGATCTTGTAGCCGAGCTCGGTGCCGAGCAGCTCGAAGGTGTCCTCGTCCAGGGACTGGGTGGCCGTGGCCATCTCGCCCAGTGCGAAGAGCACCGTGATCAGCGACGCCGGGTTGACGTCGATGCGGTCGGCGAAGTCGGTCAGCGAGGCGCCGCGGCGCAGACGCAGGGTCTGGCCGTTGCCGCGCGGGATCGAGACGCCGCCCGGCGCGGGGGCCTGCTGCTGCTCGAACTCCTGACGCTTCGCGCGCTTCGACTTGCGGGAGCGGGCCGGCTTGCCGCCGCGCCCGAAGGCGCCCTGCGTGCTGCCGCGACCGCCGCGGCCGCGGGGACCGCCGCCACCGCCGGTCGGGCCGCCCGGACCGCCGCCGGGGCGACCGCCCGGACCGGGACGACCGCCGCGACCGCGCGCGCCGCCGCCCTGGTTCGCGTCGGCCAGGCCGCCGCTGGAGTGCTGGCGCATGATGCCGGGGGTCGGCATGCCGGGACGGGGTGCGCCGCCGGGACGGGGCGCTCCCTCGCGGGGCGTGCGGCCGCCGCCCTGCTCGGCGCCTGCACCGGCGCCGGGACGCGGCGGGCGCTGGCCGGGACGGGGCATGCCCTGCGAGCTGGCGAAGGGGTTGTTGCCCGGGCGGGGACCGCCAGGACGCGGGCCGCCCTCGCCGCGGGCGGGACGACCGCCCTGGCCGCCGCCCTGACCGGGCTTGCGGGCGCCTGGACGCGGCATGCCCTGCGAGCTGGCGAAGGGGTTGTTGCCGGGGCGTGCGGCACCGGGGCGTGCCGAGGGACGCTCACCGCCGGGCTTGGGTGCGGCCGGCTTCTCGGCACCGGGCTTCGGAGCCGCGGCGCCGGGCTTGGCGGCCGTGGGGCGGGGTGCCTCCGCGGCGGGCTTCTCCGCGGCGGGCTCGGCGGGGGCCGACGGCGTCTCGGGAGCCGGAGCCTGCGGCGCCGGGGCGGGGGCCGGCTTCTGCGGGCCGGGCTTCTGCGCAGCGGGCTTCTCGTCCGCGGGCTTCTGCGCAGCGGGCTTCGCGCCGGGCTTCGGCGCGGCACCGGGCGCGGGGGCACCGGACGGCTTCTTGGGGGCGCTGTCGCCGGCGGGGAACTCCTCGCGCAGGCGGCGGGCCACGGGGGCCTCGATGGTCGAGGAGGCGGATCGGACGAACTCGCCCATGTCCTGCAGCTTCTGCAGGACGATCTTGCTCGGCTGTCCGAGCTCCTTGGCGAGCTCGTGGACGCGGACCTTAGCCACTTTTCTCCTGTCTCGGTCCGGCCGACAAGAGGGCTCGGACCATTAGTTCCTGAAGGTGCTCATGAGCGAGTACTCATCGGATGTCCATGGGTGCTTCTACCTGTTCCACGTACGGGTGGGATCGAAGGCCTCGAGGTCCCGGGCCAGGAGCCCGGTGTCGACCCTGCCGCGGAAGGACCGGGCCGGGCCGCCTCGCCGCAGGGCGAGGTCGAGACATGATGCGTCGGGGTGGAGCCACGCCCCGCGGCCGGGCGCCGACCCCGTGGGGTCGACGCGGACGCGTGGAGCGGCACCGTCGGGAGCGGGCTCCCGGACCAGTCGCACCAGCTGCTCGCGCGGGGCGACCTGACGGCAGCCGACGCACGTGCGCTCGGGACGATGTGCGGTGGAGCGTGCGATGACGCGACCTCCTCCGTTCCGAGCGCCTCCGCCCGGACGGGAGGACGGTCGGCTCGTCGGTGACGAGGTCGATCGCGGTCTCCACTGGGCGAACAGCCTCCCCAGTGTAGCGGACCGCGGCCTCCCCGGCCTCAGCGGAGAGGCGTGCGACACATCCGGGTCGCGGGAGCCGTGGGAGACGGGGCCGCGGGGGTGCCGCTCCCCGGTCCCTCGACCTCAGACCTCGGTCGACGGGGCCCCGCCGCCCTCGGGGTGGATGTCGATCTTCCAGCCCGTGAGCTTCGCGGCCAGGCGGGCGTTCTGCCCGTCCTTGCCGATCGCGAGCGAGAGCTGGTTCTCGGGGACGACGGCGCGCACGGCCCGTCCCACCTCGTCGATGACGGTGACGGAGGAGACCTTCGCGGGCGAGAGCGCGCCGCGGACGTATGCGGCGGGGTCCTCGTCGAAGTCGACGATGTCGATCTTCTCGCCGCCGAGCTCGTTCATCACCGAGCGCACGCGCGCACCCATCGGGCCGATGCAGGCGCCCTTGGCGTTGACGCCCGCGACCGTGGCGCGCACGGCCATCTTCGTCCGGTGGCCCGCCTCGCGGGCGAGCCCCGCGATCTCGACCGTGCCGTCGGCGACCTCGGGCACCTCGAGCGCGAACAGCCGACGCACCAGGTTGGGGTGCGAGCGGGAGAGGGTGATCTGCGGGCCCTTGGGGCCGCGGCGGGTCTCGGTGACGTAGGCGCGCAGCCGGCGTCCGTGGGAGTAGTCCTCCCCCGGCACCCGCTCGTGCGGCGGCAGCACGGCCTCCACCTCGCCGAGGTCCACGAGCACCATGCGCGGGTCGCGGCCCTGCTGGATGATGCCCGAGACGATGTCGTCCTCGCGGTCGGCGTAGGTGCCCAGCACCGCGTCGTCCTCCAGGTCGCGGATCCGTTGGAAGATGACCTGCCGGGCGGTGCTCGCGGCGACGCGGCCGAAGTTCTCCGGGGTGTCGTCCCACTCCTCGAGCACGGCGCCGTCGGCGTCGCGCTCGCGGGCGATGACGGCGACCTCGCCGGTGCGCTCGTCGATCAGCACCTCCGAGTCGCGCACGGGATGGTCGGTGTGCAGGTAGGCGGCGTGCAGCGCCGAGCGGATCGCGTCCAGCAGCACGGGCAGGCTGATCTCGCGCTCCCGCTCGAGGGCCCGCAGGGCACCCATGTCGATGTCCATCTCAGCTCTCCTTCGTCGCGGTGGTCCCCGCGGTGGTCTCGGCGGTCTCGGGGTCGTCGGTCGTCCCGGCGGCGGGGGCATCGCCCGCGGGACCGTCGGCGGCGGCCTCGGCGAGCAGCGTCTCGAGGTCCTCGGGCGGGTCGAACTCGACCTCGACGCGGGCGGAGTCGATCTCGTCGATCCGCAGCTCGAGGCGCTCGTCGGTGCCGGCGGGGAGCCTGCGGGGCCGGCCCCTGTCGTCCCGGCCCGGTTCCTGGCGCAGCCGCAGGGTGTCGCCGTCGACGGCGAGGAGGCGGGCGCGGTGCTCGGTCCCGGCGACCGTGCGCAGGGCGAGCAGACGGCCGCGGCTGCGGCGGAAGTGACGGGGCTCGGTGAGAGCACGCTCGACGCCGGGGGTGGTCAGCTCGAGCAGGACGGGCTCCGGGCCCAGCAGGGAGTCGTCGGCGTCGATCCGCGCGGACAGCTCGCGGGAGGCCTCGGCGACGGTGTCGAGATCGGCGCTGCCGAGCCGGTCCTCGGGCAGGTCCACGACCAGGCGCAGACGCCGCAGGGGGCCCTCGCGTCCGAGCTCGACCTCCTCGAGCACGAGGCCGTGGGCGTCCAGCACCGCGGCGGCTGCCTCCCGCAGGTCGGTCCGGTCCTCGAGTGCGCTCATGGACTGATCGCCTCCTGCTCATATGGGTGACTGCGCCGCCCGGGACGTGCCCCGGGGCGTCGGCACCAGGATAGTCTCCCCGCGTCGTCCGTGCCGTCCGCGGCGGCGCGGATGCGAGAATCCTCCCGTGCTCGCCTCCCCCCGCCCCCGTGTCCCGGCCCCCGCCCTGCGTCGGCGGAGCGTGCTGCGCGGCACGCTGGCGGTGCTCGCGGCGGGCGGC